>ENA-UONW01002917-UONW01002917.1-human-gut-metagenome-genome-assembly--contig:-CS52-NODE-2917-length-15456-cov-5.187001_pt1 | contig 15456 bp, 13 predicted proteins | sample MGYA00242463_ERZ724010 | MGnify/ENA metagenome assembly ERZ724010 | reverse complement strand
TTCACTCCTTTTGTTCTAAATATATTATATGAAAAATACAATAAACTAATGAAAAAGTCAAGAACAGGACGGTAAATAATGGGTAAAATCCTTCTGAAATTCCTTATTACAGCATATGCCATCACAACAGCCCTGCTGCTTCTTCTGGCTCTGTTTGTGTATAAATGCTATCTGCCGGATAAAGCAGTGAACGCCTGCATCATCGTGATTTATATCCTTTCCACCTTTCTGGCGGGATTTCTTTCCGGAAAACGGATCGGATCGCAGAAATATCTATGGGGACTTTGTATCGGCGGACTGTATTTCCTTGTCCTTGTGGTCGTTTCCCTTTGTATCAAAGGCTCTTTTACCGATCTGACCTCCAATTTCCTGTTTACCATGTTTCTTTGCCTCGCAAGCGGAATGCTTGGTGGCATGATCAGCTGAAAGGAGAATCTATATGGCTGTTGTTGTACTAGATGCCGGGCACGGCGGAAGTGACCTCGGTGCCACTTATCAGGGAAGGCAGGAAAAGGATGACACACTGGCACTGACGCTCGCAGTCGGCAGACTGCTTGCCGAAGACCCGGACATCGATGTCGTCTATACCCGGGAAACAGATGTGTATGATACACCGCTTGTCAAAGCCCGGAAAGCAAATGCGGCAAATGCAGACTATTTTGTCTCCATCCACCGCAATTCCACACCTGTTCCAAGCACCTACTCAGGTGTGGAAACACTCGTCTACAGTAAGGGAACCCTTGCAGAAACGCTTGCACGCAATATTGCCTCTGCACTTTCCGCGATCGGTTTTGCGGATCTCGGTACAACGGAACGGAAAAATCTCACAGTTTTAAAGCGTACCAATATGCCCGCAGTCATTGTGGAAGTGGGGTATATCGATACACCAAAGGATAATGCCTTTCTGGATGAGAATTTCCTTGCAGTCGCACACGCGATCGCTGATGGGATCAAAAAGACGGTTCAGTAAGCCACAGATACAACATAGGTATCGCTAATCCAGAAAGATCTTACTTCTCCCGGCAGATGATTTTGCAAAATACCGCTAAGCCCTTTACCTGTCAGCTTGGAAAGTGCTTCCTTCTGTGTCCAGATTTCCGTAAAGCATTTGTCGGATGTTCTTGCACGTCCGGCTTCTTCCGGTGTAAAGCAGCGCTTTATGACAGATTCCTTTCTTTGCCGGATGCATTCCACATCGATCCCGACCGGTATATCTGCCATGCAGCAGCAGACAAACGCGCCTGCATGGGAAAGACTAAAATGCAGCTGTCTTTCCTTCGGAAAAAAAGGCTTTCCATTGCCCTCTTCCGCTTCCACGGGGCATTCCCTGACCAGCCTCTCCGCCTCCTGTACGGAAGGTAATGGCAACCAAATAAGAGAGTCAGCTTCTGCCGGCTCTCTTATCATTTGTCTGTTCTTTTCATATGCATATGCCTGTGCAAGCAGAATGCCTGCTCTGATGCAGCGTACTCTGTCCGGCAGATTTTTCAGTTTTTCCGCCTTCCTGCGCCGCCCGTCTGAGGAGATTCTCTCATATGAAGCAAGCATTTCCTCTGTCCATGCAACAGGCTCAGTCACATAAATCAAAACTTTCATATCCGTTCCTTATGCCTGCTCCGGCTCTTCCCCTGCTTCTTTCTTCTGCTCCGGTTTTACAACCGCTAGGCAAAGCTCATCAAGCTGCTTCTGGTCTACGACATTCGGTGCTTCACTCATCAGACAGGAAGCATCCTTTACCTTCGGGAATGCCATCACTTCACGGATGCTGTCTGCCTTGACAAGCAGCATGACCATACGATCAAGACCGTATGCCAGTCCGGCGTGCGGCGGAACACCGTATTTGAATGCGCTTAACAGGAATCCGAAACGATCCCACGCTTCTTCTTTCTTGATACCAATAACTTCAAACATCTTTTCCTGGATATCATCCTGATGGATTCTGACGGAACCGCCGCCCAGCTCAACACCGTTTAATACGATATCATATGCTTTCGCACGGACACGTCCCGGATCTGAATCGATATACTGCCAGTCTTCTTCCATCGGCATTGTGAATGGATGATGCATGGCAACAAAACGATTTTCTTCCTCGCTCCACTCTAAAAGCGGGAATTCTGTTACCCAGAGGAAATTGAATTTATTTTCATCGATCAGTCCCATCTTGTGCCCCAGATCCAGACGCAGGGCACCGAGCACATTCCAGACAATCTTATTTTTATCTGCTGCAAACAACAGAAGATCTCCCGGTTCACCGTCCATTGCGCTGACCAGTGCTTTCAGTTCATCCTCTGTCATGAATTTTGCGAAAGAGGATTTATAGCTGCCATCCGGCAGTACAGCCAGATAAGCAAGACCCTTTGCACCATTTCCCTTTGCGTCATTGACAAGGGCATCGATCTTCTTACGAGGCATTTCAGCCTGTCCCTTTGCATTGATACCACGGACACTGCCGCCATCAGCCAGTGCCGATGTAAATACGGAAAAGCCGCAGTCCTTTACAACATCGGATACATCTACAAGTTCCATACCGAAACGGGTATCCGGCTTATCAGAACCAAAACGATCCATCGCATCCTGCCATGTCATTCTTGGCAGCGGAAGCTGTACATCCAGTCCGATTGCTTCCTTGCAGACATGCTGGATCAGACGTTCATTGACCTCCATAACATCCTCTGCATCCACAAAAGAAAGCTCCATATCGATCTGTGTAAATTCCGGCTGACGGTCTGCACGCAGATCCTCATCACGGAAGCATTTTGCAATCTGGATATATCTGTCGTATCCGGAGCACATCAGAAGCTGCTTAAACAGCTGTGGTGACTGTGGCAGTGCATAAAAGCTGCCAGGATGTATACGGCTCGGTACCAGATAATCTCTTGCTCCTTCCGGTGTGGATTTATTTAAAATAGGTGTTTCAATCTCGATAAAGCCTTCCTTTGCCATGAAAGCACGTACTTCCGTACAGATCTTACTGCGCAGGATCAGGTTTCTCTGCAGATCCGGTCTTCTCAGATCCAGATAACGGTATTTCAGACGGATCTCTTCCTTTGTCTTGCTGTTCTCTTCGATCGGGAACGGTGGTGTTTCTGATTCGGAAAGAATACGAACCTGCTCGGCGATCACTTCGATATCACCTGTTTTCAGGTTTTCATTCGTTGCGCCGGCTCTCTTTTCCACCTTGCCGACAACAGCAACAACATATTCACTTCTCAGCTTCATTGCCTTTTCAAAATTCTCACTGCCACATTTATCCTCTTCAAAGATCAACTGCAGGATACCGCTTCTGTCGCGCAGATCCACGAAAATAATGCCGCCTTTATTACGCTGTTTTGCAACCCAGCCCATGACAGTTACTGTCTCACCGATGTTTTTTGCTGTTACTTCGGTACATCTGTGGGTTCTTTTCAGCCCTTTCATTGATTCAGCCATTTTTCATTCTCCTCTTCCTAATTTTTAAGTGCTTCTTTATAGAAATCCCGGAATTCACAATAACCTTCCTTTGTCAGCTGTTCCTTCTGGAATTTTTTATTTTTGTTCATACGGACAACCAGTACCTGTCTGCCCTCGCTTCTAAGTTTCTGTGCCTCACCGATCACATCACAGAGGCGGTCAGCATCCATGCCCTTTTCTACTAAAAATGCGATCTTTTCCGCACTGCCAGGTACCTGAAAGCCCTGATCGAGCAGGATCGTGATGATTCGTTCAAATCCGATGGAGAAGCCGCACGCCGGTGTATCCTTTCCGGTAAATTTGCCAACCATCTTATCATAACGTCCACCGCCTGCAACACTGCTACCAAAATCAGGCATTTCAATCTCAAAGATCGTACCGGTATAATAAGACATACCACGTACCAGTGTCGGATCGAATACAATCTCAAAATTACCGTCAACCGTTGCACCGACGCTTGTACGGATCTCGCTTAAGCTGTCTGCCACGCCTTCTTCCAGATAATCGCCAAGTTCTCCGGCAAGATAAGCGATCGCATCGTCCGCTGCCTGCATCCCTTCAAACAGTCTGCCGTACTTATCAACCATTTCCTGTGTAAAACCGCTTTCCAAAAGCTCTGCCTTCACGCCGTCAAGACCGATCTTGTCCATTTTATCCAGAATGATAAATACAAGATCATACTGCTCCTCCGGGAAACCGGAATAAGCAACCATAGCCTTTAAGATCCTTCTTTCGTTGATACGCACCTTGAAGTTGGAAAAGCCCAGCTTGCCAAGCGTTGTTGTTGTCGCAAGGATCAGCTCGATCTCTGCCAGATTGCTTGGCTCACCCAATATATCGATATCACACTGCATGAACTGACGGAAACGTCCCTTCTGCGGTCTGTCCGCTCTCCATACATTTCCCATCTGCAATGCTTTGAACGGATTTGGCAGTTCATTGGCATGATTTGCATAATAACGGGAAAGCGGAAGTGTCAGGTCATAACGGAGTCCGCTGTCAACCAGATCATTTTCTTCCTTTGCCGTTTCCAGATTCAGCTTTTCGCCGCGCTTTAAGATCTTGAAGATCAGCTTTTCATTTTCGCCGCCCTGCTTGGAGCAAAGATTGCCAATGCTCTCCACGCACGGTGTTTCGATCGGTGTAAAGCCGAATTTACGATAATTTTCTTTGATCACACCCATGACATAATCACGGATCTGCATTTCCTCCGGAAGAATATCCTTCATTCCGTTTACCGGTTTCTTATTCAGTGCCATATAAATTACCCTTTTCTTTCCTAATGATTACCTGATTGTTTCACATTGTCTGATTTTACTACTTTTTTCATCTGTTCTCAAGGGTTATTGGTATCTTTTTATTGCTTTATCCGTGGATTATCATCTTTTTATCGCTTTATCCATGGATTTATTACCTTTCTCTTACCTGGTTGCGCATAATAGGAAAACTATTTTCCAGTTATGCAATATTGCAATATAATGATACTTTTATCTCCGCTCCTCTTGACATGGTTTTTATTACTACATATAATGTTGTAAACAATATGGCACGTCATGGTTTTCTCATTACATATCTATGGCAGAAAAATTTAAAAGGATACAGGTGACAATATGTTCCAGATAGTGGTTGACTCTGCTGCCAATATTCCGGCAGAGCTTGTGAAAAAGTACCAGATTCAGGTGCTCTCTTTTGTAAATTATGTAGACGGTAAGGAGCTTGTCTGCTTCGATCCGTCCCTTTCTCCGGAGGAAGAACGGGAAAAAGGGAAAAAATATTATGACGCAATGCGTGCAGGCATGGATGTCAAAACCGGACTGATCTCCAGCGGAGATTTTGAGAACTGCTTCCGCAGCATTATGGAGCAAAATGAAGATGTGCTTTATTTTTCCCTCAGCAAAAATATCAGTGGTACCTTTAATTCCGCAAGACTTGCAGCCGAGACTTTAATGGAAAATCCGCCATGCGGCAGAAAGATCCGTATGATCGACTCCCTGAATGCCTCTCTGGCACAGGGAATTCTGGCAATCTACGCCAGTGAAATGCGCTCGCAGGGCATGGAAGTCGATGCAACTGCAGATCTATTGGAAACTTATCCGGCAAAAATGAACGGTGTTTTCACAGTCGGCGATCTGAAGTATCTGGCAAAAACAGGACGCCTTTCCGGCTCTGCTGCATTAGTCGGCAATCTTTTAAAGATCAAACCGATCCTGCGCGGCAATAAAGACGGTTATATCGTACAGTTCAAGAAATGCCGCGGCAGAAAAGCAGCCCTGAATACACTGATCAATCTGGTCTGCGATACGATCGTGGAACCGGAAAAACAGATCATAGGAATCGCCCACGCCGATGCGTATGAAGATTCTCTGTATGTCATGGAGGAGATCCGGAAGCGTATCAAGGTGCGTGATTTTATCAATACCTCTTATGATTATTGTACAGGCAGCCATGTCGGCCCGGATACAATCGCCCTTTTCTACATGGCAAAGGATCGTGAGCTTGGCGTTACCACAGATACTGAATAGGATTCTATCGAAACAGATACTGCATAGGATTCCATCGATATAGATGCCAAATAAAAACAGTTCGTAAAAAAAGCTCCGCATACTGCGGAGCTTTTTGCTGCCTATCAGGCTTTTTCTTCTTTTTCTTTTTCGATCGTATATTTACCCGAATAATAATTCAGATCGGTCATTACCTGTAAATCCGGTGATTTACGGATATCACGCAAGTATTCATGTGTATTGAAATCATCCGCTTCAAATTCGATCATTGCCACCGCAATATTGGAACAATGCGCTGCAATACGCTCTAAGTTGCTGAGCAGATCATTAAAGGCAAATCCGTTATTGATATCACAGTTTCCCTTCTGCAGGCGGATGATATGATTTTTCTTGATCTCACCGCAGAGCAGCCGGATTGTGATACGCAGCGGCTCTACTCTGTGTGCGGTTTCTATATCATCGTTTTCAAATGCATGAATAGTCAGCTCCATGATCTCCTTCACTGCTTCGATCAGCACCTCAGATTCCTTCTGCGCATCTGCAGAAAACTGAATATTCTTCTCACTGATCTCCTTTGCCACTCTGGAAATCCCACAGGCATGGTCGGCAATCCGCTCAAAATCACTGACCGTATGCAGGAACTTTGCACTCTGTCTGGTCTGCTGCTGGTTCTGCTCTGTCGCCGTGACACGCATCAGATAAGTTCCAAGCTTATCTTCATATTTATCGATGATCTTTTCTTTATCCTGGATCTTATTATAGGCTTCTGTTGTATACTGCTCCATCAGATGCAGGGCACGCATGACGTTTTTCTGTGCACCTGTTGCCATTCCGTTCATAACGGTATGCACCTGTGCAAGTGCAAGCTCCGGATTGCGCAGGAAACGTTCCTCGAGCAGGTCAAAATCTGCCTGATCTTCCATCTCGTCATCTGTCTCTTTGATCAGCCAGAATACCAGCTTGTTGATCTGTTTGATAAACGGTGCCAGAATCAGTATCGTCACAACACGGTATACCGTATTTAAAAGCGCTATGGATACGGAAGTCATCTGCATGTCCATAAAAGCGAACTGTTTTCCACCTGTCAGGATTGCCTGCAGGGCATAAAAAACACTGCCACAGATGATCATACCGAATAAATCATTGATCAGATAAACAAGTGCTGTTCTTTTACCGTTTTTATTGGAGCTGACACCGCTCATCAGAACCGGGCAGGAAGCACCGATACCAATACCCATGACGATCGGCAGTGCTGCTGAAAACGGCACATAACCGGACATAGCGATCGACTGCAGTATACCAACCGATGCGGATGCGCTCTGCAGAATTGCGGTAATGAGAATACCGACGAAAATACCAAGCGCCGGATTGGAGAACTTTGTCAGAAGTCCCGTAAACTGCGGAATACCCTGCAATGGCTCCATTGCTGTCTTCATGGCAGACATGCCCATCATCAGTATCGTAAATCCAAACAGGATATCCCCGATCGCACGATAAGAATCTTTTTTTGAAATACTCCTGACCAGCAGACCGAGAATTGCCATGATCGCAGCAATACTGGTGGAAGAAAGCAGGGATGCAATACCGCCTGCTCCCTGGATATCGGACAGACATAAGATCCATCCTGTGATACTCGTTCCGATATTGGCACCCATGATAATACTGATGCCCTGTATAACCTTCATCATACCGGAATTTACAAAGCCGACTACCATAACGGAAGTCGCAGAGGAAGACTGGATGATAGCTGTTACACCCGCGCCCAGTAAAATACCCTTTACCGGATTGCTGGTCAGCTTATAAAGAAGGGTTTCCAGCTTATTACCGGCCACCTTCTTGATTCCGTCTCCCATGACGCTCATGCCATATAAAAAGAGTGCAATGCCGCTCAAAAGTCCAAGCAGTAGCGTGATTATCTTCACCGTATCCATAAATGAATCCTCGTTCCTCGCCCGTTTCCCACAGGCTTTTTTCTTACGCTCTATTTCTATTGTATTTTTGTATCGGCAAAGTGTCAATTCATTTTTTTCAATTACAGCAATATTTCTCTGCTCATATCATGATCTCATCCCCGGAAATCAAATTGCTGTCCGACCTCGCTCTCTGCTTTTGTCAGCACATTTCTTTCCGCGAAATCATAAGCATATCCGGAAACAGCATCCACCAGATCTTCTATCGTATCCGCCTGAAATTCCAGATACTCCGGCTGCTGTTCTGCCTTCTCCGCCTTTTCCGTTTCTTCATCCTTTCGTTTTTCTATCCGCTCTTCCCGGGCTTCCTTTTCCGCCTTTTTCTTTTCCTTCGCTTTTTCTGCCTTTTTCGCTTCCTGTCTTTTCTGCAGTGCCTTAATCTGTGCAGTATTTGCCTTTTCGACTGTGGCAAAGAAAGAAGCTCTGCCATCCTCACCGATGCGCATGCCAAAGTTCTTGACCTTTGCACCGCTGCTTATCAGACTGTTTTTCGCATTCATCAGTTTGCTCTGGGACATGGCGATCAAGCCCTCATATTTCTTACGGAAATTTTCATCCGTTGCCATTTTTTCCAGTTTTTCTTCATCGATCAGAACGACCGGTTTGCTGGCATTGCCATAAGCAGAGGCATTTGCTTCCACCTGCGCTTTCTTATCCTTGCTTACCAGAATGAAATCCATTCCGTGAAATTTGTTTTTCAGCTTGTCATAATAAGATTTCGCTTTGTCCGACAGTTCCACATTTCCGACAACAGTTCCGTATCCCGCCTTCCACTCGGACACTTTGACTTTGTCTGATTTAGAAGCCGTTTTTCCTGTCTCTTTCCGATTTTCAGTTTTTGCCTGTTGGGTATTCTGATAGACCTGATTTGCCTGTTGATAAGAAACTCCTGATATACTCATATTTACTTCCTCCTTGAAGTTTATTCCGTCTCAAATCCTTTTGAGAATCTTCTTATATAATGTATATCGGTTGTTTTTCCGGTTTCTGAAGAGGAAACACTTAATCTGCGATAACCGAAATTATAACTTACACCATGTTTTTTCTCATTCAATTTTGTATGGCAAAAATTTATTAAAATAAAAAGCAGGTAGTCAGCCATTGCAACCGACTACCCACTCACAACTATTCTTCCGCGAACAACTTCTGCTTCCGCTCCATCATCTCATCGATCTTCTCAATATACAGCGCAACATCCTTCACATTATCACACCGCTCGATGCGCCCATCCGGGAAGACACGCTTTGTAATGCTGCCTGCACCGAGGGCTACGATCGTCTGCAGTTCCTCCATGATCAAAATATTGTATATGCCATATTTTCCGTCCCGTGCATAGCCTACGTTTTCAAAATTACCGGACATATTTTTCTGCCGGTAGAGATAATAAGGCTGCATGGAAAGCATGCGTGCGCCCTCCGCTGCGATCCGCATCGTTTCATCCGTATTATGGATGGAAAACACCTGATGCTCGTCCATATAACGGCGCAGTCTGGAAGCCCGTTTGATTGCCAGCGAATGTACGGTCAGAGAATCCGGTGAAAGTGCCTCGATCTGACGGATCGTTTCTGCCACATCTGCCTCATCCTCGCCCGGAAGTCCTAAAATAATATCCATATTGATGTTATCAAAGCCAAGCTCTCTTGCCATATGGTAAGCGTCTACCGCCTGCCCTACCGTATGCCTTCTGCCAATCAGCTGCAGCGTTTTATCATGCATGGTCTGCGGATTGACTGAAATCCTTGTCACACCGTATTTCTTCAGAACCTCCAGTTTTTCTCTTGTAATGCTGTCTGCTCTGCCTGCTTCTACCGTAAATTCTTTTACCGTACTGAAATCAAAAATTTCTTTCAGATTCCGGATCAGTCTGTCAAGCTGCTCCGCCTCCAGAGTGGTAGGCGTTCCACCGCCGATATACACGGTATCCAGTACTTTATCCTTGCAGATCCTTGCTGTTTCCTGCATTTCCCGGATCAGGCAGTCAATATAGGTTTCTACCCGTTCCCGGAATGCTGCGATCGGATAAGAAGTAAATGAGCAGTACAGACAGGTTGTCGGGCAAAATGGTATCCCAATGTAAAGGCTGTAGCCATCATGTGTGATCTGGCTTAAGATCGCCTTTTCCCGCTTTGCAATATCAATGGCAAGCTCTGTCTTTTCCTGACTGACATAATGCTCCTGCTTGAAAAAAGCAGCAACCTCTGCTTCTTCCTTTCCTTCCTCCAGCATCGTCATTGCGATCTTTGTCGGGCGGATACCCGTCAAGTTACCCCAGGGCAATTTCTTGCCCGTATATGCAGAAAGGCTTCTGTATAAAAATTTTTTAAACTCATTTTTGAAAGCCGGAGCAGTTCTTTCGATGTCCGCTGTATTCAGTGTCCATAAAGTCCCGTCTTCCGGCTTCATTGTAATCTGTTTTTCTTCTACTGTGATGGTGAATGTCTGTAAAGGTTCCTCTGCCGGCTTCTTTTCCACGCTCTCCGGTGTCAGAACCTTTACCGTCTCCTCCGGGTAAAATGCCTTTACCAGCGAATGAATGTCATATTCCCATCCTGCTTTATTGATCTTAACCTGTATCATCTTATGCTTCTTTCCTATTGTACAAAGGGATTATATTTTTTCTCATGACCGATCGTTGTCTCCCCGCCATGTCCCGGATAGACCTTTACATCATCCGGCAGTAAAAACAGCTTTTCATTAACAGATCGGATGATCGCGGAATAGCTTCCCGTCTCAAAGTCGGTTCTGCCTACAGATTCCTGAAACAGCGTATCGCCGCTGATCAGAACCTTATCTTTTGCGAAGTAATAACAGCAGCTTCCGACGGTATGCCCCGGTGTTGCGATCACCTTTGCCGTCATACCTGCCAGTGTGATCTCCTCTCCATCCCTTACATAAACGTCCGGGATCACGGTCTCCGGTCTGCCACACTGTGCGGACAGATTTGTTTCGGCATTTTCACAAAGTGCCTTTTCCACATCCAACGCATAAATTTTAGCACCGGACAACTTTCGCAGCTCATTCGCACCCCAGATATGGTCAAAATGTCCGTGTGTCAGTAAAATACCGACGATCTGAAGTCCTGCCTTCTGCACCTGCTCATACAGATAGGCTCCCTGATCCGCAGGATCTACAAAAACAGCTTCTTTACTTCCTTCTTCATATAAGTAATAACAGTTTGTCTGGCACATGCCCAGCATGATTTTTCCGACCTTCATAAATTATGTGCTCCTTTTATTTGTCAGCCTGTCGTTCTCTCAATACTGAGAACGCTTTCGATATTATGCAGTTTATCGATCACTCTGTTCAGCTCTTCCTTGGAAGAAATCTCAAACGCTACATTCATCGTTGCAACTCCCTGTTTACTCGTCCTTGTATTCATGCTCTGGATATCGATATTTTTCTCTGTCAAGGCTCTTGAAACATCTGCCAGCAGTCCGTTTCTGTTATTGGCATAGATCGTGATCTCCGCAAAGTATCTTCCTTTTCCGTCAATGGACTCATCCTGCCACTCTGCATCGATCAGGCGGCTCCTTTCGATCTCCGGCAAGTTGATAATATTGACACAGTCTGTTCTGTGGATAGAAATACCTCTTCCTCTTGTTACAAAGCCGATAATTTCATCTCCCGGTACCGGAGAACAACACTTGGAGAAACGGACAGCCACATCATGAATGCCCTTTACAACAATACCGTTTTCCGTCTTGGATCGTGGCAGCATCTGCTTGGCTGCTGCACTTTCCTCCACTGCCTTGATCACTTCCTCATCGGAAAGCTCCTTCGGATGGTCGCGGTCATACATTTCCTTCATCTTATTGATGATCTGGCCTTCCTTCAGACCGCCGTGCCCGAGTGCGGCAAGGACGGATTCCCAGTCACGGAATCCAAACTTTTTCATAATGGATTCCATATATTCCGGACGCATGATATCCACCTGATTGATCGCCTTTGCTTTACAATAAGAAAGCAGAAGTTCACGTCCCTTGATGATATTATCGTCCTTCAATTCATTTTTAAACCACTGATTGATCTTATTTTTTGCCTGTGTCGATTTTACAACATTCAGCCAGTCACGGCTCGGTCCCTTGGAATTCTGACTCGTTAAGATTTCCACACGGTCACCGTTGTTGATAACATAATCGATCGTCACAAGTTTTCCGTTGACACGGGCTCCGATCATCTTATTACCGACTGCGGAATGAATGCTGTACGCAAAATCGATCGGAGTAGATCCGGCAGGCAGGTTTTTGACATCACCTGTCGGGGTGAAACAATATACACTGTCAGAGAACAGATCCAGATCGCTCTTGAGCAGATTCATGAACTCTCTGTTATCCGACATATCTCTCTGCCACTCCAGAATCTGACGCAGCCAGGAGAGCTTTTCTTCTTCGGCCCCGGTATTGATCTTCTTACCGTCAGAAGCCTCTTTATATTTCCAGTGCGCAGCAATACCATATTCTGCCGTCTTATGCATTTCATAGGTGCGGATCTGGATCTCGAACGGCTGACCGGAAGAACCGATCAGTGTCGTATGCAGCGACTGGTACATATTCGCCTTTGGCATGGCGATATAATCCTTAAATCTGCCCGGGATCGGTTTGTACATTTCATGGATCACACCAAGTGCCGCATAACAGTCCTTGACCGTATCCACGATAATACGGACAGCAAACAGATCGTAGATCTGATCGATCGTTTTATTCTGATTCTTCATCTTCTTATAAATACTGAAGAAATGCTTGACTCTGCCATCGATCTTTGCCTTGATGCCCGCACGTTCAATATGCGCACTGACCTCATCTACGATATTCTGTACATATCTCTCACGTTCTACTTTTCTGACCGCGATCTTATCCACCAGATCATAATATACATCCGGCTGTAAATATTTCAGTGACAGGTCATCCAGCTCGACCTTTACCTTCATGATACCAAGGCGCTGTGCGATCGGCGCATAAATATCCATGGTTTCTCTGGCTTTTTCCTGCTGCTTCTCGGGTGTCATATGCTTGAGGGTACGCATATTATGCAGTCTGTCGGCAAGTTTGATGATGATAACACGGATATCCTTTGCCATGGCGAGAAACATCTTACGCATGTTTTCCGCCTGCAGATCCAGCTTGTCGCCCTGATACTGCAGCTGTCCCAGCTTTGTCACACCATCAACGAGAAGTGCCACATCGTCACCGAATTCTGCCCGGATCTGATCTGTCGTCATGATCGTATCTTCCACAACATCATGCAGAAGTCCTGCCGCGATCGTCTCCTTATCCATTTCCAGATCTGCCAGTATGATTGCAACACAAAGCGGGTGGATAATGTATGGCTCTCCGGATTTTCTTGCCTGATCCTTATGTGCATCATTCGCCACCTTATAGGCACGCTCGATCAGCGAAATATCATCACTCGGATGGTATCTTCTCACACGCGTGATCAGATCCTGATACAGTTCCTCCGGTGTTTTGTATTCCGCCATAGCTTCAATATGACCATCATCAAATACCAATTCAGTTTTTTTCTGTTCTTCAGCCTTTGTCAATTCTCCCACTATATCGCCCACTCAGTCTTCTCTTTGATTTGAACCGAAAGCCGCTTTTCTTCAGCCACCAGTCCATAATATTATATTATTATTTGACATTTTCGTCAATAATCGTCGATTTGTATGGGAGATATCTATGGACTTATAAGCTATAAAAATAAGAGATCCAAACCTGATATGATAATATCACAATCAGTTGGATCTCTTTTTACATCGTTCCCTTTTAATTACTTATCTCCTGTCTCCGAAGTACTGTAGTTTTGAAATGAAAAGTGCTACTTCATCATAAATCAGATTAAATTCTCTGTCATTCCTGCTGCTGATCATTTCTTCCAGTTCTGCCATCTTACGTTTTCGTTCTACGTTTGAAACAGCTATCTTGTCCGTGCCTGCAGGCTTTTCTTCCATTCCGTATCTGCTTTCCGGTTCATGTGTCAGAAAATCAATGACCGGAATTTTCAATGCCTCTGCAATCCTGTTGGTATAATCCAGACTGATCGACTGTTTACCACGTTCTATTGCACTCAGATAAGAAGAAGAGATATCAGCCATCTCCGCCAATTGTTCCTGGGTCAGATTCTGTTTTGTTCTTTCCAGCTTAATCCTCAGACCAATCTGCTCTTTATTCATTGCATCCGCTTACCTTTCCTATTACTACTACTATTTTAATAGAAGAGTTCCAGAATATACAATGAACAATAATGTTGTTTTCATTCATTATTATGGAGTTTATCCACTATAGCACAAATTATACAGGTGATAATCAATTATCTGACCTGACAACCGCCCCACTCTACCACAGTAAAACCGGTTCTCTCCGGAGCACTAAGGCTCTGCGCCGGGATCTCCACTGCTTTACCCACTTGCTTCCACGCCATAAATACCCGCAGCAGCGTGTCCGGAGCCGGATCAACCGAAAGCATTTCAAACCGCTTGTCGCTTAGCTTCCCATTTACATTGTCCTCATAGATTTTCTTAATGAGTGTATTTAGTTCTTTGATACGTTTCTGCTCTCTGGAAAGACGTTTTCTCAGTGCGTTGGTGTACTTGCCTGTAGGATTACCATTTTTGTCCTTCTTTTCATAACCATTCGTGCGAAGCTTGAACATCGTGTCACCACAGTCGGCAAAATAAAAAAGTACGGTCTGTCAAAATAAGTTCCCGACCATACGTCATCTATGTAAACGCTGTCTTTGATACAAGGGAAATCCCCAATAAACAAGGGCTTTCAGCGATTTTGCTCCGCCGGAAGCCCTCTTTTTTTATGTCCGTTTTCTGTCTTTTAGCGACTTTGCCCGTAAGAATTTGACCCCCTGTGAACTCTCGATTTGAACCCCTCCGGGGGAAAATCAAAAGGTATAGGCAAAATCAAAATGTATGAGGAATAATCAAAAGGTTTACACGCCGAAGCGTTTACGAATATCGTTCAACCACTCACCGTTATACTTGAAATAGCGTGGCCCGGCAACACCCCATTTGCTCTGTGTGAGCATTGCCGCCAGAGCAGAAAGAGACCATTTCTTACCATCATATTCTACATTATGATCATCGACTACCGTGCAGGTCAGTCCTGACTTTTCGTCTGCACGATTGTAGTATTCGATAGTCGCTCCGATGGGAATCTGGCAGAGCGAGAATGCAAACGGAGCAAGACGCTCTTTCTTTTGCTCCTCAATATCCTCCGCAGTATCGGCTGCCGCAACATCATCTGCACTTGGCGATATAAGTTTCAGCTTATCAGTACATCCGTGGATTTCTGCGATTGCCTCCAGTATGGAATAGGCATCCTGCGGAGACATCGCATAGAACTCACGAACTCGTTTCTGTCCGTTGAAATTATCAATCGAGCGGAGATTCGGATTCAGCTTATCAATGATGGAGTGAATCTTCAAATCGGAAAGCCGTGAGTTCACTTCGTAGGTGGCATATACACGAAAAGCAAACGGAATGCACTCACTACGGTTCAGCTGTTGCAGCCGTTTCTCAATATCATCCG
>ENA-UONW01002912-UONW01002912.1-human-gut-metagenome-genome-assembly--contig:-CS52-NODE-2912-length-15488-cov-8.591201_pt1 | contig 15488 bp, 16 predicted proteins | sample MGYA00242463_ERZ724010 | MGnify/ENA metagenome assembly ERZ724010 | reverse complement strand
CTCATGGAAAGACCGCCCCACCTTTGAAGAACTGGCGGTTATGTTTGAGGGCAGCACAGCCAGCGGTGCAGAACGAGCCTATCGGAAAGCAGTAGACAAACTGACGGAACTTCTGGTTGCCGAGGATGCAATCCATGCTGTCCGGTTGAAACAGAAATCCAAAACTAAGCGCAAAAAGAAAATCGCCGCCGCAATCTACGAATACCAAGCAGACTGCGACGGCGAATGGGGCGAAATATCATTGGATTTTGAGAACGGCACAGCAGAGATCATCCGGCTTGCTGATTGGGATACCATGAAAACAAATTGCTTTGCGAACAAGGCGATAGCGTATCTTCTGAACTGTGAAAATGAGAAACTGCCAAAGGAAACAATGGTGGCATTTGAACCATAAAAAGAAAAACCGCTACAACATCCATCCCACTTTGGAATGAGAATTGCAGCGGTTTATTTGCTGGGAACTAATTATTCGATATTTGTGATTTCCCAATCATCATTTACCAGATGGGTAAATCCTTGGTTTTCATCTTCATTGGGAATTGATGCAGTCCAGATGATTTCTCCGTTTTCACCAAGGGCAGTTATTGTTAGTCCACGCAGATCAGTGTAACCATCGAGATTTTCGAGCCAGATGCGTTCGCCTTTCTTGAACAGGGAACCATCAGCGTTTTCACATCCACCACTTGAGTTAGGCATTGTAAGCTCGATGCTCTTAACACCTTCTGCACCGATGGTCAGATAATACTTGGCAGGTTCATCTACATTGGAAGAAAAACCTTCAACTTGGAGACAGTCATCTTTGAACATCAAGCGCCCCGATTGAACCAGTTCGTCAGTATTATATTTCCTTTTATCTACATAGAGGTATCCATCAGCTTCATTAAATCTGAGGGTAAAATCGAAATTTCCTCGATCAGACAGCTCATAGCTTGCTCCGTTTGCATAGTCATAGATGATGACACGGTTATCAATCATGCCAGAACCCCAGCTGATTGTAGAACACAATTCGGGCAGACCGCCACCGGAGAGGTCACAGAAGTATGCGTTCCAGATTGGCATCCCGGTATAAAGTGAAGTGCTTTTACTACCCTTAACAGCCAGCATCTCTCCGTAAGACCAACGGAAGGTCACATCCGGAAACTCGGTGAGGTTGATTTCAAGGCTACCGTCCCATTTCATTTCATCAGGGGTTTCAAGGTAATCAAACCATTTGGTTACGGCCGCAGTCGTATCGTTGGGTTTGAAAGCTTCTCCCGTGGAATGGAACCTTTCGCCGTCCTTAACTTTGACATAAACGAAGTTGTTGGAGTCCTGCTCAACAAACACGAGGTCATTACCGTCACATCGGAAATGGTTCACTAGCCCATAGCCGCCGTGCCCATCATCGGTCAGGATAATGCTGTCTCCATTCTGTTCCCAAGAGCCAATTCCAATATAGCTGCTGGCCATTCCTTCGTAATAGGTGAAGGTGCCATCATTATAGAGGGTGATCGTAAAGTTGCCCATGAATCCTTCGCCTTCGTAGAGATAGGTTTTTCCTGCAACCGCATTATCAGCAGAAGAAACATCTCCTCCTGCACAGATTCTACTTAAATAATCTTGGAATTCCTCATCGGATACCACATATCGTTCTTCGTTCCACTCGATATCTACCATATCATTGTCGGAGAGAGAATAACCGTTTATCCGGATATATGTGCCATCCTCCAGGAGTGCGCTGATTTGATATCCCGGTGTGAATCCACCATATTCATCGCTCTTCTTCGTGTTCTTGACCCCGGCCAGCCGAGAACTCAACTCACTAATCTGTGCGGGATTCATTTCAATAGCCACCGCGTCATCCGCATTTCGCATATCAAAATGATTTGCGGAAACGATGGTGTGTGTTGCTTCATCGAGTTGGAATCCCATCGGGCTGGTCAAAAAGCAGACCGCAACGATCACACAGGCAATGACTGCCAGAATAATAATCCAGAACGCAGGTTTCTTATAATTCATCACAGACTTCACACGATCTTTAACACCAACTTCACCAAAGGCAAGTGGGCAGGCCGCAATCATGCGACGGTTGACGCTGCAGACCACAAGAGCCTGTGTATAGTCGGCTCTCTGTTCGTTGCCAAGTTCCTTGATGACCTTTTCATCACAGGCAAACTCAATGTCACGGCAAAGAAGTACATAAGCCAACCACATCAAAGGATTGAACCAATGAATCGTCAGCAGGAGAAAACCAAGAGGCTTCCACCAATGGTCTTTGCGGCGAATGTGCGCCTGTTCGTGGGCAACAACGTGCTCCAGATCCTGACCATTCATGTTGAACGGGAGATAGATTCTCGGTTTGATAATGCCCAGGACAAACGGAGAACTTACATTCTCACTCTGGAAAATGTTGCCCTTGTAGCGAACAGCGGTATCCACTTTACGACATAGGCGCCAATAACTAACTGCGGTATACAAGAGAAGGGCGCCGACACCAATCAACCAGATAATATTCAAAATCGGAATCCAAATCTGAAGCGGGTTTGCACTCGTCAATACATGCTGTGGTGGGGCAAATGAGGATAGAACAGGATTGACCACACTATTGATCGCCGGAACACCGCTGTCTATTGTGGGTTTGGCCGCCATTTCAATATCCAACGGAATTGTTTCTGAACTTGGGATAAGGCTTAATGCGCTCTCAAAAGAGAGCGGGCAAATCAATCTGACAGCCACGATACCCCAAAGCAGAACATTGACCCACTTGGGAGCTTTCTTCAAAACAAGCCTGAGTATCAGCACAGCCAGGATAAGCCAGCTTGCAGATATGCTCATGTTGATAATTTTCAAAAAGAGTTCGTTCATTGTGAACCTCCTTTCCTGATGCGGTCGATCATGCGCTGTACCTCATCAAGCTCATCTTCGGACATAGCCTGATGCTTTGTAAAAGCAGCGATAAAGGCAGGCAGAGAACCCTCGAATTTCTTCTCAACCAGTTCATCGACCTCACACGCCTGGGCTTCATCTTTGGAAACGAGAGAAGTAACAGTGCCATTGTCGTTCTTCAGCACACCACGCTCTCCAAGACGCTTGATAACGGTATAAGTCGTAGTCCTTTTCCATCCGAGTTGATCCTGGCACAGCTTTACAAGCTCGACAGCAGTAACCGGCTCATGCTCCCACATAATCAAACAAAAACGATATTCACTTTCGTGAATCTTCGGAAAATCCATATTCACGCCCTCCTTGTCTACACCATTAGACTTCACACATAGTCTACCACATTAGACAGCCAAAATCAATAGAGTTCACAGAAAAGATACAAAAAAATTGCCCGCAGAATTTCTCCCACGGGCAAAGTGTTGGTTAGCTATCAAGCGGTTTGTATTCAGTTACAGTTTTCAAATAGGTTTCGGGATTACCGTTCAGTATCAAATCAGCATATCCAATCGGATCATTGTAGATCAGATAGTCCAGTTCTGACCGCTGATACATATTGTCAGCAACTTCATTCTCCACGGCGATGGTATCAATGGCAATCATGCTGCCACTTGCAAATTCCAGTTCCACACAAGCGGTATCCATGTTGAACTCACAAGAAATCAATCTATCCATAAGAAACCTCCATACTGCGGGATGTTAGATCATCCCAAAATATTTGAACGCTTCTCGGATTGCTTTCTCTTTTTCCGGCGGACACTGTGGCTGTCTGGAATCCTCGGATTTCGGCAGATTGTAGTTTTTGCCTACCTCAATCCCACATTTCCGTTTAATCTGTGAGATATAGAGGTTGGACACCTTTAACCCGGTATGCTCCAACACATACTCCTTGATCTGCGGATAGGTTGCCCCATCCTGAAATTCGGACATATCCATATCTTCCAAAGAGAACTCAACCCGAATCTTTTTCGAGTCGACCTCGCCCTTGGAAAGCAAGACAACCGTCTCAACATGCCTCGTATGCGGGAACATATCAAACGGCTGAATATCGGTCACTGTGTACTTTTTCGTTAGCGTTTTCAGATCCCTTGCCTGCGTAGCCGGATTGCAGGAAATATAAACTATTCTTTCCGGTGCGATTTTTACGAGCGAGTTTAAAAACTTTCTGTCCGCTCCCGTCCTTGCAGGGTCGAGAATCACAGCGTCATAATGAGTGCCGAGCTTTGCCTTCTTTTCAAGGAATTCGCCTGCATCGCCACGGTTAAAAGCAATGTTGCGGGTAAGCCCGTTTTCGTGACAGTTCTTTACTGCGTCACGGACGGCTGATGCGTTGTATTCAATGCCCTGTACCTGCTTTACATAGTCAGACGCAATTATGCCTATCGTGCCTATTCCGCTGTATGCGTCAAGCAGAACGTCCTTCTTCGTGAGCTTCGCCGCCTTTATAGCGTAGTCGTACAGCTTTTCGGTCTGTGCATGATTTATCTGATAGAACGAGTGCGGAGAAATTCTGAATCTTTTTCCGCAAAGAATATCCGTAATGTATCCCTCGCCGTAAAGCACCTCGTTATTTTCTCCGAGAAGAAGCATTTCGGGAGTGCGGTTTACCGAGAACGTCACGGTCGTAATATCAGGGAACCGCTTTACAAGCGCTTTCACAAAGTCGTGCTTTTTAGGAAACATTGAGTTTCCGCCGACAAGAGTAACCAGTATCTCTCCGGTATTCTTTCCGACACGGACAAGCACATGACGTAAAAAGCCACGCTCCGTACCCTCGTCATACGGATGTAATTTGAACGATTTGAGCAGCTCTCTTATGCCGACGATTATCTCGTCCGCACGCTTATCGTCAAGCATACAGCTGTCAATTCCGACAATGCCGTTTCTGGATGACTGATATACGCCGGAGATTATCCTGCCGTTTCTGTCAGAGCGGAATACCGCCTGCACCTTGTTTCTGTAGTTATACGGATCGTCTGCGCCTATAATTTTAGATACCTTGCCGAAACTGCCGAGCAGCTTTTCGGTATCCTTCTGCTTCCATTCAAGCTGCTGTTCGTATGTCATATTGGACAGCTGACAGCCACTGCATTTTTTCGCAACGGGACATTTCTTGTTTGCCATTTATATTCCCTGTTCTTTCTCCAAAAATTCTTCAAGACCCTCAAGATATATTTCCATATCCTTCCTCCCAAGCTCATAAACGCTTTTCAGCCTGTCGGGATCTCTCTCCGTTCTGCTTATCGTTATCGGCTCAGACGGACGGATAATAAACACCTTGCCGCTTTGTTCAAGTTCGCATAGCTTGTCTATGCTTTCGTTGTAGACATTGTGACGGTTTTCAAGCGCATTGCACAAGTTGGGGAATTTACCGTAGAACGAGCGTATCAGCAGCTTGTTCATCGGCTTTTTGCGGTAGTTCATATCACGGGTGAGGATTACCACCTGCTTTTTGTATCCCATTTCGGAAAAATGCTCAAACGGTATGCTGTCGGAAATTCCTCCGTCAAGATACGCCCTGCCGCCGATTATAACAGGCTTTGATATAAACGGCATCGAAGCAGAAGCACGGAGCATTTCCATATCCCGAAGTACACTTTTTACCTGCAGATACTCCGGCTTTCCCGTTTTTACATCGGTGACCGTTGCATAAAATGGCACGCCTGATTTCTGATAGGTTTCGTCATCAAATATATCAAGCTCGTTCGGCACTTTGTAATAGGCATATTCCGTGTTGAAAAAGTCACCGCTTTTAAGTAACGGCTTTATCCCCATGTAGTTTCTGTCGCCGTTGAAGCGGCAGTTGTAGCGGATGACCCTGCCGTCCTGCCTTGACAGAAAATTCACTCCGAACACCGCACCTGCCGATGTTCCTATTATCCCGTCAAAATTTATATCGTTTTCAAGAAGTACGTCAAGTGCGCCTGCCGTGTACATTCCACGCATAGCGCCGCCTTCAAGCACAAGTCCTGTTTTCATAATGTTCTCCGTTAAATTTATTTGCCGTATTCGTTGTCAAATTCTTGTATTTCTCTGAGCATATCCTCAGTGCTGTCATCGCTCATATCGTACCATTCCATCTTTTTCAGGTACTTGCCGAGCCAGCTGTCGTGAAGCGCATTCGCCACAATTCCGACTTCGCTGAAAGAATCGTTACCGTCCCCGATAACAAAAGCAAGCCGCTTATTATCTGTCGGCACTTCTTTAAAATTACACCCTGCAAACGCTTCTCTTACTGTCTTATATACTGCATCCAAATCGTGTTGCTGTAAGCTCAGCACTTTTTCATCGTCTATTTCCACTGTGATTTTGTATAAGTAATCCATACCTGCCGCCTTCTCGGGTTACATATTTTTAGTACCGCCATATTTGACAACATCCGCCTGATACGCTATAATATTCAGTGCGATAAGCGGATGCGCTGTGATAATATTCTATCACTTTTCGATATTATTTGCAATACGAAAAAGTCCGCCCGAAAGGAAATAATAAACAATATGGCTGAAATAATAGATGTTGCCGATATAAATATACCCGAGCTTGAAATATACACTCATCTGACAGATGCACGGCTTCGCAAGGTGTACGAGTATGAACACGGAATATTCATAGCCGAAAGTCAGACGGTTATAGAAGTAGCCCTTGACGCAGGCTGTAAGCCGATTTCGATGCTCACAGACAGAAAGTATATCAATGACCGTGCAAACGGCATAATAGAGCGGTGCGGTGATATTCCGGTATATACCGCCGACAGTAAGATAATGTCCGGGCTTACAGGCTATGAGCTGACACGGGGAATGCTCTGCGCTATGGAGCGTCCTGCGCCGAAAAGAGCGGAGGAGCTTTGCAGGAACGCACGCAGGATTGCCGTACTCGAAAATATAGCCGATGTCAGCAACACAGGAGCAATAATTCGCTCTGCGGCGGCACTCGGCATAGATGCTGTGCTGATAACCCCGTCCTGCTGTGACCCTCTTTGCAGGAGAGCCATAAGAGTAAGTATGGGAACGGTATTTCTTATCCCGTGGGGATATATCGGAGAGGATGAGCATTGGTGGCAGTCGCACGGCCCCGCTTATCTTAATTCGCTGGGCTTTAAAACAGCGGCAATGGCACTCACAGATAACTCGGTAAGTATTGATGACAAGACGCTTCAGAGCGAGGAAAGGCTTGCGATAATACTCGGCTCTGAGGGTTACGGACTGTCGCAGAAGACTATAGACGGCTGTGATTACACGGTAAAGATACCGATGTATCACGGTGTCGATTCGCTCAATGTCGGTGCGGCGGCCGCTGTCGCATTCAGAGAGCTGAGAGTAAGAGAATAATAAAAGGGCTGAATTGCAATTAAGCAGTTCAGCCCTTAGGCTGTCGAAAAACCTATATAATTTTTAAAAATGGGGTCGCAGGGGCGTAGCCCCCGACAGGGTCTAGGGGCGGTAGCCCCAGTAAAATCCCCCTTTCCCGGGGAAAGGGGGCAGGGGGATAGGGGTAGTGAGTTAGAAGTTTGTTTCAAAAACATACTTTTTCTACAATCTGAGGGCTGAATTGCAACTAAGCAGTTCAGCCCTTTTATTATTACATTATGAATATTAAGTTATCTTATAAAATCCGTTCTTACAACCGCACTTGTATCGGGCAGTGCAATGCCGTTCTTTCTGCCAAGCTCAAAGCACTTCATCATCCACGCCATGTTCTTTGCGAGGTTCTGCATTGTCTGCATACCCTCAAGATCCTGTCCGGCTTCACCGGGTACTCTGCCGTATACCATGTTCCAGTAGGTAGAGCCGACAACAGGCATCTGTGCTATGCCGAAATACTTGTTCAGGCAATCGAACGATGCTGAACTGCCTCCTCGTCTTGCAACCGCAACCGATGCACCGGGCTTGAATCTGAAAGCCGCACTGCCTGCATAGAACGCTCTGTCAAGGAATGACAGGATACGTCCGCTCGGGTGAGCATAATATACCGGTGTACCAAACACAAATCCGTCCGCTTCTTTAGCTTTTGCTATAAACTCATTAACATCGTCATCGTTGAAAGCACAGCCTTTTTCACTGCACTGTCCGCAGCCTATGCAATCTCTGACAGGCTTTCCGCCCATCTGAAATATCTCATATGAAATGCCCTCGTTTTCAAGCGTCCTGCCGACTTCAAGCAGTGCGGCATTGGTATTGCCGTTCGCCTTCGGACTGCCGTTGAGCATCAATACTTTCATTAAAATCGCTCCTTCAAATAATATATTGCAATTTTGCGTTACAGATTATATCACCTTGAATAAAAATAGTCAAGGCAAAATTTACCGCATAATTTCATGCTGTTTATCATTCCGTCATTCCCACAACCTGCCTATACATTTCCTCATCGTCATAAATAAGATAAAAGTCGGTCGGAACAAAGTATCTCTCCTGCAATGCCAAGCTCAGTTCATCCGCAAATTTCTCCGTGCTTTCATACTTACGGGTAATGACCTTTTCGCTGTCTGTCGGATAAATTTTAAGTGCGGTATCGTTAAAGATTCTCTGCCATAATTCGCTGTGTCTGCCGCAGAAATGATACTCGGTTTTACCGAACTGAGTTATCATCTGCAACGCCTCGTTTCCGATAAATTCGCTGTTATCGGTGTTGTTTACAATATAGAATATCTGCGCAATATGTTCCTTTACGGGTGTAATTGAACCTGTCAGCAATTCGGCGCCGTACAGATTATCCCGCAGCTTTTCACATCTGTCCATTTATTCTTCCTCCGGGTAAATTATGCCGTGTTCCTGCCTGAACCTTGTCATTATCTCCATAACATCGGCGGTATAGTCAAGGCATATTACGTTTTTGTCGCCGTTTACCGCCTTTTCCATATCGGTTATTTCATAGTAAAGCGCATCGGAATTTTCGCCTGCGCTGACAAGCTCCGTCCTGCCGTCTGTATAGGTTATTTTTGCTTCCCACGCTCTCGGATATTCCATGATTTCAATATAGCCGTTTTCGCAGGAAATCATAGCACGCTTGGGCTGTTTTGAATGGAGCGACAGCATAACGGTTGCCATCTGTCCCTCCTTGTCCGACAGCAAAAGGCTCGCCTGTTCGTCAACTCCCGTCGGTGCGGTTTTAAGCTGTGACAGCATATTATCCGGCTTTGAATCGAAAAACCAACGGATAACAGACAAGGCATACACGCCTATATCAAGCATCGCACCGCCTGCAAGGTTTCTGTTGAAAAAACGGTTTTTCATATTGTATTCCTTGAAACTGCCGAAATTCATTGTGATAAGATTCACTCTGCCGAGTGTGCCGCTTTTCAGAATTTCATTCAGATTTTTATATATCGGCATATGATAAACCGTCATCGCTTCACCGATTACAACGTTGTTTTCGTCGGCAAGTGCGATAAGCTCACTGAGTTCGTCACTATTCAATGTTATCGACTTTTCAACAAGAATATGCTTTTTGTTTAAAATTGCTTTCTTCATAAAGTCGTAATGCGTGTTGTGCGGAGTGGTGATGTAGATTATATCAACATCGGGGTCGGTGAACATTTCGTCATAGCTGTCATACACCTTGCCGATATTATATTTTTCGGCAAAAGTCACAGCCTTGTCATGCGTCCTGTTACCTACGGCAAACAGATTTCTTCCGTTTTTTAGCATTGCGGCGGCTGTTTCATTGGCTATAACGCCCGTGCCGAGTACCGCCCAGTTGTAATTTTTCATAATATGCTCCTTATAAAGCCGTAATGCGTGTTGTGCGGAGTGGTGATGTAGATTATATCGACATCGGGGTCGGTGAACATTTCGTCATAGCTGTCATACACCCTGCCGATATTGTATTTTTCGGCAAAAGCCACAGCCTTGCCGTGCGTTCTGTTACCTACGGCGAACAGATTTCTTCCGTTTTTCTGCAAAGCGGCGGCTGTTTCATTGGCTATAACGCCTGTGCCGAGTACCGCCCGGCTGTAGTTTTTCATAATATGCTCCTTTTAGATACAGCGGTTGAAAACAAAGCTTCCGTCGGCGGTTTTAATATGCCGTTAACGGAAGCTTGCCTGTTTAAATGTGTTTTGTACTCCCGTCAATAATTCTCAGCGTGTACTTCAAAGTAGCTCTGCGGATGATTACATACGGGACATACATCGGGAGCCTTTGTGCCTACTACGATATGACCGCAGTTGCGGCACTCCCATACTTTGACCTCGCTCTTTTCAAATACCTGTGCGGTTTCTATGTTCTTTAACAGCGCACGGTATCTTTCCTCGTGGTGCTTTTCAATCTCGCCTACCGCCCTGAACTTAGCGGCAAGCTCAGGAAAACCTTCTTCCTCGGCTGTCTTGGCAAAGTTTTCGTACATATCTGTCCATTCGTAGTTTTCGCCGTCGGCGGCAGCCTCAAGGTTTGCCTTTGTATCGCCTATTCCTGCAAGCTCCTTGAACCACATCTTAGCGTGTTCCTTTTCGTTATCCGCAGTTTTCAGGAAAAGGGCGGACATCTGCTCATAGCCCTCTTTTTTCGCTACGGATGCAAAATATGTATACTTGTTTCTTGCCTGAGATTCTCCTGCAAACGCTTCCTGAAGATTCTTTTCGGTCTGTGTGCCTGCATACTTGTTTTTAGCCATTTTTTCATCCTCCTGTATTGCGGCTTGCTTACAATTAAGAATTGCCGTTTATTTACTTTGATTATAGTACGGGGGCGGGGATTTGTCAATAAGGCTATGATGCAAAAGATGCTTCTTGACAAAAGATTTTTTGCCTGTTTACAATAAATATATCTTATTATGTTATTATGTTATGAAAGGGAGATTTGATGGCAGAACATGTTACGGCAAGGCAAAACGCTATTTACGATTGTACACATATATCTTGATGCTTTCGACAAAAAAGGATCGATCGGAGATTTGTACAGCAAAGCGGTAGCGGACTATCTTGAACGGTTTATAAAAACAGAAAATTGTTTTATGTATACGTTGATTGAAAAAGATGTTATACTCGGATTCCTGACAGCCTGTGAGATCCCCGGAATATTATCAAGGAATATCAAAATTGATACGGTTGCCATTGCACCTGAATATCAGAATAATGGCTATGGAACTGTTATGATGAACAAATTTTTCAATCTGTTTGAAAATGCCGTGTTTTCTTTAGAAACAAAAAGAAACAGCATTTCGTATAAGCTGTACAGCAAAGTCGGATTCAAAGAGGTAAACGGATGCTCATCTATGTGTAAATATGACAGTAAAAAAAGAACCGCCGCAGACTGATATGCACCCCAAAAGTGCCTAACTTTTGGGGTGCATATCACTTTTGACCGGCAGGGTCCTGATGTAAGTATTTCATGATTTTGTAAGGAGGACAACACACTCAACGTGGTTTGTGCCGCTGAACATATCGACTGCTACGCACTTGTCGGTGGAGTAGCCGAGCTCGGCGAAACAGGCGCAGTCACGGGCGGCGGTGGCGGCGTTGCAGGAGACCATGACGATGCGGGGGGCGGAGAAGGCGGCTATCTGCTCGCAGGCGTCCCTGCCGCAGCCCTTGCGGGGAGGGTCTACCATTATCACGTCGGGGCGGAGATTGCGTGAATGCAGTATCCGTGCGGCTTCGGCGGCATCGGCACAGATGAACTCGCAGTTTGTTATGTCGTTTGCGAGGGCATTCTGCTTTGCGTTTTCGATTGCCTCGGGGACTATCTCGACGCCGATTATCTTCTTTGCCGTGCGTGCCATTGAAAGCCCGATCGTGCCTGCTCCGCAGTACAAATCAAGCACCGTTTTGCCCTTCGGCTCAGCAAAATCACAGGCTGATGAATAAAGCTGTTCCGCACAGGGAGTATTAACCTGATAAAACGCCTTCGGAGCTATGTTTACGGCGTTTTTGCACATGATGTCACAAATGTAGTTTTTTGATGTCAATACTATTTCTTCATCGCCTAAAATTACGTTAGTATCCCTGTTATTTACATTGATTACAGAACTTACTATCTCGGGATATTTTTCAAGAAGTCTGTCCGAGAGAATTTTAATTTCCGGAACATTTTTTGCTACTACTATACAAAGGCATATTTCTCCGCTGTAATAGCCTTTTCTTAAATATAAATGACGTAATATGCCTTTGCGCATAGTTTCATCGTAAGCGGTCAGATTAAGCCCGGTAGAAATTTTCAGAAAGTCGGCGGTGATTTTCGAAAAAATGTCGGGCTGTAAAAGACACTTTTCGCAAGGAACGATTCTGTGCGAGTGGAAGGCATAGAAGCCTGCGATAAGATTTCCGTCCTTATCGGTGCCTATGGGTATCTGTAGCTTGTTGCGGTAGCCGTTTATATTGGTGTTGCGGATTATCGGCAAAAATTCGGGCGAAAGACCGCCTATTCTGGTGAAAGCGTCCTTTACGAACTGCTCTTTGGCTCTGAGCTGAGCCTCGTAGCTAATATGCCGCAGAGAACATCCGCCGCACTTTGTGTAAACGGGGCAGTCGGGAGTGACCCTGTCGGGAGAGGGTGTGATGATCCTCTCTATCTTGCCGTAGCAGTAGGTTTTGTTTACTTTCAGTATCTTTACTTCAAGCTTGTCCCCTATAGCAGAAAACGGCACGAAAATAACCATGCCGTCCTTCTTGCCTATACCGGAACATTCGCTTGAAAGAGCCGTTATCTCAATTTCAACGATGTCGTTCTTTTTCATTATATCTGTCCTAAGCTGAGTGCCTTTAAATAAGCGTTTATAAAGCCGTCAAGGTCGCCGTCCATAACTGCGCCGATGTTGCCCATTTCGTAGCCTGTGCGGTGATCCTTTACCATTGTGTAGGGCATGAATACATAGGAGCGTATCTGTGCGCCCCAGGCAATCTGAAGCTGTTCGCCCTTGATGTCGGAAATCTTGTCGAGGTGTTCTCTTTCCTTGATTTCAAGCAGCTTTGACTTCAGCATACGCATAGCGTATTCTCTGTTCTGATGCTGTGAACGCTCTGTCTGGCAGGCGCACACGATGCCTGTGGGGATATGCGTGATACGAACAGCGGAGGATGTCTTGTTGACCTTCTGACCGCCCGCACCGCTTGCACGGTAAACGTCCATCTTAATCTCGTCTTCGCTTATCTCAATGTCAATATCTTCATTGATTTCAGGCATTACTTCAACGGAAGCAAAGCTGGTGTGGCGGCGTCCGGAGCTGTCAAAGGGAGATACACGGACAAGTCTGTGTACGCCGTTTTCGCTCTTCAGATAGCCGTAAGCGTTTCTGCCCTCAACCAGTATGCTGGCGCTCTTTATGCCTGCTTCTTCACCGTCAAGGTAGTCGAGTACGGTTACCTTCATACCGTGCTGTTCTGCCCAGTGGTTGTACATACGGTAAAGCATCTCGACCCAGTCCTGAGCCTCTGTACCGCCTGCGCCTGCGTGGAATGTGAGAATCGCATTATTATGATCAAATTCACCTGAGAGAAGGGTAGCGAGCTTCTGCGATTCAAGCTCTGTTCTGAAATGCTTTGCAAGCTCCTGTATCTCGGGAAGCATAGATTCGTCATCCTCTTCCTGAGCAAGCTCGAGCATTGTCATTACATCGTCATAGCTTTCACGGAGCTTTTCATAGCTCTGTACTATATTCTTATCTTCGCCTATTTTCTGAGAAATTTTCTGAGAATTTTCTACATCGTTCCAGAAATCAGGTTGTGCGCTCTGTTCTTCGAGCTTTGCTATTTCTGTTTTGAGATTATCAAGGTCAAGTGCGCCGGCAAGCTCTTTAAGCTCAGGCTCATAGCCCTCGAACTCAACTTTGAGTTCATCATATTCTAACATAGGTTACCGTTCCTTTCAATTTTGCAATACTGCTTTATTATATACCAAAAAAATTTTTTTGTAAAGCCTTGAAATCGTTTTCATTTTATGATATACTCAATTTATTCGGTGAAAACGCAGGTTTTCACAAAATTATTCCGGTAAGCTGTCTGTGAGCGGTGCATAGCGGCAGACGGGCGAATTACCGGAAAGGACGGATAAGTCTTAAAAATCAGTATTTCTGAACAGAAAAAAAGTTGTGTAAGGAGTTTATTAACATGAGCGAGATCAAGAAGATCCACATGGGTCCTGCTAAATGTGCGGTTGACCTTGGCGACGGAAGTGAAAGAGGAGAGTATGTAAACCAGGATTATATCCTGAACAAGCTGGGCAGACCTCACAGAGCGGTAAGCCTTATGTATTGCTATTATCCGCTTGACGAAACATGGCCTGCAAGAGCGAGAAACGCTTTCAAGGACAAGGAGATCGCATTCCAGTGGGATTATCCCTATGATGACTATTTTACATATAAGGGCGGTATCGGCGGAACAACCGACGACGAGCCTTTCACCTGTATGCGTGATGTAAGACGTCACGGACAGGACGTTATACTTACAATGACGATAGATCCGAATGTTACGGACGAGCATCTTGAACAGATAGGCAAGGAGCTTTCAACATTCGGCCGTATGCAGCTGAGAATCAACCACGAGGCTACAGGTAACTGGTTCTCGTTTACAAAGCGTGCTACCTATCAGCAGGTGGCTGATTTCTATATCCACGCCCGTGAGGTAATAAAGAAGTTTGCACCCAACGTACAGACTATTCTCTGTATCGGTGGTGTGGAGCATCCCGAAAAGGGCGGAGAAATCGAGATGGAGAAGGAATTTGCCGACGCTGTAAGAGCAACGGATATATGGTCTGTTGACAAGTACATGGCTCTTCACTGGGGCTGGCCTTTTGACGTTGCGGACGAGGGCGGAAACTCTTTTAGCAGAAGCAAGGTAGCTGATACATATAATCTTACTAAGCTGTCGGAAAAGCGTTACAGAGAGCTTTGCGGCGGAGAAAAGAAGCCTATGGTAATGAGTGAGTTCAACGCTGACGGCGATGTAACGGGACCTTACGAGCAGGCTGAAATGGTAAAGGAATTCTGCGATATGCTCAAGAACGACAAGGATCAGGGCTGGTTCAACGGCTTTACATTCTATCAGTTCCGTGACAGAGGCAGACTGGGACTTGAAATTGAGGATCCGAACAATGCTGACTGCGGTATTGAGCAGCCGGTAATGCAGACCTACAAGGAAATTATTCACGATGAGTATTTCTATCCCGAAATGAAAAGCGAGGGTGACGCACAGTTCCCTGTAAAATTACGTTGGGGCGGTTCTGAGGACGCTGAGGGTATCGAGATACCTCTGCACTTTGAAAAGAACCCCACATTCTGCGAAATCACATTTGAGGACGAGGACGCAGAGCTTAATCTTATGATGGAAATCAACGGCAAGTGGTTCTACAAGGCACCTCACGCAAAGACGATTGACTTTATGTCGGCGTTCTTTGAAAAGCCTCTTGACGGTGAAGCTGATATGACGCTCAAGATATTTGCGCCTCCTGCAAGCGGTGAGAACGTAATTGACGGCAGTGAGGACTGGATGCTGAACACATATTCGACTATCACTAAGATGCCGAATATCCGTATCAGATTTGCACCTATCTTAAAGTAAGTGGGCGGCGGGTCGCCGCTGCGGGTATGCCCCGCTTCAAGTTCCGCCTTTAATAACGCTATATATCTTTTAAGGACGGCAA
>ENA-UONW01002911-UONW01002911.1-human-gut-metagenome-genome-assembly--contig:-CS52-NODE-2911-length-15493-cov-6.132724_pt1 | contig 15493 bp, 18 predicted proteins | sample MGYA00242463_ERZ724010 | MGnify/ENA metagenome assembly ERZ724010 | reverse complement strand
TGTATAGGATAAATACAGGCAACCAGATTTATCGGTTTGCCGATCTGAAAGACCTGATGGCTAAAGCTACACCCCGGCGTTCGGGGGATGAGCTGGCCGGCATTGCCGCCCACAATATGGAGGAACACGTAGCAGCCCAGATGTGCCTGGCCGAGGTTCCGCTTACACAGTTTATTGAAGAGCCACTTATCCCTTACGAGGATGATGAAGTTACGCGGCTTATTATTGATACGCAAGACAAGGAAGCCTTTAAGCTTATCAGTCATCTGACGGTAGGTGATTTCCGTAATTGGCTTCTGAACGATCATACGACGACCGAGACGATTAGTGCTGTAGCTGGTGCGATTACACCTGAGATAGCCGCCGCGGTCAGCAAGATAATGCGTAATCAGGATTTGATACTGGCTGCGAAAAAGTGCAGTGTAGTGACCAAGTTCAGGAACACCATCGGGTTGCCGGGACATTTGTCCGTACGCTTGCAGCCTAATCATCCGACTGACGATCTTAAAGGAATTGCCGCCAGTATTATTGATGGATTGATGTATGGTTGCGGCGATGCAGTCATCGGTATTAATCCGGCGAGCGATTCGCTTCCGGGACTGATTCGTCTGAACTGTATGCTTGACGAAATAATCAGTCAGTACGAGATTCCTACACAAAGTTGCATTCTGACTCATGTGACTACATGTATGCAAATGATAGAGAAAGGTGCACCGGTAGATTTGCTTTTCCAGAGTATTGCCGGAACAGAGGCCGCCAATGCCGGATTCGGCATCAATCTGAAGATGCTCGATGAAGGTTATGAAGCAGTCCGCTCATTACATAGAGGAACGGTAGGTGACAACTGCATGTATTTCGAGACCGGCCAAGGTTCTGCACTTTCTTCAGATGCCAATTTCGGTGTGGACGAACAGACGTGCGAAGCCCGTTGTTACGCAGTGGCTCGCCGTTATCATCCTTTGCTGGTCAATACAGTAGTAGGTTTCATCGGTCCGGAGTATCTATATGATGGAAAGCAGATTATCAGAGCCGGTCTGGAAGACCATTTCTGCGGCAAACTGATGGGTATTCCGATGGGATGTGACATCTGTTATACGAATCATACCGAGGCCGACCAGGACGATATGGATACGTTGCTGACTTTGCTGGTGGCAGCCGGAGTAAACTACATCATGGGAATACCTGGTGCAGACGACATCATGTTGAACTATCAGAGTACGTCTTATCATGACACGCTTTATGCAAGGAAGTTGTTCGACCGCAAGCCGGCTCCTGAGTTTGAAGCCTGGTTGCAGAAGATGCATCTGATAGATGAATATCATCGCATATTGTCAGTAAGCAAGAATCATCAGCTTTTAGGTATAGAAAAAATGGAGTTTTCTTATGAGTAAGGATATAATAAGTACACAAGGAGAGTTCCTGAAAGAAACATCTTCATGGGACTGGTTGAAGAATTTTACAGATGCACGTATCGCATTGGGTAGAACAGGATGCAGTCTGCTGACTAAAGATTATTTGGATTTCAGTTTGGCACATGCCAGAGCGAAGGATTCCATCACCACTCCTTTTGACCGCGAAAGAATCAAAACAGAATTGCAGAAGATGGGATTGAGCAGTCTGTATGCCGACAGTGCCGCCAACGACAGAGCCACTTTCATCGCACGTCCAGATTTAGGCAGACGTCTGTCAGACCGTAGCATGAAAGAGCTCGCAAAGATGAAATACCCAGGTGCGGATGTTCTGATTGTCATCGGTGACGGTTTGTCTTCAAAAGCCGTACACAAACAGGCCGTACCGTTGATTAGCCGTTTGCTTCCTTATCTGAATGAATTGAATCTGAGTCTGGCTCCGATTGTATTGGCAAGCCAAAGCCGCGTGGCGCTTGGCGACGATATCGCCGAAGTTATGCATTGTCGACTGGTTGCCATGTTGATCGGCGAACGTCCGGGCCTTTCATCTCCTGACAGCCTTGGTGTTTATATGACCTATGATCCATATCGTGGCCGTTTGGAAAGTGAGAGAAACTGCATTTCAACATCCGTCCTGAGGGGCTTTCCTATGACCGTGCGGCTTTCAAACTGGCATGGTTGATAGAATCAGCTTTCAATCGTCGGCTTAGTGGAACAAAATTGAAAGATTTAAGTGACGATCCGTCACAGTATCATCGTATTAAGCCATATACGCACACATCTTTATGCCTTGAAGCATAAATAATTTGTTGTTTGAATCCGACAAATGAATTGTTAGTTATTGATATGAGATTCATTTTGTTCGTATATTAAACCAAGAGGGTGTGTCAAGATGTATGTTAATGTACATTTTGACACACCCTCACACTTTCATACTTGTAAACCCAACATTTACATGAATATGAATACAAAAAACCACCACCAAATCATAAGACTTGATGATGGCTCAAAGCTATAAATTAGGGAAATGCCCTCCTAATAAGTTCAAGGAAGTTGCATCCAATAATTATTTTGTCATATTTTGTTTCATTTTCCTCTTTGCGACCTGTTCTACCGCTTCAGATACAATCTGCTTGTCAGCAAACCTCTGTGTGTATTGTGTATAGTCCGGATGGATTCTTTCGTAATTAGGATCACAGAATAGCGGACTGGTTATTATATGGTCGGCCGTAGAACGGTTACAGCAGAAAACGATATTCTCCACTCCAGCCAGTCTTGTCAACGCCTTTACGTCTGTATCATGAGGTTGCAAGGTCATTGGGTCTGTAAAGAAAAACAGATAGTCAATCTCCCCTTCTACTATGCGCGACCCAATCTGCTGGTCTCCACCGAGAGGACCGGATTTCAGGATTGTAATATCCCATTCCACATCAGGGTGTTTTTCTTGCAATGCCTTTTTAATAAGAGTACCCGTAGTTCCTGTACAATAGAATTTATGTCCCATTAGACGTTCTGAATTCCATAAGACCCATTCTATCATGTCTTTCTTCATTGCATCATGAGCAACAAGACCGATGCTGCGTGTAATAGTCTTTTCCATAACTTTTAAAAATTAAGTAATTCTGTCTATACGAAATAGACTGAATTAACTGTTAACCTAAAACTTTAAATATTTAAATCTTTTTACCTTAATAGTTACCGGCACCTATTATCGATTACAAATATACACTACATTTCCCAATTCAGCAAACACAATGACACACAATATCATTTATTAACAAAATTATGATATTATATCCAGTCATATCAAAGACAAATAACAGTACGTATTTCGATGAGTTCCTCATGGTCAACAGAAGTGAAACCGCAACATGTATATTATACTATTGCCGGTTTAAAATCCTTCATACAAGGTACGAAAAATGTCATCTTCAACCAACAATTTGCACGAAGCGAATCTACTCAACATCTTCGTATGCCATATTTATCTTGATTTTCTTCAAAATCGTGTTTTCTTGAATATCTCAATTCGATTTTTTATATTCTCCTCAAGACACTCCTTATAGAGCCAAGGTTCACAGCTATGGAAATCGCCGACATTGAGGAATCCCATTATCGGGGCATATTCACTGCCGCTGTATCCTTTGAGAACAAGAACATGTTCCTTCGGCGCAACTCTCACAGTAATTGTATCATGCAGTATGGCAGGCGTATCGTCCGTACGCCAGTTTACCGGATTTATGCAAAAGGCACATGGAGACGCTATTACCGGCTGAATATATTTCACATCACTGACGGAATTATAACAAATTGTCACGCCTATGTCGTCAGGTCCCTGAGCGGCCTTGATATTGTCGGAAGCAAGCGTGTCGGCCGGTGTAACCTTATATCCCAACACATATGCAGCCACCATCTGGCGGTATACATCCTTAGGCATTATTTTCAGTAATTCCACAACAGCCTTGCCGCCCTGACTGAATCCAGCAAGCACAAACGGACGGTTCTTCGGACGATTTTTCAGAAAGGAGTCGAAAGCATTGCGCACATCTTCAAAAGCAGTTTTAAAACGATTGTTGATAATATTCTCATCGCGCGTAGCCCATCCTTCAATGGTAATGTGCCGATAGAAAGGAGCATAGAAATTGTTGTTCTTGCCCATATATGCAGCCACACCTGAAATTTCTTTCGTCATGTCGTCGCGATGTTTTTTGTTGTAGACATCAGCATAGTGGACAATCACTCCACTATCAGTTTTCCAGTCGGTTTCCCAAGTGGACACGATGTAAAAAACATCAGCATTTGTTCCACTTTTGTCATTTTCCTCAGTATACCAGAATGTAGGATTTGAATAATCGTGTGCTTTGGGTATATACGTTTCCGACTCAGTCTTGCCACATCCTGACAGTATCATAATACACAGTGAAAGCGTCACTATATACCATAAACGGGGTGTTGTTTCTTTATTAAAACAAATGTTACTCATAAATCTTTTATTTTGATGATTCACTACTGTCCACTAAAAATGGACTGTAGTGATATGAAAATATCTTTTGCAAGAAAATTTATATATCTCTGACAACAAAACAATTTACAATCCTTAAAATGAGAGACAATTCAACAAATAACGAACAGGCACGGCATCACCTCAAATATTTCCGACCACTACATTAATACAGCAAGTTACAGCCTCAGCTCTACCTCACCTTGGAAAGATATTTTTTCGCGCTGTTGTGGAACGACATTAATCAATGCACTTGCGTTATCAAACACGTCTATATAAAACATATAGGCATCTTCCTCATTTTTTACCATAAGCTCTATGCTTATCTTATCATTTTTTGGCTGTGACATTTTGAAATCACTCATTATACCGCTGAAATTTAAGCCCTTGCCACCACCATAAGGAATATTGTAACCACGTCCGAAATACGGCAGACACGAAATTATGCTGTCACCATTAATTCTAATAGAAAAATTGTTTGTCAAATGTATAGATCTGCCTCCCATTGGATAAGCAGTTCTAACCGTTATATTAAAATTGCGGCTGGACACTACGCTATCCACCATTTCAGCCATTTTCTGTTTCTTGGCATCGCTCTGCGTTTTGTCAGCCGTAGCACATGCTACAAATATTAAAAATGCAGATATTATCAACAATAAATTCTTCATATCAAATATTTCCTTTCTGCCATATAATAATGGCATTTCCTATTACAATTTTTTTACCATCTTGTTTATAAGAAATCATCACAGCCCTACTTCACATTGACAGCTGGAATAACACAATCAACATATACATAAAGCCATAATTCAAAACATCGGGTATACCGTCATACAATAACAATTATACAAAAAACAGATTACCTCAATATTCCTGAAGGCTAAAATACAGAGATTTATTGTATATAATACGATTTTTACCAGGAATTTATGCAACAACAAGAAAAATATATGTTTATTGACAAAAATCCAGACACTATCACAAAATGCTACAACACAAATATCATACCGACAGACTGAAGACAAACCAAAATCAAAAGGAAGAATGCAACGATACCTTTTATAAAGAATTATTGATATATTTGCAGATATAAGATATCCAAAGACGCACTTACAGTAACCACAACCAACAAACTTTCATATGCTGATTTTCTTATCTATACTTCTTTTTGGGATTATAATCATTTCAGTTTTTGTCATAGTACTGTTGTACCTTCAAAGGCAACACACAAGTAAAACTGCCAAGCCTGACATGTCCGATGAAATAATCGTATGCCGTGACATTGCTGAAATATATTGCAACACCATCACGTGCCTGAACGAGTTATGCAAAATCAACAGCGACATAATGAAATCTTTGGAAAAGCTTCTTTCATACATATCACTCACAAATGAAATCAATACATTTAAACTTAAAGCCCTAGAAGACGAAACAGATTTCAGGCTACGAGAGATAGAGAATATATCAAAATCATTACCATCATTAAAATATAAGACCACAACTGAAAGCAAACATATTTTGCAGAAGCACGACCTCTCCGAAATGGAAATTGCCAGTGCAGAAATATGCGTCCAACAGTCTATCAACGACATACAGGACAATTTCAGATATTTAAAAGAACAGCTCAAAGATAATCCATCCAATACCTTGAGTCTCAACTTTGCCCTGGTACGATTGAAAAGTTTTCAATGTGAGTGCAATGCTCTTTATTATGGCGCACTTGAGGGAATATGTTCTTTTCCGACTGAATCCTTAAATATATATTATGAATTATCTTCCAGGTGGAACAATCTGCCAAGTGGTGTAACAATAAATTCGCTAGACAAGAAAACATTCAAGATATATCAAGAGATTGAATTCAACAACAGCAAGAAATACCTTGACGAAGCAGGTACATGGATAGAAAGCCACAGCAACGATGTCAACAATTATATACAAACTTTAAAATGCCGTGACATCAACTTCTTCATAGCCGGTTCAACTTCACTGCAGCATGAGAGAGATGTTTTTGCCGGTGTAATCAACCTGCTGCAGACCAAATGGAGACCTTTGGGACTAACCATCAACAACTACTCATACCAAAATTTTCAGAGAGACATAATAATAGACGGGCATCAGCAGCAATACAACAACTTCATAGCCAACCACATCAATGTCGCGGTTTTCATACTATGCGGCACAGCAAAAAAGTACACCGCTGAAGAATTCAATGTTGCCTATTCCAACTACAAAGAAAAGGGTACACCTAAAATTTTGGTTTACTCACTGAATGACGGCATAAACAAGCACGACACCTACATCCATTCCAAGATGGAACAGGAAAAGCAATATTGGATAGAATATAAGGACGAAAATGAACTGAGACTTCTGCTTGAACGGGATCTTAATTCATATCTCTTGGACGAATATTCCAAACTTGCGACTTCACTGCTATAGCCGCTGCGATACTGTTACATTGTGTGTGCAAGAGCTCATCAATAAAGTCACAACAACATGAAAATATGCTGACATAATCACATGAATCATCACCATAGATAAACATTTTTGCAACAAAAAAGGATGAAATCATATAAAATATGCATAAAATGAGGTCGGAGCATTCTCTATGACAAAAAAAGTTTGTAGACTTGCCACGTAAAATAAAGCACAAAGCAGGAAATATGATAATTGGAATAGATGTGGGCGGAAGCACCACTAAAATTGTAGGAATAGAAAATGGACATATCTGCCATCCCATGTTTGTAACAGCCGCCGATCCTGTAACATCCTTATTCGGTGCTTTTGGGAAATACATATACGACCATTCCATTCAGTTATCCGATGTAGAACAAGTGATGCTGACAGGTGTAGGCAGTTCATATATACAGCAGCCACTATACGGTTTACCTACTGCAAGAACAGATGAGTTCATTGCCAACGGACTTGGTGCCCAATATGCTACCGGCCTGGAAAAGCTGATGGTTGTCAGCATGGGAACAGGCACATCGTTTGTGAGTGTTGACAATGACTCGATACAGCATGTAGGCGGAATAGGTATCGGCGGAGGTACACTTATGGGGCTATCACGCCTGCTGCTGCACACACAAGACATAGTATTAGTTTCAGAACTGGCCGGAAGAGGAGAACTGCGGAATGTTGATTTGCAGATACAAGACATCTGCTTGACTTCTTTGCCAGGACTTCCTCTTGACGCAACAGCCTCACTGCTTGGAAAGCTGGACAACAACGCTTCTCCCGAAGATCTTGCATTAGGGCTGATGCATATGGTCTTGCAGTCCATCGGACAGGCCGCTGTGCTATCAACACTAGGAACAGACGTACGCAACTTCGTGCTTATCGGCAACCTTACACAATTACCGCAGTGCAGGCCAATATTTGACACGATAGGACAAATGTACGATGTACGTTTCATAATTCCTGAAAATGCAGAATATCAAACGGCTATAGGCGCGGCATTAGCCTACATCAAGAATAAAAGAACCAGTCCAATTGATAAATGAAAACAGATTCGAGACTCTACAGCCGATGTTCTGTCCGGCAAAGCGCCCTTACACTATTTCAATAAATAAACACTCAACAAAGCAACACAAATAAAGATTTCACCCTTATGATTAAAATTTATGTTATGGACACATGTCCAGACTGCACATACGTAGAAGAGCAGGTCAAAGGCGACAACCGTTACGAAATCATCGACATAGGACACCATGTAAGGAACCTGAAAGAATTTTTAAAACTTCGCGACAACTCTCCAGTATTCGATGAAGCCAGGCGATACGGTGCCGCCGGCATACCATGCTTTGTACTCGAAGACGGCACTATCACTCTGACGCCTGAAGATGCAGGATTAAAATCACGTCCGATTGCCGATGGAAGCGCATGCAATCTTGACGGAAGCGGTTGCTGAAGTTTTTCTAAAAGACATCACATATATGACACATAAAATAATCTTTCTTCACGGCTTCTTTGCATCAGGCGAATGCATACCGGCCGAAGCCCTTAAAGAATATTTCAACAATAAGGCCACTGTAATCGCGCCTGACCTGCCACTCCACCCGACTGAAGCCATCAAGTACATCAACAGCCTGTGCGACAAGGAAAAGCCAGACATATTGATAGGTAACAGCAACGGTTCCTTTCTGGCGCAGATTGTTGCTTCGAAAAGAAAACTCCCGGCCTTGCTGGGCAATCCATATTTCGAAATGACAAAATTTCTGTCCGAACGTATCGGTCAGCACGAATATAAATCACCGCGCGCCGACGGCAATCAGAAGTTCGTAATCAATCAAAATCTCATAGACGAATTTGCAGAAATGCAAGACCATCAGTGGGATTACAGCCCTACAGCCGACCGCGATTTCATTTGGGGTCTCTTCGGCGATAATGACACACTCGCACACTACGAGCCCTCATATCTCAAGCACTACGGGCACGCATTCCATTTTCCGGGCGCTCATACTCCTACTGCCGACGAAGTTAAAGAATACTACGCTCCACTTGCAGAAAAACTTATAGAGGCCGCAGAGTCGAAACATAAATAAAAAAGACACTTACTACACTGTCAGAATTGCCACTCATCACGTTTCCTATATCCGGAACTTGTCATAAAAGCAATCAGCCCGCCTTGTTCATCAGCAATCTTAACTTCTATGAATGGAATCTTGGCGTGCGTAAACAGTTCCGTAGCCTCAGCATATACATATCCGCCAGATACAGCACGCAAGAATGTTATCTGCGCATTGAGCGAAAGCGTAATATTCTTTCTGCTGTTGGCAACGGCGGCAAAAGCCAAATCAGCCAAAGTAAACAATGCCCCACCCTGACATACACCACCTGCATTCAGATGTTCCTTTGTCACCAGCATTCTTGCCTTGGCATAACCTTCCCTGACTTCAAGCAATTCCACACCTGCTCCAGCGGCAAAACGATCATTCAGGAGCATTTCCTTCAACGAACTTTCGTATGTCATAATATTCTTACCGATTTTATATTGCATATAAACTATGCAAATATAACAAACAGTGCCGACATCATGTACATCTATTGTTCCTATACTTCAACATGCAGGTTCCACCAACGACAAAAAACACATGTGCGAGAATTCTTTTCTGCATTGCATACACCCCCAAAGCAATGCACAGCATCAAGATACAAAAATCTTATATTTACAGAACTATACATCAACTTTATTTGTTAATATCATACAAGAACTGAGAGTTTCAACAACAGACTTTCAACTTTAAAATAAGCAAAAAACGCATATATGGAAAAAGACAAGATTACAATTGAACACATACCGGCAAAAACATTATTCCGCACCGTGGTCGATGGTGTTGAAGCCCATGTTGCCTACACAACCGACGGCAAGAGCTTGGACATCCGTCACACGATAGTACCGGAACCTATAGGCGGACGAGGCATAGCGTCGGCACTGGTACGTGCGGCTTACGACTATGCCATAGCCAACAATCTTACTCCCGTAGCAACATGCTCTTACGCAGTCGTATGGCTTCAGAGACATCCAGAATACCACGGCGAAATCAGCAAAGACTACGCAGGCCCGAACAGTTGCGCACTTTAAGAACGTCTAAAAAATCAAACACAGCCATGAAACCAATCTGTCTAATATTAACAGCAATTGCATTGCATACATGCATGCTTTGCAACAGTCAGACTCCGGCATCTACGGCAACAAACGACAAGACGTCCGGACAGACACAAACGTCCCAAACCACAACAGGCACACAAAAGAAATTCACTGCCAACGACATTCAAATAACCAAAGAACTGCTGTACGACAAGTACACGCTGAAAGACACCTACAAATATCAAAACGAAGAACGCAGCTTCAAATGGAACAAGATAAAGGAGAAGTTGGCATATATAGAAAACATCCAGCTAGAAAAGAACGTGCGCTGGGCAGTTCTGCAGAACTACAAGAATCTCAATCGTGAGGCACCGCTTGTCCACAAATACAGACGCAACGCCTACAAACGCATTGCCGACACCCTCGGAGTGGAACGCTACCAGTCTGCTCCGCTCTATCTTCTGTCCGACACATTGACGCCTGAGCGCTACGGTCCGGACGGCACTATAGTGAAAAGACTCCCGGATGTAGGCAGTTTTGCACAGGTTGCCCCGATAACAATCGACGGCAAATGGCTTGTCCCGAAACGCTACGTAAAGAATCTCGCCGACACAACCGTATTCCATCACGCAATATTCATCGACCGAGGCGACCAGAACATTGCAACTCTGGAACGCACTGCCCCGGGCAAGTGGGTAGTGCGCAGCATGAACCCGGCCACCACGGGGCGCCATAAGCCACCATACGCACAGGAGACACCGCTTGGCATGTTCCTGCTTCAGGAAAAGAAGAGCCGCATGGTATTTCTCAAAGACGGTTCCAAACAGACAGGCGGATACGCACCTTATGCCAGCAGATTCACCAACGGCGCCTACATACACGGCGTTCCGGTAAATGTGCCGAGGACATCGATGATTGAATACAGCTATTCGTTAGGCACCACACCGCGTTCGCACATGTGTGTACGCAATGCCACCTCACACTCTAAATTCGTCTACGAATGGGCACCTACACGGCAGACCATCGTAATAGTAATTGAGTAATATTATATTCATTTTTAACCATTTACATTCTTATTTAAGAGAAAAAGGAGTTAACTTTGTGCCGTTAATTCAAAACTCCCATGCACAAATTACTTTTAATCTTTTCTCTATTGGCCTTTCCGTGCCTGTTTTTCCAGCCAGAATCAAACATTCCAGACAGCAAAGAAACACCAGAACCTAAAGAACAGACGACAGCAGATATCTGTCAAGAACTCTACGAAACCATGGAGCTCGACAGCATTGTCGATTCCGAAGCCTTCAGACAGGCCGTATCGGGCTACTACAAGATAAAGGAGCGCAAACGCGATGTACTCACGCTTATCGACTTCTCAAAACCATCCACAGAAAAACGTCTTTTCGTTTTCGACATGAAAGCAAAAAAGATGCTCTTCAGTTCGGTCGTTTCCCACGGCCGAAACAGCGGAGGCAATTATGCCACATCATTCTCGAACGAAAACGGTTCATATAAAAGTTCTCTCGGATTCTATCTCACTGAAAACACCTACCAGGGCAAAAACGGCTATTCGCTCGTCCTCGACGGACTCGAAGAAGGCATCAACGACAACGCCAAGCGAAGAGCCATCGTAATGCACGGTGCCGCATATTCCAATCCATCAACCATACGTTGCTCAGGCCGTCTTGGACGCAGTCTCGGATGTCCGGCAGTACCGCAGGCTCTCTCGCGCCCAATCATCGATGCCATAAAGGGCGGAAGCGTGCTCTACATCTACGCCAAGAAAGCGGATTATTTTGCCCAGAGCCATATAGCAGAGCGTCCATCAAACATTCTCTGATAAAAAAAACATTACTGAAAAGTTTAAATGAAGCTCATTGAAGATAAGCAAGACGGCCGATTGCCCGATGTCTTTTATAATAAAAGTAAAAATAACGGGCAACAGCGCCATTTGTACGACATACTTTATACCTTTGCATATCTCTAAACCACAAACATATGCTTCATTTTGATACAGACTATATGGAAGGTGCTCATCCGGAAGTGATGAGACATCTCATGGACACCAACCTCGAACAGACTTCAGGATACGGAAACGACGAACACTCTCTGCATGCAAAGGAACTAATCCGCACCGCTTGTGGACAACCTGATGCCGCCGTATATTTTCTTGTAGGCGGTACGCAGACCAATTCAACAGTCATCGACGCACTGCTCTCTCATCACGAAGGAGTACTTGCGACAGAAACTGCACATATCAACGTACACGAGGCCGGTGCCATCGAAGCTACGGGCCACAAGGTAATCACTCTGCCGCAACACGACGGCAAACTGTGTGCAAAAGAAGTTGAGGAATACATCACAAACTTCTACAACGACGAGACATACGAACACATGGTTGCACCAGGAATGGTGTACATTTCCCACCCTACAGAACTAGGTACACTCTACACGCTCAACGAACTTGAAGCGCTGAGCAACGTATGCAACAAAGCCGGCATACCTCTGTTTCTCGACGGTGCACGCCTCGGCTACGGACTTGCAGCGCCAAACACAGATGTTGCACTTGCCGACATTGCACGCCTCTGCGACATATTCTACATAGGCGGAACAAAGGTTGGAGCACTCTTCGGCGAAGCAGTCGTTGCACGAGATGCATCTCTCCTCCACCATTTCACTACTCTCGTAAAACAGCACGGTGCTCTTCTTGCCAAAGGCAGACTTCTCGGTGTGCAGTTTGAAACCCTCTTCACCGACAATCTCTATCAGCACATTGCCACACACGCAATCGACATGGCAATGAAACTCAAGGAAGCACTGATAGTGAAAGGCTATCGCCTCTTCATCGACTCACCAACAAATCAGCAGTTTGTTTATCTGTCTAACGAAACCATCGACCGCCTGTCGCAGAATGCCACATTCGAGCTCTGGGGACCTAGAGGCGAAAAGGAAACCGTAGTACGCTTCGTCACAAGCTGGGCAACACGCGAGGAAGATGTCGATGCACTTATCTCACTTCTCTAACCAACACTCCACCGACTAAAGACATGGAAAAAACAGAAAAGACGTTTTCGTGCGTCGACTGCGGTACACAAAACTGCAAATACAAGGACCGCTCATATCCAGAGTTCTGCCTAACAACCAATCTCAAGGACGAAGACCGGCAGTGGGCACTCGAACGCTACGACGAAGGCGACAACCGAAAAATAATGATAGCCAGCGCTGAAGTGGAATACGAAGGCTACTGCCAATGGACGCGCGTGCAGGAAATAATGGAATTTGCAAAAAAGATTGGAGCCAAGCGCATAGGCATCGCAAACTGCATCGGCCTCATCAACGAAGCACGCATCTTTGCCCGCATACTGCGTTCAAACGGCTTTGAAGCATACTCCGTAATCTGCAAAGTGGCAGGGCAACCGAAAAGTTCTATGGGCATACCGGCACAATGCGAAAGCATAGGCGCGGCCATGTGCAACCCTATTCTACAGGCTCGCCTGCTCAACGAAGCGCACACCGACCTCAACGTTGTCATAGGACTATGCGTAGGCCATGACAGCCTTTTCTACAAATACTCCGATGCCTACGTGACGACGCTCGTAACCAAAGACCGCGTTACAGGGAACAATCCTGCAGCCGCACTTTATACGGCAAACTCGTACTACAAGAAAAAGTTCTTCAAGGAAGAAAAGAAATAATCAACAAGAAATGTTGAAAAAATAAATAAGGCAACTCAACGGAATGTACTGACTCAACAGCATTCCCGAGTTGCCTTTTATTATATATCACACCATTGCAACTCATTCACAATGGACTTCTAAATCACCCCAATGCACCTTCGTCAACTCAATCAGTTTCACCATATTTATATCTCATGCAATCTATGATTTCCAACATTTCATCGCGCAGCCACTGAGGTTTCAGCACCTCTATTTCATCACGATGCCACAAGAGTTCCTGCATGAAATCATAAGTCGGACGTACACGTATTTCAAAGATACTGTAGTCCTCGCATCTCTCCGTCTCCATCTGAGCATTACCCTGCATCAAAGGCAAATCGCGGATATAATTCGCCTGACTGGCACTCGCCTTCAGAACAACTGTTTCTACAGCAACGTCCATATCATGAAAAACGCCGTAGAAACCGTCAAAGTAACTCTGTGGAGAAAAATCTTCAGGATAATCAAAACTTCTGTCCGTCACTTTCAAATCCTGTATACGGTCAAAACAGAATATTCCAATGAAATCACTATCGCAGGCCTTGCCTACCATATACCAGCGCTGCTTGAAAAGTTTCACACAAAGAGGCATCAAAGTATACTCATGCACATCACCGCGCATATAGTTGTAATACTTTATTTCGACTATACAATTTCGCTTCATGGCATCAATGACACTGTCGAGGTAATGCAGGCCCGACGGAACATTTTCCAGTACTATACGGTCCTTTATGGCCCTACAGCCTATAAGTGAATTGCTTACAGAACAAGTACTCAACAGCCATTTCTCCACACTGCCATTATGCAAATCATCCATATTGGCAATATAATATCTGTACTCACCCCTCTTCTCACAATCAATCTGAAGACCGAAAATATCAAAAATGGCATTTTTCCATTTATGGAATGTCCTCTTGCTCAATTCGCCACCATCGTTCAAATCCTTATTATCCATCCATTTGCGGTTGATTTCATCAAAAGTTATAAACCTTGCCCTATTGATAGTATCAACCAACCATACCAACTTATTCAACTGATTCTGCGCCATACCATATAGTTTTTTAATCAGTATCAAAGATACGCCAAAGGTGTGAAATAAAAGGGCACAGGTGGTGGAAAATTTATTTTTTAAGGATTGTTTATATTGTACATTCTCTTCTTGACTGCAATTTAATTTTATAAAATATAGGTTTTCAAGTATTATCGAAATAACACCAAGCAATAAAGACAAAAAGCCTAATATTACCATAACATGGAAGTAATTTTAATATTTTGTGCTATACATAAGTCATCATATAAGACTTACATTGTCTATCATAAAAACACCTATATATTAAAAGTCCATGATAAGCAATTTAATGCTCCTCCACCTCTTTTGACTATAGATGGCATCTGTACTTGATAAATTTTACCTTCATAATCTGGAAAAAGTTTTTTTATGTGCTTCAAAGCTTCATAATCTGTAGGAAGTCCTACACCTGGAACGATTATTACATTTCGAGTATGAATCATATTTATATAAGCCCAGCTCATATTATGGTAATCACTCAACTCTAAATCAATAACCTTAAAGTATGATTCCAATCTACTTCTCATATCCGCTGCAACATCATCAGGATAAACTTTAAGATTCACCAATACTTTATTACTTCCAACAGCATGTAAAATTCCATCTGTATGGCCACATGTATCACTCTTATCCCAAGGCAAAAATAAGAGCTTATGCTTTGGGAACAACTCTCCCAGTTGAGAAACAAGGTCTCTTTTATCCACATCTGGATTT
>ENA-UONW01002909-UONW01002909.1-human-gut-metagenome-genome-assembly--contig:-CS52-NODE-2909-length-15496-cov-6.753060_pt1 | contig 15496 bp, 16 predicted proteins | sample MGYA00242463_ERZ724010 | MGnify/ENA metagenome assembly ERZ724010 | reverse complement strand
AGGGTGATTATTATGAGAGCGAAAGCATTTAGAGTATATGGGAAAGGGGCTCACAGATTTAGAGGAAGTTTCTTTGAAACGCGTAGTCTGTTATTAAGCGGTGTCCCTTCTGTTATAATGGATGTTATAAATTCAGATATAACAGGAACAAATGAATATTCAATTTTAAAATTTACGTGTGTGTTTGGCGAATTGCCAAATGAAGCATTTGAGCATATGGCAGAGGTGCAGGTTTACGACGGCATTTTTGAGTGCTGTACAATTGGAGACATCGTAGAAGTGCCTTTATACGACATAAAAATCCGATGTGGGAGATTCACAACGTTTTTGAACAATTTGACAATAGAGGAAGTTTCAAAAATTCGTAAAACATACAATGAAAAAGGCTTATTCTTCTCGGTTCATAGACATTAAAATTGTGCAACTTGCACAATGAACAGTACAAAACATTGTGCAAGTTGACTATTGTAAAAATTAAAATACTATGATACAATGGTATCAGAGTTAAGGAAAGAGAGGAAAAACATCATGAAAGGAAGAGGGTTCACCACTTCAATTATAGCGGAGTGGAATGAGTGGGTATATTCCATTGTTCAAGAGTTGGCAACGGAATTGGGCGGTAGATATTTATTGTTGCATACTTTCGACCCAGAAACTATGGAGGAAAGAATTATAGCAAAACAAAAAGATTATGCTGTCGAGTATTCAATACCCATCACAGGGTACGTTGAAGATTTCAAGAAAAACAAGGACAAAGAAAAAGAAAAAATTATTTCTTTCTTTGTGCAAGCCGTCAAAGGTTTTTAACCGTGATTCGAATTCACGTGGACGGCTTTACCGTTACTATGTGACGGTTTTGCCAGTAACAGAAACAAACAAAAAGGAGGAAAAAACAAATGGCAAGAAAACAGAAAATCACACGACACGTGACTAGCACAGAGGTTGAAGTCATGTTGTGTGATACTTCAAATGGTGGTATTCATTTTGAGTACGACACCTTCGTGGGAAAGACGACAGAAAAGAAAGCAAAGAAGAAAGCAAAAGAAAAGTACGAGAAAGAACAGGAAGTTGTTGTAAAAGTAACACTCACAGAAAAATACGACAAATATTCTATGGATTTAGAAACGTTTGTTAAAAATGCTGAAATTGTAGACGCAGAAACCGTAAACCCAGCAGAAGCAGAAAATGAATAAAAAATGGAGGTAATTTATTATGGAAATCGTAAATGAAAGTAGAGACTTTGACAAAGTGGATAAGTATTTGATGACAGCAGGCAAAGGCGCTGTGTCTATGAAAGATGTTGACGATGGTACTTCTATCCATGTAGCAGGTTACCTTGAATTCGTTGACGAAAAGGACGACGGAACAGAAAGCGAGATTCTTTCCATCATCACAGAAAGCAGGGGGCAAGTATACAGTACGCAAAGCAAGACTTTCAAACGCTCATTAATGGAGATTATTGAAGTTATGGGCGAAGAGCCTTTTGCCATCAAAAAAATTAGTGGTATCACAAAGGCAGGGCGTCCGTATGTCGACTGCGAACTTGACACGGATTCCGTAAAGGCAGAAAAGCCGAAGAAAAAATAAAAATGTTTCACGTGAAACATTTACATAAGGGCGGACACACTCCGCCCTTATAATATTCTCAAAAGGGGGAAAACCCATGACGAAAAAAGAAGAGTTGAGAATAGAATATTTTAGACAAAGAAGAAGAATACAAGGAACAAAGCGACGCTACAAAAAACAAGGGTTCGAAGTCAATTTTGACTTGCCAAAAATTCCGAAAAACATTACACAAGCAAGTGTAGATAGACTTACCAAAATAAAACCGAAACAGATACAAGAAAAGTCTATATATGTAGACCCATTGACAGGCGAAGAACTTTCCTATTTTCGCGGTAAAAAAGTGATAAAAGAAAGGAAATCAGAGCAAACACAGGCGTATGTAAAAACAGCACAATATGAATACGACACTTTAAAGGAACGAGACAATTTAAAGGACGAATACATAACAGCAAAAAAAGAAGAATATTTACAAACGTTTGATTTTAGCGAACATGTTATAGACGCGTTTAGGTCTATGATTGCTTTATTTCCAAAGATGGCAGAGCCATACCTATCTAAATGGCTGGACATGGCTATCGAGCAATTCGGAAAAGAAGTAGTTGCGGACGGCTTGGCAAAAGCAATAAATGAGGGAAACATGCTAACAAGAAAAACTGCATATTCAGAAACAGAATTAGCCAATTATACCGAGCGACTTTTTAAGTTTTTTAACGTCGGAAATTTTGAGCGTGAAGAATTCGAAACCACTTTCGAAGAATCAAAAAATTACATTGACTACGACTAAAAATAGGGTGGGAGATTAAAAAGGAGGGAAAATAATGAAAAGATTTCATTTTGAAAAAACTTTTGCCGCCGACTTTGAAACAGCAGTATATGACGGGCAAAAAGATACAGAGGTGTGGAGTTCGGCACTTGTTGAATTAGGCACAGAAAATGTAATTATACACACAAGCATTGAACAGACGTTTTATTTTTTACAAGCACAAAAAGGGGATGTACTTTTATGGTATCACAACCTTAAATTTGACGGATCATTTTGGTTGGATTTTTTGTTGCGTGATTTAGAAATGGAGCAGGCTATGATAAATGACGTTTGGATTGCTGACGAATACATGAAGAATAAAACTTTCAAATATATGATATCAGATAGGGGGCAATGGTATAGTATCACTATTAAAGTTAACGACCACTATATAGTAATACGTGATTCCGTAAAGTTGTTTCCGTTTTCACTGGCAGAACTCGGAAAAGCATTTAAAACGAAGCACCAAAAATTGAATATGGAGTATAAAGGTATTCGACATAAAAACGGTCACATAAAAGACGACGAAAAAGCCTATATTGAAAATGATGTTTTAGTCTTAAAAGAAGCGCTGGAATTTATGTTACAAAATGGACACGAAAAAAGTACCATAGGAAGCAATTGTTTGTCTGAATTCAAGAAAGGTTTTGACGCACAAGACTATAAATTATTTTTTCCGCAACTGGAAGAAATTTCAATACCCCTTGAATACGGAGAAGAAAACGCAGACAAATATATCCGTCATTCCTATCGTGGCGGTTGGTGCTATCTTGTTGAAGAAAAAGCAAATAAACTTTTTGAAAACGGACTAACCGCAGACGTTAACAGCCTATATCCGTCGATGATGTCATCAGAAAGCGGAAACTCATATCCTATTGGCAACCCTTATTTCTGGCGCGGAAATTTTTTACATGAGAAAACAGAACAAGATAATACTTATTACTTTGTCAGATTCAAATGCAGATTCGAATTGAAAGAGGGTTATTTGCCATTTATTCAAATAAAAAATAACCCCTTATATGAGCCTACTAAAATGTTGCGAACTTCTGATTTTTACGATAAAAAAACAGATACATATTATAGATATTTGAATATTGCTGGAAAAAAGACGGAGTGCGTTGTCGAATTGACGCTAACTAAAACTGACTTTATTCTATTTAAAGAACACTACAATATTTACGATTTAGAAATACTTGACGGCGTATGGTTTTATACCGCTATTGGAATATTTGACGACTACATCAATAAATACAAAAAGCAAAAAATGGAAAGTGTCGGCGCGTTGCGCACACTAGCAAAACTTTTCCTAAATAATTTATACGGGAAAGAAGCCACTAACGACGATTCTTCTTTTAAAGTTGCGTACTTAAACGATAATGCCGAGTTGAAATTTAGAAATGTAGAAGAACACGAAAAGAAGTGTGGTTATATTGCTATAGGCTCGGCTATCACTTCTTACGCTCGTGAGTTCACTATTCGAACAGCACAAAAGAACTACCACGGCTTGAATAAAAGAGGTTTTATATACGCAGATACGGATAGCATACATTGTGACCTTAAGCCCGAAGAACTTATAGACGTACCTGTACATCCCACAGATTTCTGCCATTGGGCACTTGAAAGTACGTGGGATAAAGGGATTTTCGTGAGACAAAAAACCTATCTTGAACATATAACCGAGCAGGACTTGAAGCCATGTGAACCTTATATAAATGTGACTTGCGCTGGGATGCCAAAAAAATGTAAGGATTTATTTATAAAGTCTATAGAGGGTTACGAGCCAAAAATCGAAGATAAATACACGAAAGAAGAATTGCACTTTTTGGAAACAAAAAGAACAATAGAAGACTTCAAAGTGGGTCTTGAAGTTCCTGGAAAACTCGTACCAAAAAGAATAAAGGGGGGTGTAATTTTATGCGACACAACGTACCAAATACGCTAAAAATTTATTTTCGTAATTTCTTTAAAATTGTGAAAATAAAATGGATAAAGAAGCAATGTAGACGTACTACTTGTCTGTTGTATAAATACAAGCACGAGTGCTTGCAGAATTTAATCGAATAAATGTTTCACGTGAAGCATTAAAAAAGAGGGGTAAAATGCCCCTCTTATTTATATCTTGACTTTCGGAAATTTGAGAGCGGAAAGCAAACCCGACTAACAATATCAGCAGTATTTTTCAACCGTGCTTTTCTGATTTGTTCAAACAAATAAAGCCGAAAGGGATATACAATTTTAAAATGAAAGCAAATTCATTGTTGCATTTTTGCTTTCCAAATTTGAAAAACGAAAACAACCGTTTTCAAAAAAATACCTAAAATTTTGTAGCATAAATTCGTTGTTTTTTAGCATAATAAAATTGATTCGATGGTCTGCCGTCGTCGCGCTGATTCGAAGCGGAAAACTTTTATCAACACGCGAGTCGACGTATATTATACCATCCTCCATATATTCACGAATAGCATATGAATTTTTTTCAAAAACAAAAGTACAAAGGTATTTTCCTTTTCCTTTTGGCTTCTCAATAAATGCCGTGTTATCACTCAAATAAGCATTTTCGCTTGCGTATTTAGTATACTCCGAATTTGCAAAAGCGCGGTTAAAAGCACTTTCATTTTGTGCGCGACTTGCCGAATCAATAAAGCCACTTTCTAATATATAGCCATCTCCACGCAGGAATTTTGTATCTGACTTTAAACGTGTAGAAATTCCTAATGCTGTATAATAAGGGTTTAGTAAAGTAACCGCATTTCCTAAAAGTATTACAGGAACATATCGCACCTGTTTTCCTTGCCCCCTTGCTATTGACGTATGAATTGATTGGAATTTTTGTAATTCATTGGGTACGTACTTATTTGTTTCGCTTTGAAATTCATCCAATAAACACGTTACTACATCACTAAAAAAGTGACTATATTTTTTGATATTTTCCGCGCCGTTTATGGCGACAGCATATCCGCAAGACTTGTCATTTAAAAACAATTCTTTGAAAGTTCCCTTGCAACGGCTTTTATCGGTCATGTTATAATTTGGAAAAAATAAGCCTTGTATATCTTTAAAGAATTTTTCTGAAACGTCAGAAAGTTCGTAAGAATATCGGTAAAGCAGGCAGAATTTTTCGCCATATTTTAAAAACCGATTGACTAAATATCTTGAAAACCATGTGGTTTTTCCGCCAGTTCGGTTCGTTGTGACAAGGTATAATTCGGGTTTATTTCCGTTTACATCCATTTTTGTCAAAATTTTTGTGCCGTCATAATACATTTTTACCACCTCTTTCATTAAGAGTGTAACATATTTTTGACTTTTTGTCAATTATTTTTGACTTTTTGTCAATTATTTTTGAAATTTTGTAAATTTTACTTGACAGAATGTCAAAGATATGCTACATTATAATGAAAAGGAGGTGCAGAAAATGGCTGTACTTGACAGAGACGAATATCTTAAAAGACTTGGTTCTATCATTACAGGAGATACAGACGAGGATTTAAAGAATATCGAAGATTTCACGGATACTTTTGACGATTTGCTCGGAAAAACAGACACCGAAAACTGGAAACAGATGTACGAAGATAATGACGCAGAATGGCGAAAGAAATACAAAGATCGATTTTTTGAAGCCATCGACGAAACAAAAGTAAAAGAAATTGACACGCCCGAAGATAATACGGACGAGTTAGAATCAGAATCCGAAGAAGTCAAGGAATATGACGACTTATTCGAAGAAAAGGAGGATTAAAAAAATGGCTACAAAACCGAAAGCGGTCAATTTAACCGCTACAACGCAGGATATTTTGAATACAGTGCGGAGCAATTCCAGCCCAGAGTATCAGAATTTAGTTCCAAAGGCAGACGGCACTTTACAGAATTTAAGGTCAATCGGCGCAATTCTGATGGATATGCCAGCATTGAAGAATGAATTTTTAAGCGCGCTTTTTAACAGAATCGGAAAGGTTATTATCACGTCTAAAATGTATAACAATCCTTGGGCGTTCTTTAAAAAAGGCATGCTTGAATATGGTGAGACCATTGAAGAAATTTTTGTAAACATTGCAGAGCCACACGTTTTCGACCAGCAAAAATCCGAAAGCGAAGTTTTTAAACGCGAAATGCCCGACGTTAAAAGTGCTTTTCATGTTCTGAATTATCAGACTTTCTACAAGCAGACAACTAGTGATTATCAGTTAAAGCAGGCTTTTCTAACTTACGAGGGAATCACAGATTTGATTTACCGAATCATCGACGCGATGACAACGTCGTCAAATTATGACGAATTTCTTGTTATGAAATATTTGCTTGCGCGTAGAATCTTAAACGGCGACTTGAAATCCGTACAAATTCCTACCGTGCAGACTTCAAACCTTAAAGAAATTGTTGGAGATATTAAAGGCGTATCTAATGACATGGAGTTTTTAAATAAAGACTACAACTCCGCAGGCGTTTATACTCATAACGTGAAAGACGAGCAGTATTTGCTTGTCAACACAAAATTCGACGCAACGATTGACGTGGAAGTTTTGGCAAGCGCGTTTAACATGGATAAGGCTTCATTTATGGGTCATAAGGTACTGGTGGATTCTTTTGGGAAACTGGACAAGGTGCGCCTTGCAAAGATTTTTGAGAAAGACGAAACATACACAGAAATCAGCGACGACGACTTGACGAAGTTAGACGCGATTCCGTGCGTTTTAGTGTCGCGTGAGTGGTTTATGATTTTTGACGCATTGCAGGAATTCAACGAACAGTACAACGGCGAGGGTCTTTATTGGAATCATTGGCTACATTCTTGGAAAGTGGTATCATCTTCGCCATTTGCACAAAATGCACTTTTTGTCGCTGGAGAAATCAAAGTGGATTCCGTTACTGTGTCGCCGTCGACCGCAACACTCAACGGCGTAGGCTCTTCGATTCAGTTAACGGCTACTATTGTCACAGAAAACTTTGCACCGAAAGGTGTGCTGTGGACATCCGACAACGATAAAGTCGAAGTAACAGAAAGCGGAAAAGTAACGGTACTTGCAGGTGCAGAAAGCGGAGAGGTGCATGTAACGGCGACAAGTGCCTACGACGACACTAAAACAGGTACTTGTACTATCAATGTTACAGTTTAAAAATGTTTCACGTGAAACATTGACAAAATAACGGAGGTGATAACATGAGTTTAATAGAACCCAATTCAAAGATTTTTCTTATTAAAAATCTACCCTTGAATAACGCATACAAACATACAATTTATTTTAGTGATAAATCAGCACAGGCGGTTTACTTCAAAAGTAAGGTTTTTAAAGAATTTGAAGCGCAGTCCTACCAGCGAGTAAATTCGGGGACGTTAAGACTTGGGGTAAAGGCAGACGATATTTATAATGCTTCTTATTTAATGTTTCAAAATACAGATTTTGGAAATAAATGGTTCTATGCTTTTATCACTTCCGTTAATTATGTTAACAATGCGGTTTCAGAGTTAAACTATGAATTAGACGTGATACAATCATACTACTTTGATTTTACGTTAAAAAAATGCTTAGTTGAAAGGGAACACACAGCCACAGATGAACTATTCGAGCATTTAGTACCCGAGCCATTTAACCCGAGTGAATACAGAATGAATCAAATTCAGATTACAGGAAGCGGAGAGGATTTATTTGGTATAGGGGGCTATATTCTTGCTACTATGTGTAATACAGTAAACCCAGCAGAGGGAGAAAAGCGTGCTAGCGGTGGCAAATTCAACGGAATTTTTTATCCATGTGACATGCTTTTCTTTCCAGTAGGAGAAGAAAACGCGCTTTCGCTTATGATTAAAGGTATCAACGACAGTTTACCAGATTCAATTTTATACCTAACGACTATACCAAAAATTGTAAGTAATAATTTGACAACGCAGGAGAACAATAGAAGAATAAATACAACAGAATACAGCACTTTCGCAAATATCAATATACAGCCGTCTCACACTAATATAGACGGTTACACACCAAAGAATAAAAAGTGTTTTAATTATCCCTACCATTATTTGGTGGCGAGCAATTCGGCAGGTGGTGGCTCTGAATATCGGTTTGAAGATTTTCAAAACAGCACAAACATAGAGTTTTCATGCAACTCGGACATATCAGAAAACACAACGATACAAATAAGTCCTAATAACTATAAATCTGTGGTGCGTGGTTTGGACTATGGGTTTGTTGGACAGACATATCCAACACAACCATATAGCACGAATCAAGACGCGTATTTTAAACAGCAGGAAATGAATTTGAGAAATCAAAACACCATAAATATAGTAAACGGTGCTATCGGTACTAGTATTTCAATCCTTGGCGGTGGCGCGTCAGCATTAGGTGGTGCAGAAAAAGCCGAAAAAGAGGACGCTAATCTTTCATATGGTGGATTGGCTGGTTCTATCGGCTCAACCGCTAATTTTGTAGGAGCGGTAAAAAGCATGGAAGAAGCCGAGGACAATATGAAGAAAATGCATTCCCTTGTCGCACCACGTGTGAGTGGTGTAGGCGGTGCGAGTAGTATTGCGGTTTTGAATCAGCAAATTGCACCAAAATTCTACACAAAAAATTGTCAGCACGACGAAATAAAAGCAATAGACGACTTTTTTACAATTTACGGATACAAAGTAAATGAATTAAAGACCCCGAGCGGTCACGGTGTCAACGGTTCGACCTTTAACCGACCATCTTACAACTATGTTAAAACACAAAATTGTGTTGCGGTTGGGGAAATGCCTGCAATTGTTAACGCTAAAATTTGTTCGATTTTTAACAACGGACTAACCTTTTGGAAAGACGGCAATTCCGTCGGAAATTATGGAGAAAATGGAGTGTGATTTTATGTACTACAAAAAGGCAAAGCAGATTTCTTTTTCAAAAAAGAAAAGAAATAAAAAAGACGTGAAATATATTGTCATTCATTTTACAGGAAATAAAAAAGATACGGCAAAAAACAACGTTGACTTTTTCGCTAAAAATAACACACGCGAAGCGGGTGCACATTTTTTTGTGTCGGCAAATGGAGATTATGCAAAATCAATTCCAATGAATCGAAGCGCGTGGGCGGTTGGTGGCGTTTTTGATGGACACGCGAAGTACATTAATAAATGCACAAATCACAACTCGGTTTCAATTGAATTGTGTGACGCGGTGAACGGTTGGACAGTAGGACACGTCACAGGGACTAAAAAAGTAATTAAGTACATCCGCAAGTTCTGTCCTAACGCAAAAATAATCATATGCCATCACGACGTTAACGGAAAGAACTGCCCGAACTGGTGGAAGAGATTTCACAGTTTTAAAAAATTATTGGAGGTAAAATAAAATGATGAATGATGTTTTGACAGCAATTTCAACGGTGGGTTTTCCCACTGTTATGTGTGTGGCGTTGTGCTACTATATTTATAAAGTGCAGACGCCATTAATTGAAGCAATAAACAAAAATTCGGAAGCCATTTCAAAGATGGCGAGCGCTTTGGAGGTGCGAGAACATGGGGAGACGGAAACCGAATCAGAGGAATAGAAACTTTTTAGAGTCCGCAAAATTGAATAGCATAACATTTCAATATTATTTAGATTTATTACAGCAATTAGCAATCTCACGATTTGAATGGAAAAATTTACCTAAAACCGTAGACGAAAGGTATCTTGAATTGACGTTATTTTTTGACGGGTTTGCTGTTTTTTTTGAAGACGAGGTGCTCGGACCTCTTGCTTTGAAAGCAATGATAAACGGTCGCTATAATCTGTATGATATTCCGATTCGACGTATAGGCTACGCAAATAACGGATATCGAAGAAATTTAAACAGCAAAAATTCCGTTGTTTTATTTAATAACATGATACACACACCAGCGTACGACACCGTACTTTTATTTGCGCGTCGGCTAGCGAATCTCGACCGCACAATTGACATCAATTGCAACACGCAAAAAACGCCTGTGCTTATTGAGTGCGACGAAAACGAAAGGCTTACAATGCAAAATGCTTATCAGCAATTTGACGGAAACGCACCAGTTATCTATGGAAAAAAAGGAATCAAAGAGGGGTTAACTGTTTTGAAAACGGATTCCCCTTATACCGCAGATAAATTATACGAATTAAAATCAAAAATTTTTAATGAGGCACTAACCTATCTCGGTATTGTCAATGTAAACGAAAACAAACGCGAAAGAATGATAACGGATGAAGTTGTGCGGTCTATGGGTGGCGCAATGATGATGAGAGAAAGCGTATTGACGGCAAGAAAGCAGGCATGTGAACAAATAAATGATATGTTTGGGCTAAACATATCTGTAGAATTTAAGGACGGAGGTGTTAACAATGTCAATCTATACAGTGGAGGTACGCAGGATATGCCAGTCAATCGCGGAACAAAATCAGATACAGACCTTTGACGACGTCGAAAAATTGATTCGTGTAGCGTACCCTAAAATATTCAAAAACTACATCCCGATTTTCGATGAAAGTTATAAGAGTGTTTTATTTCCTAAAATTTTAAGACACTATTATACACGCGAAATAGGGTTGGAAACCGTTGGACTTTGGAAATTAAAGTTGAACACTAAAATGGCGGAAATTATGCCATACTACAACCAGTTATACCAGTCAGAAATGTTAAAATTTGACCCGCTAAAAAACACACAATATTCGGTCAAAAGCAAACGAACTTTTGACGGCAAAAACGTTCTTGACGGTTCACAAAAAACTGACACAAGTAGCAACACAGATTTTTGTGGACATAGAAAAACGGACAACACAGACACCGAAACAAATAGACTAGACCGAAACACAACCGCTACAACAGATTACAAACAAGACGAAAAAGAAAAATTCGGAAAAAATACGGCACATGTTTATGATTCGAAAAATCGACACGAATTTGGAGAAGAAAATACACAAAAATATGGAAAAACAGAAACGCAGGTACACAATACAACCGATGAAACAACAATAAACACGTCTACCAGTTATGAGGGTAAAGAGACTACAAAAAACATTGTACCTGAAGAATTTGAAAGCGTAACAAAGTACAGCGATACACCGCAGGGAACAATTGAAAATATAAAAGCAGGAAAATATTTGACAAATGTTACCGCGACAGTTACACCGAAAAGTGAAAGCGATTCAGTTAAAACTTTCGAAAATCGCGCAGACAAAAACACAGGAAGTACAGCACTTACAAAAACAGGAAATGATACAACCACGCTTGGCGGTTCTGATATTTTAATTAAAAGTGGAACGAACACAGATTCTAAAACTGGAGAAGATACAGACCGAGAAAGTGGAGAAAATGACAAAAACTTGACTTCAAACAACACAGAAAATACTTTTGAAACCAGCAACGACAATAGAAAGAATGTTTTAGACGGTAACGAAAATATAAAAAATATTACGGTTTTAACGAGCAATATTTTAGGAAAAACAGATAACACAACAAAGATAGACAATATCGACGATTATATAGAAAGTGTTTTCGGAAAACAAGGGACAGAAACCTATAGCGAAATGCTTATGAAATTCCGAAGTACATTCCTAAATATTGACATGCTGGTTATTGATAATTTAGAATCCCTATTTATGGGGCTATGGTAGAATGGAGGTACGTGTTATGTGCGTTTACGGTTGCGGTGGTTGGCTTCCACCGATTGCACCACTTACGATACCAGGAGTTTACTCCGATACGTTATCGTACGAAGATAACCTTGCTCAAATAATGAAAAAAATAAACGAATTAGTTGAGCAAGTTAACAACCTTTCAAACGGTGTAAACAATTACACCGATGAGCAAATAAAAAAATTAAAAGCAGAACTGGAAAAAGAAATTTCCGCACTGGAAATAAAATTGCTTGCGTTTGTTTCAGATTTTGAAAAAGAAATTTCAAGGGTTGAAAAAGAAACAGACAATAAAGTGCGGGCTTTACATGATTACATTGACAGTGAAATTTTAAAAACAAACGAAAAAATCAAGGAATTAAAAACTTATATTGACGCACAAATTTTTAACGCAGAAAAAAGACAAATAAAATATACCGATAATAAAGTTGGCGTAGAAAGTGTGGAAAGAGAAGCACAGGACGAATTTTTGAATAACAAAATTGAAAACGTTGTGAAAGAATTTCCAAAGGTGTACAATGCGGTTTTAGGTGTAAAAAGTGACGTGCAAGACACTTTCAATTCTTTTTACGAGTATTTACGTGAGTTGGGTGTGCTTTCTATTTCATATGACAAAATGGAAATGACGGCGGAACAGTATGACAAAATGGAGTTAGAAGCACACGTTTTTGACGTGTACAGCGGTTTCATTTTTTCCGAAAGTTTAAGCAAAATCTTTTCGCCGTTTACTGGAAAAAAAGAAAACATGTCAAAAGTACTATATGAACTTATAGAGCGAGCGCGCTGGAATGCTGACACGTCAAATTATTTTGACGAAAAAACAAACACGGTACAAAATATGGATGCTTCAAATTACACCGCAAAAGAATACGAGTTTTTTAATATAAATTCAACAAAACAAGGTGGTGACTTTAATTTAAAAAATCGTAGGTATATCAGCACTTCTACAGTATGGAAGAAAGAGAATGAGGACACAATACAAGGGTGGATAAATTCTAACTGGAATAATTTAAGCAATATTGAAAGTTCCGATATCATTTCTTTCAGTTTGATAATTGGAAGAAAAGGAAAGAAAGAACAGATAAATATTGTTAACGATTTGACGACTGGAGAAGTAGAAGAATTTGACATAACAGACTTTACATGTAGCAACGAAAAGCAAGTTGCATATTCAAGGCATGTTAAAATTGGACTTGCTGACAATGCCACAGATAATACTTTTAATTTTGGAGATTGTACAGCAAACTCACTATCTTACACAGATTTGAGACATGAAAGTTATGTTGCAAATGACAATTTAGTAATATATGAATTGCGTGCAAATTATTATTACGCATATTCTATAAATTATTTATAAAATGGAGGTAAAAAATTATGGATTTTAACGCGACAAATAGCACACCTAACTATGGGTTACCTATTTTTATTGGCAGCGACAAGCCATCATGGCTTGTAGATTGGAACGGCGCAATGACGGAACTTGACACCGTTATTAAAGAGATTTCAACAAGTGAAGAAGCAAACAAAAATTTGATTACAACGGCAAATGCTAATATTGCTAAAATAAATAATATAATCGAAGAAATCCAGGCATACAATACCGCTTTGACTAACCGCGTCGTTACTTTGGAGGGTAAAACAAATAAACTCGAAAGTGAATATAACACGGTTATCAATGACTTACAGGCACAAAACAGATTAGTTTTACAATTGCAGGAGGGTATAAACACTATAAACACCGAACTGGATAACCTTACAAATAATGTCATCCCACCTATTGAAGGTGGACTGGATTCTTTAACAAAAATTGTAAATGCCAATAAAAACGCGCAGGATATTATTAACCAGCAGACAACGCAAAAGTTGACAGAACTTAATTCAAGCGTGGAAAATATAACAAACAATACTATACCACCTATTGAGGGCGGTTTGAGTTCTTTGACAAATATGGTAAACAAAAATACAGACGACATCCAGCAAAATTCAAGGGCGATTGAATTGACAACGTCAAGGCTTTCAAACTTGGAGCAGGATGTACAGCCGTTAAAAGCACGTGCTAACGTGGTGCATTGTTTGAATGCAAGTGGTATTCTTCCTGCAACGGTTAAAGATTTGACCGAAGATTACACTCTTAAAAATATTTCAGTAGTTGTATATGCAGATTATTCCACTAGCAACATGCCAAAAATGGCGTTAGCACCTGTTTTCATTTCCAACGAAACTAGTGCAGAAAGTTCAGGTACTTTTGGAGTTGAAACAAAAACAATTTTGACGCCTAATAACACAGCAGAATCTTATACGGTGGGTGTTAGTTATAGCGGTGTTGGAGATTCAAAAACGTTGAACGTATCAATTTCTGGAAATAATAAAGTTGCATTGCGTGCTTATACAGCGACGGCACAAGCGACTAAATAAGGAGGTTTAAATATGAGTGAAAAAAATATGAAAAGTGTTGTGGGCGTGCAGATTGGAAAGGTTAACGCCAGTAACGGCACAGATAATTATGGACTGCCTATTTTTATTGCAACGGACAAACCAGCGTGGCTTTTAGATTGGAATGGTGCAATGGTGGCTATTGATTCGCTTTTGAAGCAAATTGACAGCAAAGCGAGCATTTCAGAATCAGAACTTGACGCACTTAAGGTGCAAATTGAAAGCGCTAATACCGCGATAAGTGGTTTGCAGGAAAGGGCAAACTCATTGACTACAAACGTGGCTGGGTTGACTACAGACGTGACGCAGGCTATGAAAGACGTTGACACAATGCAAGAAACTGTGGTACAGTTGACAGAATCTGTAAAAACATTGGAAACAAAAGTAAACGAAAACAAAACAAAAATCACTAAAATGACCGAAGATATCCTTGTAAACGATAGTGCAAGAATGCACATTCCATTGACAGAAACAAGCAGTAGATGGATTTCAATCGATGGACTTGATAATACGGGGGGTGGTTTCATTTTAGTTAACATGAAAGGCGATGCCGATGAATCCATAGGCGCAACGCTTATTACAACGGACTTTTCGCCAATTTTAAACAACGAACAACACGTCATCAGCATTCCTTTCGCTGGTGGAACGTATAATATTAGATTTACTAAAACGCGTTCAAGCGAGGGCGGTTATGGTGTGACCGTTGCTACAAAAAAGGCTAGCGGAACAGTTTATCACGACACTAACGCGGTTATTATTACAAATGCGATAGCAAGTTTAGTGTAATTTAAAGAGGGGCGCGCGCCCCTCTTTCTTTTATGTATTATAATTATTTTCACTTCCTTTCGCCCATCCAACAATTATAATATTTTTCACCGATGTATAACACGGTACTTGCACCGCGCTGTTTTACTTCAAATTTTATTCCCTTTGCAAATACAACTTCATATACTCTATTATCACTCAATTCAAGCCACACTCTTTTTCAACTTAAAAGCATTTCTTTTATAACTTTAATTTTATCCATTGTCATTTCACACATAATTTACACCATTCACAGCCTTTTATTTGCTGTGCTTTT
>ENA-UONW01002904-UONW01002904.1-human-gut-metagenome-genome-assembly--contig:-CS52-NODE-2904-length-15511-cov-7.504788_pt1 | contig 15511 bp, 13 predicted proteins | sample MGYA00242463_ERZ724010 | MGnify/ENA metagenome assembly ERZ724010 | reverse complement strand
ACTTTGTGTATGAATTAGTTGGCTAATTTTATACTATTTACTGAATGTCCCTAAATATAAAAGCCGGCAATCAATGCCGGCCTGCAACAATGGCCTCTGCCACGATAAGGTCATAAGGTGTAGTAATCTTGATATTTTCCCTGTTACCCGGCACGAGATGTATGCCGTATCCGCAAGCTTCAACAACGGAAGCGTCATCTGTAAAAGCTGTTTCGTAAGGTTTTCTGTAAGCCTCATCAATGATGTCGTGTCTGAACACCTGAGGAGTCTGTACTAGTTTATACAGATTCCTATCGACCGTCACGCTGCCGCCATTAGCATTCTCGTCGATTTTCCGCACCGTTTCAACGACATCAATCACAGGAACAACGCTTCCATATTCGGCGGCTGAAACATAACAGCGGTCGATAACTTCAGGCGACACAAACGGACGAACACCATCGTGAACTCCAACCACCTCACAATCAGCAGAAACAGCACCAAGACCGTTCCTTACGGAATGAAAACGCGTTTCGCCACCCGCAACGACAGTATGAGGCACATCAAAACCATGCTCGCGGCACATGCTTCCCCAATCGTCATGTGCTCCAGAAGGAAGAACAACCACAATCTGCATATCCTCATCATAATCATGAAAAGCAGAAACAGTACGCATAAGTATAGGCAATCCGGCAACCTCCATAAACTGTTTGGGCACACAGCCGCCCATTCGTACGCCTTTACCGCCAGCAACAATAACAACAGCTTTCTTCATAACAAACACCAGTTTTATTATTAAAAAAAGCCCTGTCCACACAGTATTTGCTGTGCAAACAGAGCATTGCATCAATTATTTATCAAAACGTTCCGTCCGTCTCACCATCAGCCATAAAGCGGAATAGTTTACAGGACAGACCGCCTATCAGCATTTAGCAGAAGCCATAAGGTCATTGTATACAACTCCGTTCTTCACGTTCTCAACAGTATCCTTACCGCAGAAATGCTCAACTATGGCAAATCCCAGCGCGAAAGCGGCGCTTGCACCCTTGCCGGTAAAGAACTGACCGTCATGCTCAACGATATTACCTGTATACTCAGCACCTTCAAGATACTTGTCGAATCCCGGGAAACAAGTAGCCTTCTTGCCCTTGAGCAATCCGAGCTTACCGTATACCATAGGTGCGGCACATATGGCGGCCAAAGGCTTTCCAGCTTCATAATGCTTCAATATAACATTCCTCAGACCTTCATGTTCGCTCAAGTTTGTAGAACCAGGCATTCCTCCTGGAAGAACAAGCATTGCCGCATCATCAAAACTGCAATCCTCAAAAAGGACATCAGCCTGTATCTTCACACCGTGGCTGCTCTCTACAAGAATATTTCCCGTTACAGAAACAGTCTTAATTGTCAAACCTCCGCGTCTGCACGCGTCTACTATGCCTAAAGCTTCGACTTCCTCAAAGCCAGCAGCAAGAAACAAATAAATTGTGTTCATAAGATTCTCTTTTGGATAGTTATATAAAGCCTCACAATATTCAAGCGTGCAATAATCGAAAACCTTATCTAAGCTTGAATCTGTAAGTTATGGTTCCACTCTCACTGTTATTGTTAGAAGTGCTGAACGTTGAACGACGTGCCGCCGCTATTGCCGCATTTCTCAATACAGAAGACGTGGTTGTAGAACTCTTTATTGTAGCACTGGTCACAGTACCTCTTGCATTAACAACGATAGCGACAACAACCGTGCCCTCGCTTGTAGGGTCCTTGTACTCCGGAACCTGCAGGTACTTCGGCGTACGTGAACCGACAACGGCATTCACGCCGGCACCTCCTACACCTGATTTTGCGCCGGAATTGGAATTACCGGTACTTACACCCTGTACACCCTTGCCTGTTGTTTCGCCACGTCCTGTTCCACCAGTCTTGCCGAATGCACCAGTCACCTTCTTGTTGGCCGCGGCCGCGGCTGCAGCCACTCTGCGTTTCTCCTCTTCGGCACGCCTGCGTGCCTCCTCCTGCTTTTTGCGTTCAGCCTCTTCCTTGCGGAGCTTTTCCGCTTCCTGGCGCTTTCGTTCTTCTTCCTGACGCTTCTTTTCCTCCAGATTAACGCTCGGCTCATAGTCCTGCGTAATCAAAGGCTTCGATGCACTTTTCTGAGGAACAGCCTCAGGCACAGACTCTTCAGCCGGGACCTGTTCTTGTTCACTGCTTTTATCGGCCTCAGGAGGAGTCATGTTGTTACCCTCCTGATTATCACCGGCATCAGGCACATTGCCGAGCATGACGGGTATGCCATCCTCAAGCTCATCCTTTTCCGGTTCACTGACCTGCAGAGTCAAAAGTGCAAGAAGAGCCACAAGAACAACATGTACTACCACCGTTACGGCGGCAGCCTTGAGCTTGTCTTTCTTGTTATTATCTTCTACCATCGAAACATCATGTATGAATTACTTCTTTTCAGGAGGCCTTGTGGCCAGAACCATCTTGAAATTGTTCTCGTTAGCGATATTCAGGACTTCAACGATGTTCTTGTATGGGACAGACTCATCGGCATACAGCGAAACATACAAATCAGTTGTATCGTTCACAGCTTCTCCCAGTACAGCCGGAAGTTCTTCCAGCGTAACTTTCTTCTCTTTATCATTGCCTGTAGCGGCATAGATATTGAGATCTTTATCGATTACTACACGCGAAATAGTCTTTGCCGTAGTCTGCTTGTTTCCCTGCGGGAGCAGCACCTTTATGGCATTAGGCGAAATCATTGTACTCGTAATCATGAAGAATATCAAAAGCAGAAATATGATATCCGTCATGGATGCCATACTGAAAGTCGGCGATATTTTTGTTCTTCTCTTCAACGACATGGCAGTACAGCAAATTTATTCGTTCAACAAGTCCATGAAAGCCAATGATTTCTGTTCAATCTGATTGACAACTCCGTCCACCTTTGCAACAAGATAGTTGTATGCAAACAGCGCAATGATACCGACAATCAGACCGCCGACAGTTGTAACCATGGCCTGGTATATGCCGCTGGACAGCATTGTTATGTCAATGTTGTTGCCGGCGTTTGACATCTGCCAGAAAGCTTCGACCATACCTATGACTGTACCCAAGAATCCGAGCATCGGAGCTCCGCCGGCAATGGTAGCAAGAACAGGCAGGCGTTTCTCGAGCAATGCGACTTCAAGATTGCCGGTATTCTCGATGGCGCTCTGCACGTCAGCCGCCGGACGTCCCATTCGGCTTATGCCTCGTTCAATCATTCTTGCGGCAGGAGTATTTGTAACCCTGCAGAAATTGACGGCAGACTTTATATCGCTGTTTTTGATATAGTCGCGTATACGGTCCATAAACATAGGATCGTCCCTTTCGGCTCTCTTGATGGCAATGAAGCGCTCTACGAATATATAAATCGCCAGAACCGACATCACAGCCAGCACGATCATTATCCAACCTCCTTTTTCTGCAAGCTCGAGGATGCTCATTTCACTTGTGTTCATAGTTTTTCTTTAATGCAAACAGTTTTTATAGTTTTTAATTGTTGTCTGTAATCCCAAGTATAGGGCATCGCACACCAAAGCATGGCCGATACTGACCTCGTCAATCCATGGAATCTGCTTATACAGATAGTTGAGATTTTCAAGGCTCAAATCATGTCCGGCGTTCAGTCCGAGTCCGCACTTTCGCGCAACCTTGGCGGCCTCGACGAAAGGTTTCACGGCCGCTTCCCTGTCGGCTGCATACTTCGAAGCATAAGGTTCAGTATACAGTTCGACCCTGTCAGCACCTATCTTTGCCGCATACTCAATCATTTCAGGCTCCGTACCAACAAATATCGAGGTACGTATGCCAACATCGTTGAACGCTCCGACCACATCGGTAAGAAAATCGAAGTTGGCCTTAGTGTCCCACCCTGCATTCGAGGTGAGCTGTCCCGGCTTGTCAGGCACCAAAGTAACCTGCGTCGGCTTCACCCTCATGACGAGATCAATGAAACTGTTCTGCGGATAGCCCTCAATATTGAACTCTGTTGTCAATATAGGCTTCAAGTCTATCACATCCTGATACCTTATATGCCTTTCATCCGGACGCGGATGCACGGTTATACCGTCGGCACCGAATTTCTCGCAGTCTTCTGCCACTTTCAGAACATTCGGATTATTGCCACCTCTGGCATTGCGGATGGTGGCAACCTTATTGATGTTAACGCTTAACTTTGTCATTTATTCAGATAACATATATTTAATTTACGCTGTCATTGAAATGCATACGCCAAAAAAACGTATCTTTGTTCCTAAAGCCTCGCGGAAAAAGCAATTTGCATGCCGAAATTTGTTTCCGGGCCGTTCGGTTCTTTACGGAACGCCCAATAATGCAAAAGTAGCTATTTTTCCTTTATGCTGTTTATATAAGGATTTAATTTGTCAAAAAAAAACGAAACATGATATATAGAAACATGAAGTTCGCACTATTCGGCAATGTATATCAGGCCAAAAAGTCAACAGCCGTGCAAAAGTTGTTCAGTGTAATATCATCAAAGGGCGGAGAACTGTCCATACAGAAAGACTTCCACGATTTCCTGCGCGATACTGTAAAAATCGATATACCAGAATGCAATATCATCGACGGCAACGACTTCACGGCCGACGTTGCTGTATGCATGGGCGGCGACGGAACGTTCCTCGACGTAGCCAGCAGGGTCGGCAACAAGGAGATACCGATACTGGGCATAAACACCGGACGCCTTGGATTTCTTGCAAATTTTTCATCCGATGAAATAGAATATGCCGTCGACTGCATATATTCCAACAACTTCACCATCGAAAAGCACAGCGTGCTTCAGGTCACCTGCGAAGACACTCAGCTCACCGGATGCCCTTATGCCCTCAACGAGATAGCCATACTAAAGCACGACATATCCTCTATGATAGGCATCAGAACATCTATAAACGGAGAATTCCTAACGACATATCTTGCCGACGGTCTCATTGTCGGCACACCGACAGGCTCCACCGCCTACTCGCTAAGCGTTGGAGGCCCGATAATAGTTCCGCAGTCAGAGACGATATCGCTCGCGCCTGTGGCTCCGCACAGCCTCAACGCCAGACCACTGGTACTCTGCGATGACTCCGAAATAGAGCTTACGGTCGAAAGCCGAAGCCATAACTTTCTTATAGCCATCGACGGACGGAGCCAAAGCTATGAGGAAGGCATACGCCTGTACATCAAAAAGGCACCGCACTGCGTGAAATCGATAACAAAACCAGGACAGAGCTACTTCAAGACACTGCGCCACAAAATGATGTGGGGCGCCGACAACAGACGCTGAAAATATAAAAATGAACATAAGGAACAACAAATACACGTTGACCCAAATGGCCAGATGGCTGTGGTCATACCATAAAGGATGCAGGAAACAGGCCGTCACAAACATTGTGCTGGGACTGCTCCAGATAACCATCAGTCTGACCAGCGTCGAAGTACTGAAAAATCTTACAGACACAGCCACAAGCCACGACAAAGGTCCACTGTGGAACTACGTCATAATTCTTGCCGCACTCCTCATTGCCGAAATTCTTACCGGCATAGGTTCGTCGTGGGCAAGAGGCATGCTGGGAGTACGTTCACAGAACAGCATGCAGAAACAGTTCTTCACAAAAATCCTAAACAGCAGATGGGCCGGCAACGAAAAGTTCCACAGCGGCGACATTCTCAACCGCCTCTACGGCGATGTCTACGACATTGTCAACCTGATGACCGAAGCCATACCGTCCATACTTATTGTGACAGTACAATTTGCAGCATCTGTAATCTATCTGCACAGCATGAACAGCACACTGGCCTATATTCTCATAACCGTTTCGCCGATATTCATGCTCCTGAGCAAACTGTACTTCAAGCGCATGAGGAAAATAGTCAGACGCATAAAAGACAGCAACAGCCACATTCAGGCTCTCATGCAGGAAAGCATACAACACAGAATGGTCATAAAGACACTTGAACAGGACAGCAGCATACTCAAAAGTTTGGGACGCCGGCAGAATCTTCTTTGCAGTCAGGTAGCCAAACGTACACGCTTCTCGGTAATATCACGGACAATGCTCAACTTCGGCTTTGCCGGAGGCTACATGATTGCACTAATATGGGGTATCTACGGACTGCGCAACGGTGACACCAGCATCGGCATCCTTCTGGCATTCACACAGTTGGTTGGAAAAATCCAGCGTCCAATGCTTGACTTCGTACGACTTGTACCGACATTCGTAGGGAGCGCCACTTCGTGCGAAAGGCTCATGGAACTAGACGAACTGGAACCGGAAGAAGCAGGTGAAAAGATTTCAGTTCAAATGCCGGCAGGAATAAGATTCACAGATGTGACATGCCGATACACAGACGACGGACGAACAATACTTGAAAACTTCAACCACGATTTCCGTCCAGGAACATTCACAGCCATATTCGGCGAAACAGGCGCCGGCAAGACCACACTTATAAGAATGATGCTGGCATTGCTGAAACCTCAGCACGGCAAAGTGGAGATATACGGAAACGACGGCACATCATACGCCGTAGCGCCAAGCACCAGATGCAACTTTTCTTATGTGCCACAGGGCAACACACTCTTCAGCGGTACAATACGCGACAACATGCGAATGGGCAGGCACGACGCCACAGACGTCCAAATCACTGAAGCACTGCACAATGCATGTGCCGACTTCGTAATGGAACTGCCCCACGGCCTCGACACAGTATGTGGCGAACATGGCTACGGCTTATCAGAAGGACAGGCTCAGCGCATTGCCGTTGCCAGGGCACTGCTCCGTCCGGGCGGCATACTCCTGCTCGACGAAGCCACATCTGCACTCGACGAAAAGACCGAAGCCACAATGCTGAACCGCATAAAAGAAATCTATAAAGGCAAAACCATCATATTCGTAACTCACAGAACAGCCATCAAAGACCTCTCTACAGACAAGCTTGTGCTGGAAAGAAGAAGAATATCATCAGAAAATTTATAAGTTTTAAGTTTAATCACCCCGCAACCGTAAATTCATAAAAAAGTCATTATACCTCACGGAAATCTCTATAAGAGATATGACGAATGTGGATATCAGCAACATACTTACACAGAACATCCATAAAAAATTCGGGCGCTCGGAACAAGAACTATGAGCGCCCGAAATTTTTCTCCCGAGGGCTCATAATATTCTGCGCGGGGGCTCAACCATCTGCTTAAACTCAGAACCGGCGGCAGACACATTAATGCACAACAGGCATAGAAACGCAGGCATTATGACAGCAAAGCAAGCAGTTTAACTATAAATTATTACGATTTTACATTTATTTAAAGCACATCTATTTGCGACTAGCATATAAATAGACCTATATTTGTAGAATAAAAGAGACATTGACCTAATTATAACCTTATTTCAAAACAAATTGACAAAAGCTATTTTTTTTGAAAGGTAATCCTGTAATTCGACAGATACCCGACGGCACGTACTATTGGCGCACGTCGAAATCTTTCGGACTAGAACTTCACGTACTTATTTCAGGCATAATAAGTATGTGAAAAATGGCGTATATGCAGAGAATAGGTGATGGAACAAAAAAAGCGACATTTTGACAAAAATATTCATATAATACTATTTTGACATACCATGAACAAAAAAGTTAGATGGGGACTGATTGCTTTTATTGCTATAGGTCTTGCAGGATGGGGCATATACTCCCAACTGCCTAAAACGAACGAGGATCTGAAAGCCGCTGATGAGGTTTCAGGCAAAGATGCCAAGGAAAAGCAGATTCTGAATGTCAACGCCAAAATTATAAAGCCTGAATCGCTGACCGACGAAATCAAAATCAGCGGACGCCTGTTGCCTGACGAAGAGGTGGACCTGACATTCGAAACATCAGGGAAGATTGTTGAAATAAATTTCAAGGAGGGTTCGGCTGTCAGAAAGGGACAATTGCTTGCCAAGGTGAACGACCGACAGCTCCAAGCCCAGCTGGAACGGCTCCAGGCTCAAGTGAAATTGGCCAAAGACAGAGTGTACAGACAGCAGACACTGCTCAAGAGGGACGCCGTCAGCCAAGAGGCATACGAGCAGGTGAAGACAGACCTTGCGACCCTGCTGGCTGATATAAACATTGTGAAGGAAAATATTGCACTAACAGAACTGCGTGCGCCTTTTGACGGAGTCATCGGCCTTCGCCAGGTCAGCGTCGGAGCATATGCATCACCGACCACTATTGTAGCAAAACTGACGAAAACATCTCCGCTGAAAGTGGAATTTGCCGTGCCTGAGCGATATGCAGGACAGCTGAAAAGCGGTGTCAACCTGGACTTCCACATCGAAGGTTTTCTGGAAGCTTTTCATGCCAAGGTATATGCTGTGGAATCAACCATAGACCAGGATATGCACCAGCTGACCGTCAGAGCGCTGTACCCAAACAGTTCTAGGAAACTGCAGCCAGGAAGATATGCCAGCATTGAATTGAAAAAAGACGAAGTGAAAAACGCACTGGCAATACCGTCGGAAGCTATAGTTCCAGAAATGGGAAAAGACAAGGTATACCTGTACAAATCGGGGAAGGCACAGCCTGTCGACATCACAACGGGCATAAGAACTGAGGCTCTCGTGCAGGTGGTGAAAGGACTTAACGTAGGAGATACAATAATTACATCCGGAACACTGCAGCTTCGTACCGGTCTGCCGGTAAAGCTTGACAACATAAAATAACAAATCTATACCATGAACATATCCGAATTAAGCATCAAACGTCCGGTTATGGCAACGGTGCTTACAATCATAATCATTCTGTTCGGTATCATCGGATACACATATCTGGGAGTACGCGAGTACCCGTCTGTGGACAACCCTATCATATCGGTTACATGCTCGTATTCAGGTGCAAATGCCGATGTCATTGAAAACCAGATTACCGAACCGCTGGAACAGAACATCAACGGCATTCCAGGCATACGTTCGCTGTCGAGCGTCAGCCAGCAGGGACAGTGCCGTATTACTATCGAGTTCGAACTGTCGGTCGACCTGGAGACTGCAGCAAACGACGTGAGAGACAAGGTGTCGCGCGCACAGAGATATCTGCCGGACGACTGCGACCCGCCGACGGTTTCAAAGGCCGACGCCGACGCTTCGCCAATATTGATGGTGGCTCTGCAGAGCGACAAACGTTCACTGCTAGAGCTGAGCGAGATTGCCGACCTAACGGTGAAGGAACAGCTGCAGACCATACCTGACGTGAGCAGTGTGAGCATATGGGGAGAAAAGAAATACTCTATGCGTCTATGGCTGGACCCGACGAAGATGGCAGGCTACGGCATAACTCCCGTGGATGTAAAGAATGCCCTCGACAGAGAAAACATTGAACTGCCGTCGGGAAGTATAGAGGGCAACACAACCGAACTAACAATCAGGACGTTGGGTCTGATGCATACCACCAAGGAATTCGATGACCTCATCATCAAGGAAGAGAACAATCAGATAATCAGATTCAGCGACATAGGACGTGCAGAACTCGGACCGGCCGACCTGAAGAGCTACATGAAGATGAACGGCGTGCCGATGGTGGGTGTGGTTGTTGTGCCTCAACCTGGAGCCAACCATATCGACATCGCAGATGCGGTGTACGAGCGCATGGAGACGATGAAGAAGGACCTTCCGGAGGATGTGCACTACAACTACGGATTTGACAACACACGATTCATACGTGCGTCGATAAGCGAGGTGGAAAGTACGGTGTACGAAGCCTTCGCACTGGTCATCATCATCATTTTCCTGTTCCTGCGCGACTGGCGAGTAACACTCATTCCGTGCATCGTCATACCGGTTTCGCTGGTCGGAGCATTCTTCGTCATGTACCTGGCCGGGTTCTCCATCAACGTGCTGTCAATGCTTGCCGTGGTGCTCGCCGTGGGACTCGTGGTGGACGATGCCATAGTCATGACCGAGAACATATATATACGAATAGAGAAAGGCATGAGTCCGCGCAAGGCCGGAATAGAAGGTTCGAAGGAAATATTCTTTGCCGTCATATCGACGAGTATCACGCTCGTTGCAGTGTTCTTCCCTATCGTCTTTATGGAAGGTACGACGGGACGTCTGTTCAGGGAGTTCAGTTTCGTGGTGTCCGGATGCGTAATAATATCGACCTTCGCGGCACTGACTGTGACACCTATGCTTGCGACGAAACTGCTGAAGAAACAGAAATCGAAGAACTGGTTCTACCGAAAGACCGAACCGTTCTTCGAGGGAATGAACAATGTTTACAGCCGCTCGCTCAAAGCCATGTTGCGCCACAGATGGATAGCCATACCGTTCACGGTGGTGACATTGGCGCTTATAGGTGTTCTGTGGAATGCCATTCCGGCCGAGATGGCTCCGCTGGAAGACCGTTCGCAGATAACAATCAATACACGCGGTGCAGAAGGTGTCACCTATGAATACATACGCGACTACACAGAAGATATCAATGACCTAGTGGATTCCATCATACCTGATGCAGACAAGGTGACGGCTAGGGTGTCGAGCGGAAGCGGTAACGTACAGATTACGCTCAAAGATATGAAGGACCGCGACTACACGCAGATGGACGTGGCCGAAAAGCTGTCGAAGGCAGTCAAGAGCAAGACCATGGCGAGAGCTTTCGTTCAGCAGTCGTCATCATTCGGAGGCAGACGCGGCGGTATGCCTATACAGTATGTCCTGCAAGCTACAAATCTGGAGAAAATGCAGAAAGTTCTGCCCGAATTCATGGCAAAGGTATACAGCAACCCTACATTCCAGATGGCCGATGTGGACCTGAAATTCAGCAAGCCGGAAGCAAGAATAAACATCAACAGGGACAAAGCCAGCATAATGGGAGTAAGCACCAAAAACATTGCACAGACATTGCAGTACGGACTCAGCGGACAGAGAATGGGCTACTTCTACATGAACGGGAAACAATATGAGATTATCGGTGAAATCAACCGACAGCAACGCAACAAGCCGGCAGACCTTAAAGCCATCTACGTAAGAAGCGATGACGGCAATATGGTACAGCTGGACAATCTAATTGAACTCGTATACGGCATTGCACCTCCAAAGCTGTACAGATACAACCGTTTCGTGTCGGCCACTGTATCGGCAGGACTGGCTGAGGGCAAGACCATCGGACAGGGACTGGACGAGATGGACAAGATTGCCAAGGAGACTCTAGACGACACGTTCAGAACTGCTCTCTCGGGAGAGTCTAAGGAATATAGGGAGAGCTCTTCCAGCTTGATGTTTGCATTCCTGCTCGCCATCGTACTCATATATCTGATTCTATCGGCCCAGTTCGAAAGCTTCAAGGACCCGTTCGTGATAATGCTAACAGTGCCTCTCGCCATTGCCGGTGCATTGGTATTCATGTATCTCGGGGACATAACGATGAACATATTCAGTCAAATCGGTATAATCATGCTCATCGGGCTCGTGGCAAAGAACGGCATCTTGATTGTCGAGTTCGCCAACCAGAAACAGGCGGCAGGCGAAGACAAGATGAGTGCCATACACGACGCGGCACTGCAACGACTAAGACCTATCCTTATGACAAGTGCATCGACCATTCTCGGTCTGATACCGCTGGCATTCGCCACAGGTGAAGGCTGCAACCAGCGCATAGCCATGGGTACGGCCGTTGTAGGCGGAATGCTCGTATCTACATTCCTGACAATGTTTATCGTGCCGGCCATATACAGTTATATTTCTACAAATAGAATTTCAAAAGAAGATGCGGAATGAAAAAGATACTATTGACAATGCTGGCGGCAGGTGCCATGTGCGCCTCTGCCACCGCACAGAAGCTATACACTCTGCGATACTGCCTTGAACAGGGACTGCAGAACAATTATTCGCTCAGAATAGCACACAACGACAAGAAAATTAGCGACAACAATGCCACATGGGCTAATGCCGGCATGCTTCCGACACTAGACCTAACGGCTGGATACAACGGCAATGTGGACAACACTCACAGTACGGAACGAGACACTGGAGTGAAGACTACAACCAACGGCGGATATGACCAGGATGTCAACGTGGGAATAAATCTCAACTGGACCATCTTCGACGGTTTCGACATGACGTCTAACTATAAGCAGCTGAAGATTCTAAAACAGCAGGGGGAAACAAACACGCGACTGGCCATAGAGGACATGATTGCCAACGTGGCATCGGAATACTACAACTATGTGCAGCAGACCATAAGACTGAAGAACTTCCTCTATGCAGTTTCGCTGTCGAAGGAGAGAATGAGGATAGTAGAGGCCAGATACCACATCGGAAACTTCTCCAGACTCGATTACCAGCAATCAAAGGTGGACTTCAACGCCGACAGTGCACAATATATCAAACAGAAGGAGGCTCTTCATACATCAAGAATCAGACTGAATCAGCTGATGGCTCTTCAAGACGTCGACGAAGAGTTTGTAATAAATGATTCTATGATTGATGTCAACACCCAGCTGGACTTCAATGAACTATGGAATGCAACACTGGCCACAAATGCATCCTTGCTGATTGCAGACCAGAACATCGACATTGCCAGACTGGACTATAAGAGAGTACGTTCGAGAGATTATCCATACCTCAAGCTTAATGCAGGTTATGGATATACATACAACAAGTATTCGGCGTCGACATCTTCACTGAAAGATAAAGGGCAACTGGGATTTAATGCCGGCTTAACTGTTGGTTTCAATATCTTCGACGGCAACAGAAAAAGAGAACGCAAAAACGCAAAAATAGAAATAATGAACTCCAGGCTGTTGCGCGACGAACTAGAATTAAGTTTGAAATCTGACCTCACAAACATGTGGCAGGCTTACAAGAACAACATAAACCTGCTGAACCTTGAGAGGCAGAACCTCATAACTGCACGCGAAAATCATGAAATCGCAATGGAAAGGTATATGTTGGGCGATTTGTCAGGCATAGAAATGAGAGAAGCTCAGCAGAGTCTTCTGGATGCTGAGGAACGAATCCTTTCAGTGCAGTACGACATAAAGCTTTGCGAAATATCTCTGCTGCAGCTGAGCGGCAAAATTATGGAATACTTGAAATAAATAAGGCGTTATAATCAACAAATGCAAGGTATGGCATGTGCAGGACGGTTTCTGCGCATGCCATTATTGTTTTTGTATATGACACCATTGTTTGAATATAATCAGGGAAATTCAGACAGGAAGTTTTTAAATCCGATTAGGCAGAACATATGACCACTCAGACATGTAAAAACGCAAAACAAGCATAGACGGGGAAAACGGCTCTTTCAGGGACGGACTTTAAATGTTATATTTGTAATGCTGGGGAAGATGAAAAACATTTGCCTGTAACCTTAAAAATAATACAAGATTCAGGTAAGGAAAGCTAAGGGGGCCAGCACGAAGCAGCAGGGTGGCAGAAAAGCCTCTGTCAGAAATCCGACAACACCAAGCGACAGATATACAGAGGCGAACATACAGAAACTGAGATGTATGTAGAAAGACAAAACATGCAGAATATCATTGCTTCATACGCAATGTTACTCTGCATGTTATTTTTATACCGCATGACAACAAAGAAACTTTTCACTGATTACAGCCAGCAACCGAAAACGCCCGCCATCAGCTGGCCATGGAAATGTCATTCGCCACAGCAAGCTTCTTCAAATTCATAAGAGCATAGCGCATACGGCCAAGCGCAGTGTTGATGCTCACACCGGTCACATCTGCTATTTCCTTGAAGCTCATGTCTTGATAGAAACGCATGATGACAACTTCTCTCTGGCTGTCAGGAAGAAGTTTTATCAACGAACGTACTTCACGTAAAGTCTGCTCACTGATGAGTTGGTTCTCAATGTTGTCGTCAGCAACAACCGACATGTCACTCGTTATATCGGTAATCGGATTTTCATCACGCGACACGACTGTATCTCCTGCATTCTGCCTGAAATGGTCTATGACAAGATTGTGGGCTATACGCATAATCCACGCACTGAACTTGCCGTTTTCCGTATATCGGCCTTGCTTCAATGTTACAATGGCTTTAATGAAAGTTTCCTGGAACAGATCTTCTGCCAACTCAGTACTATGTACAGAATAACTGATATAGGTAAATACTTTACTCTCGTAGCGCTTCAGCAATATGTCGAATGCACCATTATCTCCTTCATTGTACAGACGGACAAGCATCTCATCAGTCTGTCTATGATATTCTATCATATACGTTGCATATTAATGTTAATGCGTAAAGTATATCCTATAGGCTAGATGATTTAAAATGGTTAATATATCAGTTATGCAAAAATAGTACAAAAGTTTCTAAATAAGCAAGAGATTGAAAGAAAAAGGGAACTTTTCTTACTTGAAACGAGCCGTTTCATCACATTTGAAGCCGTTGAGGAAATCTTTTGCCGACATACGTTTCTTACCAGACAACTGCAGTTCTTCAATACCAAGCACGCCGTCAACAGTTGCGACATTCAGATAGGACTTTCCATCCGTCAGTACAGCACCGACGCCGACATTCTGCGGTTTCACACCATCGAGCTTGACAGTCTTGAAAATCTTAACCTCGTGAGTCTTACCGTCGGACTCCAATTCAGACCAAGCGGCAGGATACGGGCTCAGCCCCCTAACGAAATCATAGATCTGCTTGGTTCCTTTGTTTTGCCAATCAATACGGCATGTTTCATGGAAAATTTTAGGTGCCGGACGCAATTCGACGTCTGAAGCAGACATTGCATCTTGAGATATACTCTTAACCGTACCGGCAATGATATTGTCTACAGTCTCTATTACAAGTTTACCGCCCAAGTGCATCAGTTTGTCATGTACAGCCTCAACGTCATCATTATCTTCAATAGGCACTCTGACCTGTTGAATGACATCACCTGTATCAATTTCATGTTTCAGGAAGAAAGTTGTAACACCTGTCTCCTTATCACCGTTGATGACAGCCCAATTGATGGGAGCGGCACCACGATACTGGGGGAGCAAGGATGCATGAAGATTGAATGTTCCATATTCAGGCATACTCCAAACGACCTCAGGCAACATACGGAAAGCAACGACAATCTGAAGTTTAGCGTTCAATGAGCGCAATTCTTCTACAAAAGCCTCATCCTTCAACTTTACAGGCTGAAGGACCTTCAATCCGTGCTCTACGGCATATGTTTTCACAGGACTCGGACGAAGCACACTTCCATGCCGGCCCATAGGCTTATCCGGCATAGTAACAACACCTACGACATTGTAACCACCCTCCACGAGACATTTAAGACTTTCTACTGCAAAGTCGGGGGTACCCATAAAAACTATTCTCAAATCTTTCTTATCCATCACTCTACACGTTTTAACAGAGATTTAAAACTAAAAAAGCAGTCTCTCACAAACTTCCATTGATACATAGGCACCAAGCCGGCATAAATAATATTAAAGCAGGCACCAGCCAGCCGGACGGCAAAGGCGGCTATCGGGATATGGCCTACCCTGTCACAA
>ENA-UONW01002899-UONW01002899.1-human-gut-metagenome-genome-assembly--contig:-CS52-NODE-2899-length-15554-cov-5.963482_pt1 | contig 15554 bp, 13 predicted proteins | sample MGYA00242463_ERZ724010 | MGnify/ENA metagenome assembly ERZ724010 | reverse complement strand
AAAAGGACTTCGGAAACGCCGCCTATGCGACGATCCGCAGCTTTGTCCTGAAATTTGAAAAGCTGGGTCTTCTCAAATCAACGCAGTACGGAAATCGCGTGAAGTATGCGGTTCGGATATAACGAAAGAAGGCAGCGGGGGCGTGTTTCGGTGCGCTCCCGCTGTCTTCTTCTGAAATTGCTGTCGTTAAAGCGGGAAAGCTCCCGCAATCAAGCGAAACGGAACATATCGCGATATTTTTTCATCAAAGCTTGGCGGCTTTTAGTTCCATCTCTGTCCCGGCATCTGTCGGATGGTCTGCTGAGAGGAGCCGGAGGCGGCCTGCTTCAATTCCGTGTTCTGGGTCATAAGTTCAAGGATCAGGTCTGCCGCGTCGGAGATGGGGATGGCGTAGCCCATGCCCTCCACGTCGGTATCAGACAGCTTGGCGGTGTTGATACCCACAAGCTCTCCATCCAGATTGAGCAACGCACCGCCGCTGTTGCCGGGGTTGATGGCGGCGTCGGTCTGGATATAGGTTGAGGTCGTTCCGTTTTCATTGGTCAGGCTGCGATCCAGCGCGCTGACGATGCCGGTGGTGACGGACTGACCATAGCCCAGTGCGTTGCCGATGGCAACCACCTGTTCGCCGACCTCAAGCGCATCCGAATCGCCGACTTCGATCACCTTGATCTGCTCCAGCGTGTTCGAAGAGAGGTCGGACTTCTCCACCTTGATGACCGCCAGATCCATCTCTTCGTCCGTGCCGCACAGCTTCGCCTCGCAGACGGCGTTGTCCACAAAGCTCACCGAGAGGGTGGTGGCGTCCTCCACCACATGGGCGTTGGTGACCATGTAGAGGTGGGTGTCATCCTCGGCAATGATAACGCCGGAGCCGCAGCTGGTGGTTTCTCTCAGCTGCGGCTGCCCGCCGCCGTTGGGACCGAAGCGGTTGAAATAGCTCTGGACCTCCTGCACGGAGATGTTGGTGATGGCCACCACACTGGGCAGGGCTTCGGCGGCGATGTCTGAAACATCCATGCCGGAGCGGGTGCCGGAACGGGAGGTGCTGGCAACGGTAGTAACGGCGCTTCCAGCGGAGGTTCCGCCGGAAGTGTTATCCCCTTGTAGCAGCTGATCAACACCGTAAAATGTTCCCGCAGACACTGTGCCGAGGAGAACGGCGCTGAGGGTCAGCGCACAAGTTTTCTTTGCAAAGCGGCCTTTTTTATGCTGCACCGGTTTTTGGCGGGACGATTCGGGTATATTCGTTTCCTGCGTCCCATCTGGTAATGTGTTCATTTCATTCATGGTACAGACTCCTTTCTGCTGCATTTTTTGCTGCGGTATGCTCTTACGCGGAGACCTTTGTCACCACCTCGTCCGTATCCTTGCGGGTCGTTGCGGCGCTCACGGCGTCGGCATCCGAAGAGGTGTCCGCTTTGCCGATGAGAAGGACGGCAACGGCGCTCTGATCGTCCGGGATGCCGAGCAGCTCGCGGAAGGCTTCCTGTTCCTCTCCGTTGAGGGCGATCGTGGGAGAGGAGATGATCTTTGTTCCGTAGCCCAGCAGCTGCGCCTCCGCCGACATATTCTGGCAGGCAAGACCGGCGTCAAATTCGCTGCCCTCCTTGCAGGAGATCTCAATGGCCAGCGGCGCGTCTGTGATACCGGCCTTCGCTGTTCCGGTGGAACTTTCCGCCGGTGCTGCATCGCCGCTGTCCGTTTCTTCTCCGGCTGTATCCTCGGCGGACGCCGTGTTATCCGGCTGCTCGCCGCTCTCGCTGCCGCTTGTGGGATCGGCCGGTTTTCCGCCGCCCATGCTGTCAGCGATCTGCTGCAATACGTCATCATCGGTCACGGCGGTGAAGTGCCAGTTCTGCCCGTTTATGGCGCTGGGGGCGTTGATCCCGGCAGAGAGGATCTTGTCAATGTCCTCATCGGGAACCTCATCGTCGGTGAACGCCTGAGTTGTTGGAATATCCGCGATCAGCTCCGCGGCGGCGGTCATGCCGTCATCGGGATCGGATGCGGGCTCTTCCGAGTCGTCGGACGATGTTTCCTGTCTGCAGCCGACCAGAACCAGGGCGAGCAGTGCGGACGAGAGTGCAATGGTGATGATTCGCTTCTTCCAAGTCATTTTAATATCCTCCTTATTCGTGAAATGGTGTGTATTCCCTCGGGGAAAATGCGATCGAACTTGCGAACCGGGGAGGAAAAACACGGTTTTGCGGAATATATTTGAAAACCATTCTTAATGGTTGCCTTTATCATAACGGCGTGACTTAAAAAGAACTTTAAAGAAGAATTTTTTGCCGCAAAAATTTTTGAGGAGTCTTGAAAACCGCACGTTTTCAAGACTCCTCAAGGTCATTCCAGCTCAAAGGCGCCGGTGTAGAGCTGATAATAGGTGCCCTTTTCGGCCATCAGCTTTTCGTGGCTGCCGCGCTCGATGATGCGTCCGTGATCCAGCACCATAATAACATCCGCGTTCTGTACGGTAGACAGACGGTGGGCGATCACAAAGACTGTCCGCCCCTTCATCAATCGGTCCATGCCATCCTGCACCAGCGCCTCGGTGCGGGTGTCGATGGAGGAGGTTGCCTCGTCCAGAATCATCACCGGCGGGTCGGACACCGCGGCGCGGGCAATGGAAATGAGCTGCCGCTGCCCTTGGCTGAGGCCGCTGCCGTCGCCCTTGAGCACGGTGTTGTAGCCCTGCGGCAGCATACGGATAAAGCCGTTCGCATTGGCAAGCTTTGCTGCGGCGATGCAGTCCTCGTCGCTGGCATTGGGATTGCCGTAGCGCAGGTTTTCCATGACCGTTCCGGTAAAGAGATTGACCTCCTGCAGGACAACGCCCAAGCTGCGGCGCAGGTCGGCTTTTTTGATTTTGTTGATGTTGATCCCGTCGTAGCGGATCTTTCCGTCGTCAATGTCGTAAAAGCGGTTGATGAGGTTGGTGATGGTCGTCTTGCCGGCGCCTGTTGCGCCGACGAAGGCGATCTTCTGCCCCGGCTGCGCGTGCAGGGAAATATCGTGCAAAACGGTCTTATCCGGGGTGTAACCAAAGTCCACGTGGTCAAATACCACCTGTCCCTCCAGCTTGGTATAGCTCAATGTGCCGTCGTGGTGCGGATGCTTCCACGCCCAGAGGCCGGTTCGCTTCTCGGTTTCCCGCAGCTCGCCGTTTTCTTCCTCTGCGTTCACTAAGGACACATAACCCTCGTCCGTCTCCGGCTCTTCGTCCATGAAGGCAAAGATGCGGGAAGCGCCTGCCAGCGCCGTTACAATGGAATTGAACTGGTTGGAGATCTGGGAGACCGGGTTATTAAAATTACGGGAAAGCGTCAGGAATGAGGCAATGGCTCCAAGCGTCAGCGTGCCGCTTCCTTGCAAACCGATGTTGGTAAAGCCGGAGATCGCCATATATCCGCCTAAAATGGCAATGATGACATACTGCACATAGCCAAGGGCGTTCATCATAGGCATCATGGAGTTGGCGTATCCGTTGGCGCTTGCTGCGGCAGACGCCCAGGCACTGTTCTTTTCCTGAAGCGCCGACTTGGCGCTTTCCTCGTGGCAGAATACCTTGATGACCTTCTGGCCGTTCACCATTTCCTCCACATAAGCGTTAACATCCGCAAGCGTCTTTTGCTGCATCACGAAGAAAACACCGATCTTCCCGGTGATCTTCTTGACGAGCTGCAAGATGAGCAGCATCACCAGTACGGCGACCAGCGTCAGATAGAAACTGACATAGAGCATACACACCAAGACCGCCACAATGGTAAACACCGAAGAAATGAGCTGTGCCATGGACTGTGCGATCATCTGACGGAGGGTATCGGTATCGTTGGTGTAAAGGCTCATAATATCGCCGTCGGTGCGGGTATCAAAGGCGCGGATAGGGAGGCGCTGCATTTTTTCAAACATTTCGTCCCGAATCTTTTTCAGCGTTCCCTGCGCGATGGTTACCATGACACGGTTGTAAAAAAGCGTGGCAAGAACACCGATCAGATAGACTGCGCCGATTACGACCAGCACGTTCAAAAGCTGTGTGAATACCGGGGCAGAGCTTGTGAGCAGCGGCGCGATATAATCGTCGATCAGGGATTGCAGGAACAGCGCCGAAGCAGCGGACGCAATGGCGCTGAGCAAAATGCAAACCACCACAAAAATGAGCTGTCCCTTATAGTCCTTCATATAAGAAAGCAGCCGCCGAAGTGTCTTCGTATCAAATTGCTGCTTCTGCATCATATCTCCCGAAACCAGTCCATTTTTCTTATTCATGGTCGCTGTCTCCTTTCTGCTGGGATTCATAAACCTGACGGTAGATTTCACAGGTTTTCAGCAGATCTTCATGCCTGCCGGTGGCCACAATTTTTCCTTCATCCATGACAATGATCAAGTCGGCGTGCTGCACAGAGCTGACGCGCTGGGCAATGATGAGCTTGGTGGTGTCAGGGAGGAAGGTCGAAAGAGATTTTTGGATGGCGGCGTCGGTTTTTGTGTCGACCGCAGAGGTGGAATCATCCAGGATCAGCACCTTCGGTTTCTTCAAGAGCGTGCGGGCAATGCATAGCCGCTGCTTCTGACCGCCGGAGACGTTGCTTCCGCCCTGCTCGATCCAGGTATCATATTTGTCCGGGAAGCCTTGAATAAACTCATCCGCGCAGGCCAGGCGGCAGGCTTCTTCCATTTCTTCGTCGCCGGCCGCTTCATTGCCCCAGCGCAGGTTCTCCTTGATGGTGCCGGAAAACAATTCATTCTTTTGCAGCACCATGGCAACCGCGCTGCGCAGTGTTTCCAAATCGTATTTGCGGACATCTACGCCGCCCAGCAGAAGCCTTCCGCTGCTTACATCATAGAGCCGCGGAATGAGCTGTACGAGGCTCGACTTGGAAGATCCCGTACCGCCGATGATGCCAACGGTCTGCCCGGAGGCGATGGAGAGGTCAATGTCGCTCAGCACCTTCTTGTCCGCCTTTGCCGCATACGAAAAGTTCACATGCTCAAAGCGGATGGAGCCGTCCCTGACGGTCATTTCCGCGCCGGTCGGGTTGGCAATATCCGTTTTTTCCTCCAGCACCTCCGCAATGCGGTGGGCAGAGGCAAGGGAAATGGTGATCATGGCAAAAACCATGGAGAGCATCATCAGCGCCATCAAAATCTGCGTGGCGTAGGAGAACAGCGCCGTCAGATCGCCGGTGGTCATGCCAAGTGCTGCACTGTTTCCGCTTGCGACAACGGCTTTTGCACCAATCCACGAAATCAAAATCATGCAGGCGTACATGAAGAACTGCATAATGGGTGAGTTGAAGGCCAGCAGTCGTTCTCCGGCGGCAAAATCCTCATAGATACTTTGAGAAATGCCTTTGAACTTTTTAATCGCGTGATCCTCCTGATTGAAGGATTTTACCACACGGATGCCCCGGACATTTTCCTGCACTACATTGTTGAGCGTGTCGTAGGTGCGAAAAACGCGGCCAAACAGCGGCCCGACCTTGCGGATGATCAGAAGCAGCAGCACCGCCATGATGGGAATGACCGCAAGGAAGATGAGCGCAAGGGTCGTGTTGATGCGGAAGGACACGATCATGGAGAAGATCAGCATGACCGGGCCGCGAACTGCCATGCGGATGAGCATTTGATAGGCATTCTGCAAGTTGGTCACATCGGTGGTGAGGCGGGTCACGATGGACGCTGTGGAGAACTTATCAATGTTGGAAAAGGCAAAGGTCTGCACATTGTCGTACATATCCTGCCGCAGATTGGCGGAAAAGCCCACCGAGGTTTTTGCGGCAACGTGGGCGGAAAGCACGCCGGTCAGCAGCTGTAGGGCAGCAAAGACCAGAATTATGGTGCCGAACTTCCAGACCGCCGCCATCTCTCCCGGCTCGATCCCCTGATCGATCAAGTCCGCCATGCGAAGCGGGATGAGAATTTCGAAGGCGGCCTCCAGAACGGAGAGCAGAATGGTGAGTATGGAGCCTTTCTTGTATTCTCGCAGGCTCCCCAGCAAGGTTTTTGTCATGGTGTTCCTCCTTTATACCAGTGTGTAGCAAGCTACACATTAGAGCGACAGAAAAGCCGATCGGCTATCGGCTTTTACGCTAAATGTTCCGCAACGGTGATCAGAAGCTTTCGCAGCTGCTCGCGCTCCTCGGGAGAAAGGGGGGATAAAAGCATTTGCTCGCTTTCCAGCCGGTTCCGCTGCATATCCTTGTCAAGAGCCTCTGCCTGCGCGGTCAGCTTGACATTCTTGTTGCGCCCGTCCTCGCAGGGCCAGCATGTCACATAGCCGCTTTGCTCCATGCGCGAAACAAGACCGACGACGGTGGGGTGAGCGACACCCAAAAAGGTTTCGATCTCCTTTTGTGTGGCCTGTCCACCCCGGCTGCTGAGGTATAGAAACACTCTGCCCTGGGACATGGTTAAATGGTACTGCTTCAGCTCAGCATCGGCTCTCACCGCCAGCTTATCATGGATGCGCTTGATGAGGTAGCCGACATCGTTCTTCATCACTGGGATTCACCTCTATGTGTAGTATGCTACACATGGTAACAAAAAAGCATCAGAATGTCAAGCGCTTCTGCAAAAAACGTTTTTTCGCGTGCACTCGGCGCTTTTTACTTCCTGCCGCTTTGCGGCAGCGTGACCTGAAAGGTGATGATGCCGCTTTCGTAGCGAGCGCCGATGCGCCCGTGATGGCGGGTCACGATGGCCTTGGCGGTGGACAGTCCGATGCCGCTCCCGCCGGTCGCGCGGGCACGGGAGGAGTCCGCACGGTAAAAGCGGTCAAAATAGCGCGGCAGCTGCGCGGCATCCACCCCGGCGCAGGGGTTGGAGAGCGCCAGCTCTACACTTTTTCTCCGCGAAAAGAGTGCAAGGTGGATCGTTCCGCCCGCGTCACAGTATTTCACAGCATTGTCCAGCAGGATCGTCAGCAGGCGGGAGATATCGTCCGGCATGCCGCTGACACACAGACCGGGGGCGATCTCCGCCGTCAGTTCTTTTCCGGAGGACTCGGCAAGGGGACGAAAATTTTCGATGCAGCCATCCGCCAGTTCGCTGAACGGTACGGCTGCGATGGCCGAAGGCGGCAGAGCCTCCTCGCTGCGTGCCAGCTCCACGAGATTTTTGATAAGGCTGTCCATGCGCTGGATCTGCTCCTGCCCGCTTTCCAGCCATGTGCAGTTGTCTTCCGTTTCTTCGATTAATCCCAGATCAGCAGACAAAATTGCAAGAGGTGTTTTCAACTCATGGGAGGCGTCTGTCACGAATTGCCGCTGCCGCTCCCAGTTTTCCGCAAAGGGGCGCGTGGCGCGCTTGGAGAGTACCAGCAGCAGAAGGAATACGATCCCCGCGCAGAGCACAAAAACCGCCGCCATTACGCGGAACACCGCATAGGCGGATTGCAGCTGCATGAAGCAGTCAACAACGATCAGCGTATATCCGCTGGTTTTATTTTCAAATCTTCCGAAGCGATACTGCCCGACATAGCCCTTGGCCGTCCCTTTGGAAACGATCTGTTCGATCGTGGAAACAACGGTCTGCCGGTCCAGCGCGGCAATGTGCTCAAGATCGACCGCGCTGACGGCATCCTCCGCCGTCAGGCGCGCAATGAAATAGCGGGTCTCAAACGGCGTTTCCGGCGTGACCTGAAAGCCTGCGTGGGCGGAGGGGCTTGCGTTGCCGTCCGGCACCGGAAATTCGCCATCATTCTGATAGAGGATGTCGATGGCCTTGTCTGCCCGGCTTGCGGCAACGCAGTAATTCCCGATGCCGATGGTTGCGCAGAGAACCGTCATGGTCCCCAGCAGCGACAGCATGGCGATGGCGATGAATTTTTTCCGCAGCGTTCGGATCATGCAATCTCCTCCAATAAGTATCCCTGCCCCCGGCGGGCGGCAATGCGGACATTGGACCCTACCATTTCCAGCTTTCGGCGCAGATAGGAGATATAGGCCCAGACGACATTCAGCTCCGCGTCGCTGTCATAGCCCCAGATGCGCTCCATGAATTGCTCCGTGGAGATCAACCGTCCCTTTTGCCGCATTAGCAGCTCCAGCATTTGAAATTCTTTGCTGCTCAGGCGCACGGAAGCACTTTCGCCGACCAGCTCAAAGGTAGAACGGTTTAATGTTGTGTTGCCGACGGTGAGAAGGCTTGGGGTATAGGCTCCGCCACGGCGGGTCAGCGCCCCCACCCGCGCTACGAATTCTCTGGGGTCAAAGGGCTTGGGAAGATAATCGTCCGCACCGCCGGTCAATCCCGCTACGCGGTCTTCGATCTGGCTTTTAGCCGTCAGCAGGAGAACGGGAGTCGCAACGCCCTGCTCCCGCAGAGCGGTCAGAACCTGAAGCCCGTCCAGCTTCGGCATCATGATGTCCAGTACCAGCGCATCATAATTTTCCGCAAGGCCATAGTCCAGCGCGTCCTGCCCGTTGTTGACCACGTCCACGGAATAATGCTCCCGCTTGAGCAGCGCCTCCAGCGCGCGGGTCATGGCAGCTTCGTCATCGGCCACTAAAACTCTCATATCGGTTCCTCCTCATGGTGTTCGATCAGATCGCGGATGGTTTGCAGGGAAAGGTCGGTGGAGGTGATCTCATCGGCGCATCGCTTCAACTCCTGTAGCAGCAGTGCCTGATCCGGAATGTTCTGCTTATATTTCAGCTGATGTTCGATATTGGCCCAGCAGTCCATGGCGATGGTGCGCAGCTGGACCTCCAGCCATACGGTTTTTTGGGAATTTCCCAGAAAGCGCAGCGGCATCGAAAGGATCATGTGATAGCTTCGATAGCCGTTGGGCTTCGGGCTGCGGATATAATCCTTTTCCGTTTGGATCTGCACGCCGGGGATGGCGCGGATCAGCTCCGCCGTGCGGTCGATATCCTGAATGAACGGACAGACCAGACGGACGCCCGCAGCGTCAAAGACGTTTTTCATCGCGCTTTCCGCCGTGACGGGAAAAGCGAGCCTTTGCAGCTTTTGCCGCATACTCTCCGCGCTCTTGATGCGCGTTTGAGACGACGCGACCGGGTCACGGTTTCCCAGCTGCACCTCGTAGCGGCGGATCATATCCATGCAGGAGAGAAACTCGGAGATCGCGCCTTCCAGCAGGATCAGGTTCTCTCCGTAGAATTCCCGCTCTGCCGATGTTACTTCCGGTACTGAATAGTCCATGATCGACCTCCTTGCTGTCATTGTAAGTCATTCAGGTACAGGCCGCAGTGCAGGCGGTCACTCTCGTCCAGCGTCAGCAGCAGTGTCAGCTGCTCTGTTTCGGCTTTGACGGAGATGTGCCCGACGCCGTTTTCATCTGTGGAGGCATCTGTCACCGCAGCGGCGGTAAAATGCAGTGCGATGCGGCTGATCTCCCGGCCGTCGCTTCCTGTAAGGATCAAGGTTGCCTCGTTATCTTTCGGCACTTGAAAGGGGGATGCTTCTCCGCAATCGTTCAGCGCGGCGGACTGTTCTGTTTGCCGGCAGCGGATACGAACGCTGCCTCTGCGTATCGCCATTCCGTTTTCATATCGAAAAACCGTCGTAAGTTCCAAATTTTCTTCCTGTTCTGATTCTATCGCGGATTTGTGAAATAAGTTTGAATATGCACAAAAAACAAGAAATAAGCAGACGAGCAAACAGGCGGGGATCGAGGCCCTGCGGATGAACTTCATGGAAAAGCACCTCCCTTCAAGCTGGCTCCATCATACGCGGCGGACTCAAAAACAACTTAAAAAACGGAGAAAATGGATTTTTAACTTGCTTTTAAGTTGGGCATCTACAATGGGGGCATCCGAAAAAGAAGGAGGGTGTGTTCCTTTGATCGAAATTGAACACCTGAGCAAGCGATACGGCGAGCATCCGGCGGTTTCCGATCTGAGCGTTACCATCGAAAGCGGTCAGATCTACGGCTTCCTCGGCCCCAATGGAGCGGGGAAGGCCACCACCATGAATATCATGGCCGGCTGCCTTTCCGCAACGGAGGGGCATGTGCGCATCGGCGGCTACGATATTTTTGATGAGCCGGAAAAGGCCAAAAGGCTCATCGGCTATCTCCCCGAGCAGCCGCCGCTTTATCTGAATGAAACACCAATGGAATACCTGCGCTTTGTAGGGGAGGCTAAGGGGGTGCGCGGAGCGGAGTTGACGGTACAGATCGCCGATGCCGTGGCGCGCACGGGCATTGAGCCGGTTCGAAACCGCAGAATTTCCACGCTTTCCAAGGGCTACCGGCAGCGCGTGGGCATTGCGCAGGCGCTGCTCGGCAGGCCGGAGGTCATCATTCTGGATGAGCCGACCGTCGGCCTTGACCCCATTCAGATCATCGAGATCCGAAATCTGGTCAAGGAGCTTGGAAAGCGCCACACTGTCATTTTCAGCTCCCATATCCTCTCCGAGGTGCAGACCATCTGCGACAAGATCCTCATCATTTCCAAAGGGACGCTGACCGCCCTCGGCACTCCGGCGGAACTGGAGCGGCAGCTGCGCTCGGCGGGCGAGATCGTGCTCACCACAGACGCCCCCGTGGGAAAGGCACAGGCGCTGTTGGCGGCGCTGCCCCATATCACAGCGGTCGATCAGCCGGAGCTTGCGGCGGACGGCGCGGTGACCCTGCGTCTGAAAACGGACAGCGACGATATGCACAAGGTTTCCCGCAGTATTTTCTTTGCATTTGAAAAGGAGGATCAGGCGCTTTTGGAACTGTCTGTGCATAAGGCAAGTCTGGAGGATGTATTCCTTGAGCTGACGGAAAGCGGTCAAGCGGAAGAATCTAAGCAATACACCGAAGAACCAAACGAAACGGAGGTGGACGCTTAATGGGCGCAATTTTTCGCCATGAGCTGCGAAACTATTTCCACTCACTGACTGCCTATGTATTCGGCGCGTTTCTGCTGGCAGTGGTGGGACTTGGTTCCGTGCTCTACAATTTGCAGGCGGCGGTGAGCAACTTTGAGTTTGTGCTCAGCTTTGCAAGCATCATTTTCGTGGTCATCGTTCCGATCCTGACCATGCGCACTCTGGCGGAGGAACGGCGGCAGCGGACAGACCAACTGCTCTATTCTCTGCCTATCACCACCACGCAGGTGGTATTGGGCAAGTATTTCGCCCTTCTTGTGGTGTACCTCATCCCGCTGGCGATCGTTTCTCTCTACCCGCTGCTGTTTTCCCAGTTCGGCGAGGTGTATCTGCCCACCTCCTACGGGTCTCTGTTTGCCTTTTTCATGATGGGGGCGGTGGGGATGTTCCTCTCCTCCTTGACGGATAATCAGGGCTTCGCCGCCGGTATCGGCATCGCGGCGATCTTGCTGAACTATTACAGCGTGAGTCTTGCAGAGTACACCTCCTCCACGGCCATGGGCTCATTGATCGCACTGTATGTCATTGCTTTGCTGCTGGGCGTGGTGATCCACAATCTGACCCGGAACGAGAATCTGGCTTACGGTGTGACCCTTGTGCTGATCGCAGCACTCTCGGTCGCCTACTTTGTGAACAGCAGTGCCTTCGAGGGGCTGCTGCCGGATATTATGACAAAGCTCTCGTTGTTCCGGCAGTTCAATAGCTTTGTCAACGGCGCATTTGATCTCACGGCCATCGTCTACTATGTCAGCGTGATGGGATTCTTCCTGTTTTTGTCGGTGCAGTCGATGGAGAAACGGAGGTATAACTGATGAAAAAGTTTTCTCTCAAAAGGGCCTCCGTTCCCTCTGACCAGAACCGGAACGCCCTGCGGGGCGGCTCCTATTCACTGGTCGTCACGGCCATCGTGCTGGCGATTCTGATTGCGGTGAATGTGTTCGCCTCGGCGCTGCCGAAGTCCATGACCAACTATGATATCAGCTCCAGCAAGCTCTATTCCATCACCAGCAACACAAAGGTCGTGGTCAACAATCTTCAGCAGGATGTGACCATCTATTGGGTTGTGCAATCCGGCGAAGAAAACGATGTGATCGAAAACCTGCTGAGCAAGTACGAAAGCCTGTCCGACCACATTGAGGTGGCGAAAAAGAACCCAGATGTCTATCCCACCTTTACCCAGCAGTACACCAGCGAGAGCGTCCCCAACAACAGCCTGATCGTTGAGAGTGGCGAACGCAGCCGCTATATCAGCTACAATGACATTTACGTTCAGACTACAGATATGTACTCCTATTCCTACTCCACCTCCTTCGACGGTGAAGGCGCCATCACCTCGGCTATCGACTATGTGGTGAACGAGGAGCAGCCCAAGCTCTATCTCGTGGAGGGCCACGGCGAGGCCGACCTCCCCAGCACCTTTGCCGAGCAGGTGGAAAAGGACAACATCGAAACGGAGAGCCTGTCCCTTCTCCATACGGAAACCATTCCGGAGGACGCGGACTGCCTGATGATCTACGCGCCGGAGAGCGACATTTCGGAGGACGAGCGGGATCTGCTGGCGGAGTATGTATCTGGTGGCGGCAAGCTGCTGGTGATCGCCGGCCCAACCCGTGAGGACGGGATCCTGGAAAACCTGTACAGCCTGCTCTCTGACTACGGCGTGGAGCCGGCGGAGGGGATCGTGGTCGAGAGCGACTCCAACTACTATTCGGCGTTCAGCGGCCCGGCGGCCCTTCTGCCGCAGCTACAAAGCGACGACATCACCGATTCGCTGATCGGCTCCAATTATTCTGTTATCATGCCCATTGCACTGGGCTTGATCGTGGACGATTCCGCCAGCGGAACAGTGACGGAGCTGCTGACCACCTCAGGAACCTCCTTCAGCAAGGTGACGGGCTACGCCATGACCACCTACGATTATGAGGACGGCGACATCGACGGCCCCTTTGCTACGGGCGTTTCTGTGCGCCCCGGCGACGGAGAAATGGTGTGGTTCACCTCGTCCTATTTCCTCGAGGACGCCTATAATGCCTCGTCCTCCGGTGCCAACGGCGACCTTGTTATGAACGCGCTGGCGGATATGATCGGCGAGAGCGAGGCCATGGCGATTCGCAGCAAGTCGCTGAACTATGACTACCTGTCCATCAGCAGCTCGACGGCTTCGCTGCTGAAGGTGCTGATGATCGGCGCGTTCCCGCTGGCTTACCTCGGCATCGGCGTGGGCGTTGTGCTGACAAGAAGGAGGAAGCAAAATGAAGCGGTCTAAAAAACTTTGTATCCTCTTGGGCATTCTCATTGCAGTCTGCCTCGCAGCGCTGGCTGCAATGCTCTCGGAGGAGAAGAAGGAGGAGATCAAAACCAGCGGTGAAACGGTTTTATCCGTTGAATCGGCAAAAGTGACGGCACTGTGCTGGGAGCAGGACGGAACAACATGGAGCCTCCACCGCGGCGATGACGGTTGGCAGTACGATGACGATGCAGAATTTCCCGTCAGCGACAGTGCCATGGACGCACTTTTGGAGCCGTTTCGCTCGTTGAGCGCGGCGTTCACCATTGAAAATGCCGAAGATCTCGGCCGGTATGGCTTGGATGAGCCGACCTGCACCATCACCCTGACTACGGATGATGAGACCTACACGGTGAAGCTGGGAGATCACAGCACAATGGATTCCCAGCGCTATATGGACATCGGTGACGGCAATGTGTATCTCGCCGTCAGCGATCCGCTGGACGCATACGATGTAGAACTGAAAGATCTGATCGCCAACGACTATAAAGTCTTTATCTTTCAGGTCAAAAATTGCAACATCTGCAAAAGAACCGACGCTTAAGCATCCGATCTGATTTTCCATGCCGATCCATTTGGCGGGCTTCTCGGTCGTGGCCGAGATCGCATCCGTCAGGCTCAGACCCAGACTGAGCATCTTGGACAGGATAAACGGCATGGAGAACATCAGGTGCTCACGGAATGCGCCTTCTTCGCAGGCGTCGGTGCCGATCATATCGGGAAGGAATCCCTGCTCGATGGCCGCTTTAGCGACGGATACGTCACAGTGTCCCTGTGCGTGGCCTACATCGAACAGAACGCCGCGCTTTCTCGCCTCCCATGCCTCGGGACGGACCTTGCCGTCAGGACCGAGCAGGATCGAGTCGTTGCGCTTATTGTACATGTGCGTCAGGATGTCGTCCTTACGCAAAAGATCGCACAGTCGCCCGAACGGGATCGCCGTTTCTGAAGAGTGGATGACGAGGCGCGTGTGGCAGCGCTCTGCCAGCTCCAGCGCCCGCAGCAGCGGCTTTTCACCCATGCCCTTGATGACGCCGGTGTTGACGCGCAGCTTGATACCGATCAGCTCGCCGCGGTAGCGGTCAAACAGCTGCTCGATTTCTCGCTCGTATACGCCGCCGAGATAATCCGGGTCAACATTTTCAAGGTATCCGTTGCACGGCAGGCCCATAGGGCTGACGTTGACCAGCGTTTTTACACGTACCTTGCAGGTGTTGATGAAGCCGCGGCTCGTCTCGTAGGTCGCCCAGCCGGCGCTGCCAGCGTCGATCGCCGTTGTGACGGCACTGGGGATACAGGTGCATTCTGTGGAAATGCCCATTTTGGTCAGCGGCCACAGATGCGCGTGGGCGTCGATCAGGCCGGGGGTAACAATGTGCCCTGCGGCATCAAGAACGCGGTCGCTTTCTGCGTTCTGATAATCACCGACGCCGACGATTTTTCCGTTGTAGATGGCTACGTCCGCTTTGGCGTCGAATTTATTCTGCGGGTCGATCACACGGCCATTGCGGATGATGATGTCATACATGATGAATCGTTCTCCTCCTTTTGCGCTTTTACACAGTACACGCGGTTTTTCATGGGGTAAGTGAACCATACCACGCACAGCGCCCAATGAAAAGCGCCGATTTGTGGACGAAAATATTGCGCACGAGAATATTTTGACAAATCCATGAAAATAACGGAAGGCGTTCTTGCGAAAAACTGCACGATCTGTCATAATATTGCGTATAGGAATATTTAATGATAAGATTATTCTCTTTTGTTCCGCGCGTGCGGATGGTATACTCCAGACATAACGCAGCGCATGCTGCATGGGGTATCCTTCGTTATACCAATGTTTACCGGAGGAAATATGATCGACTATCGTTATATTGAAGCATTTTTGGCAGTGGTCAATACCAACAGCCTATCAAAGGCGGCGGAATCCTTGTATGTCTCGCAGTCGAGCATCAGCAAATGGATCTGCCAGCTGGAAGAGGAGATCGGTGTTGAGCTGATCGTGCGCCACAAAGGTCAGCGCTCGATAGAGCTGACTGCCAGCGGCAAGGAGCTTGTCCCGCTGGCGGAGGAGTGGATGAATCTGCACGGCCAGATCATCGGGATGAAGGAGCACAACCGCACGAGCATCCGCATCGTCAGCGTGGATTCGCTGAACAATACGCTGATGCCGCCGATCTATCAGGAGCTTCTGCGTACGGATCCGGAGCTGGAGCTTTCGGTTCTCACCGGGCAGTCTCCCGATATCTATTCGATGGTGGAACGCAAGCAGTACGATGTAGGCATCGTGACCGTGGAACTTCATTCTCCCAGCCTGATCGTAACGCCGCTACTGACGGAACCGTTCGAGCTGCTGCTCTACTCAAGAGATGAGCAAAACAGGCAGAAGGAGCAGCCCGCAAACAGGCAAATGGGAATC
>ENA-UONW01002896-UONW01002896.1-human-gut-metagenome-genome-assembly--contig:-CS52-NODE-2896-length-15560-cov-6.870751_pt1 | contig 15560 bp, 11 predicted proteins | sample MGYA00242463_ERZ724010 | MGnify/ENA metagenome assembly ERZ724010 | reverse complement strand
GAATTCAATCATGAAAAAGACATTAATCGCTGTTGCCGCGCTCTCTGCGATGGCTACTTCCGCGATGGCAGCCAACGTGACAGCATATGGTACTGCTGACCTTGGTCTCTGGTTCCAGAACACAAAGACAAGTGGGTATGCCGATGCCACGAAGAATGGCACAGTTCGCAAGACTACGATGGAATCTGGTCTGAACTCTGCCTCTAAGTTCGGTCTGAAAGGTGAAGAAGATCTCGGAAGTTTCAAAGTTGGCTTCAACTACGAAGGTGCTATTAGCGCCGATACAGGTAGCTCTAAGCTCTTCGAGCGTTTGGCTGTTTTGAAAGTCACTGGTGCTTTCGGCGCCCTCCAAGTCGGTCGCATGGGCGCCATTACCGGTGGTACGAATGGCGGTGTGATGACGGCTGGAATGGCCGGAACCGGTACGAGTTTCAAAGCCGGTGGCGCTGAAGCTCTGATGATTACGGAAACCAGCCGAATCAACAACGGCATCCAGTACAAGACACCGTCTTTTGCTGGCTTTACAGCAGCGGTTCAGTACTCTTTGGGAACAATGGATAACGGCAATCTTCACAATTCCGATACGTTTGGCGCCGTTACTCTGCAGTATTCCAACAGCGGTTTGAACATTGGTGTTGGTTTTGATCAGACTAAACCTGCCAATCGTAAGTCTCTTCGCAACACACACCAGCCCCGTACGATTTTGGGCTACGTGAATTACGACTTCGGCGTTGCCACAGCCTACCTCGGCTATCAGTACAATGAGCACAAGTTCGTTGCTCCTGGTTCCTCTTACACAGGTCTTGGTGCGAAGGTTGCTGAAAGCCAGCTGGCAGGGCGCTCCGATTACACATCGAATGTTGTGACTGTTGCGGCAAAGATTCCGGTTGCTGGTGGCAATCTGATGCCCCAGGCTGGATACTTCAAGGCTGAAGACAAAGCTACAACGGCTGCCGCTGATATTAAGGGCTTCAATGTTGCAGCCACCTACACCTATGCTCTAAGCAAGCGCACGACCCTCTGGGGCTCGGCCGCCTACGTTCAGGCCAAGCAAGACAACGTTAAGGCCAAGTACACGTCCGCGATGGCCGGCATGACGCATCAGTTCTAATCGATTAAATCGATAGACATTTATCGTTACGAACCCTGTTTCCTTAATGGGAAACAGGGTTTAAGTATGCAAAAACCCTGCCTCCGATGAAGGAGACAGGGTTCGAAACGTTACAACTGAGTCAGGAAAAACTCAGATTAGAACTTGTGGACAAGACCCGTAATGACAGTTGTGGTCTTTGTCTTCGAGTCACCAGGTTCGTCCTTAACTTCCTGATATCCGGCTGCCGTGTAGAACATCGTGCGCTTGGAGAAGTTGTAGGTATAGCCAAGGCCGAGGTTAAAGGCCTTCTGCTTGATGTCTGAGTCGACTGTGTTCTCGGCATCCTTGTAACCCGCGGAAGCGTAGAGCTTACCACCGGCAACAGGAGCCGTAACGCTCAGAACGGTACCCCATCCTTTTTCAACTCCCTTATAAGTTGCTGTAAGGGGAACATTATCTCTTCCCATGTCAAAGTACTGACCTTCAGCCATCACCTTGCAGACACCGAAGTCATAGCCGGCACCCAAAGAATAGACCAGTCCATTCTCGGGATTAACACCGCCACCTAACGATGCATAGTTCTGCTGAGAAGCAACGAAAGCCGCATTGAAGGCTCCGTTAACATACTTCAAACCGATGCCGTTGTAGCGGTTTGCAGAGGGACGACCTTCCAAGCCATCGTCTTCGGCCTCAAACTTCTTCGTCTGATCAGATTCTTTCAAAGAATGCATCACATACAGCGACACGCCGGCAAACGTCGGAGACTGGTAGGCAATCGAGTTGTCATAGCGGGAACTAATCTTAAGAATCGGTTTCGTGGTTGCCACGTCATTCCAACCGGTACCAAAAGCAGCCATATCGCTACCGCCGAAGATGGATACAGACCCTGTGCCGGAATCCAACGCGCCGAAACGACCGGCGTGCACCGTACCGAAGGCCGTCTTGACATACAAGCGGCTTTCGCGCTGGAAGATGTTGCTTTCGCCACCTAACAGACCGCTGTCAGCTGCAAACCCGCTTTCCAACTGGAAGCCGACCTCAACATTGTTGCCGAGATCTTCTGCGCCTTTGAACATAACGCGAGAGCCGGAGTTCTGACCACTCTTCATCTGGAAGGTACGAGTCGTGTCACCTTTTTTTACGTTCTGGAAGTTAAAACCGAGGTCAACGACGCCGGACACCGTCACATTAGCAGCCATCGCGGAAGCGGCCATCGCAGAGAGCGCGGCAACAGCGATTAATGTCTTTTTCATGATTGAATTCCTTTAATTAAAGTAATCGCAAGCGGTGTTAACAACCGCCTGTTCCCGTCCCGCCGCTTCGTACCCGAATGGATGACGGAGAAATAGGGCGTTTTCCCAATCTCTTTTCTGTTGCAAATTTGACCGTCTGTATAATTTCGTCCGTTTTCAATTCCTTGGCCGGTAAAGCCACAGCTCACACATGACAGTTGACATTCATCCCGATTATTTGGTCGGGCAACATCTTTCCGACTACGACTTCGACCTTCCGCAAGAACTCATTGCGCAATACCCGTTAAAAGAGAGAACGGCTTCGCGCCTGCTTCACGTGACAACAGATGTCATTGAGGACTTGCATTTTTGGGATGTCGAGAAGCTTCTTCGTCCCGGAGATTTACTCGTGATGAACAACACCAAAGTCATCAAGGCCCGCTTGCGCGGAAAAAAGGAAACGGGCGGCGCCGCTGAGGCCATGATTGAGCGTGTTATCTCAGAAAACGAAGCGCTTTCTATGCTCCGAGCCAGTAAAACTCCCAAAACCGGATCAAGGCTTATCTTTGAGAACTCCGATGGGCAAACCTGCACGGCAACGGTTATCGGGCGAGAAGGGGAGTTTTTTCACTTGCAGTTTGACGCGGAAGTTTTCAGTATTTTGGATAGTTTCGGTCAGGTTCCCTTGCCGCCTTACATTGAACGTGAGGCAGCAAAAGAAGACGAAGGTCGTTATCAGACGGTTTACGCCTCGCGTCCCGGAGCTGTTGCAGCGCCGACGGCGGGCCTACACTTTTCCGAAGACCTCTTGACAAATCTTTCTGTTCATGGGATCGAAGAAGCGTATGTCACGCTCCACGTCGGAGCCGGAACATTTCAACCTGTGAGGGAAGAAAACCTAGAGAAACACACCATGCATTCAGAGTGGTGTGAAATCAGTCCGGGGACGGCTGAGAAAATCAATCGCGCCAAGGCTCAGGGGCGTCGCGTCATCTCCGTGGGATCTACAAGCCTTCGGACTCTGGAAAGTGCAGCCGATTGTGCCGGACACGTTCGCTCCGGAACCATGGATACGCAACTCTTTATTGCCCCGGGCTACAAATTCAAAATCATCGATGTGATGATTACAAATTTTCACCTTCCGAAGTCCACACTGGTCATGTTGGTTTCGGCAATTGTCGGAAGAGACCGCGTTCTTGAAGCCTATAGACACGCCATTGATAAGCGTTACCGGTTCTTTAGTTACGGCGATGCGTGCTTTTTTGAAGTACCGGAATCTGCGAGGGCAAAGACATGCTGACATTTGAATGTTTGAAAACCGAAGGATCTGCACGTCGTGGGCGCATCACGTTAGCGCACGGCGTTGTTCAAACTCCGATTTTTATGCCGGTCGGAACCTACGGAACCGTCAAGGCTATGGCTCCGAACGAACTTGAAAAGATGGGAGCACAGATTATCCTCGGGAATACCTTCCACTTGTGGTTGCGTCCTGGACTTGATGTCATTCGAGCTCATAACGGTCTACATCGCTTTATGAACTGGAACAAACCGATTCTGACGGACTCGGGAGGGTTTCAGGTCTTTAGTCTCGGACAACTTCGTAAAATTACCGAAGAAGGTGTACGTTTTGCTTCGCCCATTAACGGCGACAGGCTCTTTCTCACGCCGGAAGTGTCCATGCAAATTCAGACCGTCCTTAATTCCGATATTGCCATGCAGTTTGATGAGTGCACGCCCTACATGATGGGAGACCGCCCGGCGACGGAAAAAGAAGCAGCCGATTCCATGCGTATGAGCTTAAGGTGGGCCAAACGGTCGCTCACGGAATTTCATAGGCTTGAGAACCCTAATGCGCTTTTCGGTATTGTACAGGGCGGCATGTTCCCGAACCTTCGAGCTGAATCCTTGGCCGGATTAATGCAAATGCCGTTTGACGGTTATGCCGTCGGGGGACTTTCTGTGGGTGAACCCAAAGAAAAGATGTTCGAAATTATGGATGCAATCGTTCCCAATATGCCGCAGGACAAACCTCGGTATCTGATGGGAGTCGGTACCCCGGAAGATCTTGTCGAAGGTGTGAGTCGTGGCATCGATATGTTCGACTGTGTTATGCCGACGCGCAACGCTCGTAACGGGTGGCTTTTTACGCGTTACGGTAATGTCAAAATCCGCAACTCAAAGTATGAAAAGGATTTACGCCCCATCGATCCGACGTGTGATTGCTACTGTTGCAAGGGCTTTACACGGGCGTATTTGCATCACCTGCAAAAAGTCAATGAAATTCTCGGAGCTCGATTAAATTCCATTCACAACCTTCACTATTACGTTCATCTGATGGCCGAGATTCGTTCCGCATTAGATGCCGGAAACTTCGAAGCTTGGAAAAAGCAGTTTTATGAAGACCGCGCTCGCGGAGTGGACTAGCCGATGGACGGCGTACGATTACCCGGGATTTGGGCGGGGGAAGCTTGTCCGAATCCCTTTCGTACAGCGCCGTCCCCATTCCTTGTTAAAGCACAAAAGTATTTCGATGCACCGGCCGGACTTAATGGACGAGTCGGAGCCCTTGTCTTTGAAAAGAACGGCGCTCTTTACGCGCAGTACGCCATAAAACCGAACCGCACATTGCCGTCCGATTGGCGTGACCTTACTCCCAATCTTTTGTGGCCCTCCGTTTCTTTTTATGACATTTCGGACGCAGAACTTTTTTCTTCAGACGGGACGCCTTTTTCCTTCCGTGCCTTTCTGACAAAGCAGTTAAATGCGTACTCAGCAAAAGACATATTTCACGGTGGAAAGAAATTGGCGTGGTTTAAGGGGCAAATGCTCTTTGCGATGAGGGAGGCGCTTACTTCACCAAGCATCCTTCTCGTGAACGCTTTTAATCGCAATCGTCGAGGTGAACATCTGGTGGCTTTCGGCGAGTGGCATGTCGGACATGCCGAGAGCCACGACATCCGATTTAATCAGACTTTTTACGCACCGTTTAGTTCGGAAAAAGAACTCTTGTTTCGGCTTCTTGACGGAATTGCTCTAGTCTCCCCAATTGAAAAATCAATCTCGCGAATCCCGATTCTTTACGAAGATAACGACCTTCTTGTCGTTTGTAAACCGGCCAAACTTGCCTGCGTTCCATCGGTAACTGAAAGGAATAATTGCCTGAGCCTCCTTGCTCGCAAACACGGCCCGCTTTACGACATCCACAGGCTTGATATGGCCACAAGCGGTGTAATTGCCTATGCCAAAAATCGTGAAACCCAGAGCGAAATGCAAAAGGCGTTTCGCGCTCGAAAAGTCGCTAAGAGTTACGTTGCCCTTCTGGACGGGGCTCTTGAAATCGCAAGCGGAACCGTTTGTCTTCCTTTGGGTGTTAATCGATTAGACAGACCCCGTCAATGCGTTCTTCCAATACGTGCAGGAGGAAAAGAAGCTGTAACACACTTTGAGGTCCTCGAGAAAAGAGTCCTGCCGACAGGAGATACGGGAACACTTGTACGCCTTTTTCCCCACACAGGAAAAACGCATCAATTGCGTGTGCATTGTGCGCACAAATCGGGATTAGCAACGCCGATATTCGGCGACGTGTTTTACAGTCAGGAAGGACAAACCGCAGAAACCGGTTCACAACGACTTTGTCTACATGCCGAACGCCTTAGTTTTTTGCACCCGATAACCAGCAGATTAATTGAAATCATTTCTGAAATTGATTTTTAAAGCGTCCGTCTCAAGAAAGCTCTCTCATGAGAAATCCCCGTAAAATCAACTGAAAAACGAAAAAAGTTGCGCAAATACAACATCTGTTCTTCAGAAAAATGCTTACATCGGTTATTTATTTCGCCCGATTCTTGTTTCTATATACAATGGGTCAGGCGGAATAAGGCATTTTGCCTATTTCCTCACAAGTTCCAACCCGTATTGCTCCGTCATCCATTCGGGTACGAGGCGGCGGGACGGGAACAGGCGGTTGTTAACACCGCTTGCGATTACTTTAATTAAAGGAATTCAATCATGAAAAAGACATTAATCGCTGTTGCCGCGCTCTCTGCGATGGCCGCTTCCGCGATGGCTGCCAATGTGACGGTCTACGGTAAGATTGATCAGGGCTTGCAGGTTCAGAGCACAAAGGCAGACGGCGCTGACCGTGAAACAACATGGAAGGGAAAATCCGGGATTAGCTCCGGCTCTCGTTGGGGCTTGAAGGGAACAGAACAGATTGCTGACGGCTACACGGTTGACTTTGTTCTCGAATCCGGTTTTGACGGCATGGATGGTAAATCCGGTCAGGGTAGCCGCCTTTTCGGCCGTGATGCCTTTCTGACATTGGGTACTCCCTTCGGCTCTTTGACCGTTGGTCGTACTGGCATGCTTTCTGACGGTTGCACGGGTGATATCGTCTCCGGTAAATCCTCTCCGTTCGGGACAACCTACGGTATTGCTGCTGCGACAACCACATCTTTCGTTGGTCTTGGTGCCACACGTACTGATCGTGCGGTCCGCTATGTCTCTCCGAAGTTTGCAGGTGTCCAAGTTCACGCTGAATACGCCAACATGAATGGAGAAGCTACTGCTTCTACCAAGCAGCGTTACGGTGGTGTCGGTGTCTCTTACGCTAACGGTCCGTTCTATGCTGCAATCGCTGCTGAAACAATTAGGCAAGCTGCCGGCGCAGCTGCTGAAGATCCTCAGATTTACAGCATCGCTGCCAATTACGACTTCGGTGTTGCTAAGGTCTTCGGTGGATATCAGTATGCCAAGGATTCTGTTTGGGGTGGTGAGAAGTTGAATGCCGGAACGTTGGGTGTTTCTGCTCCTGTTGCCGGTGGTACGTTGATGGCTTCCGTTGCCTATGCCAAGGGCGACAATGATCACAAACTCACGACCGGTGCTATCGGCTACAAGTACAGCCTGAGCAAGCGCACTTACGTCTACACAGATCTTGCCTATGCTGAAGACAAGAACCCTGCTAAGACTAAGACGACTGAATTTAACGTGGGCATGTGCCACAACTTCTAATCAAAAATCTTTTGGTTAGTTAGTACCGTAATCAATCCCGTTTCCTTATCGGAGGCGGGATTTTCATATTGAAAAACCCTGCCTCCAACGAAGGAGACAGGGTTCGAAACACTACAACTGAGTCAGGAAAAACTCAGATTAGAACTTGTGGACGATGCCCGTGATGACTTCGGTTGTCTTATCCTTTGTCGTTTTAGCTGTTTTTTCAGTCTTGTTTTCTGTATATCCAGCCGCTGCGTAGAGCATTGTGCGCTTGGAAAGGTTATACGTGTAGGCTAAGCCAGCATTCCAAACCTTGTTCTTTGTAGAAGAGTCTTCAACTTTTTCGGCATCCTTGTAACCCAAAGAAGCGAGGACCTTACCTCCGGCAACCGGCGCCGTCACGCTGATGATGCTTCCCCAGCCCTTATTGCCCGTCTTGTATTCGATGTCTTTAATCTCACCATCTTTCACTGCTAAGTCAGAGAAGAACTTCCCCTTGTTGAAATACTGTCCTTCTGCAACCACTTTGCAAACGCCAAAGTCATAAGCAGCGGAGAGAGAGAAGGTTTTTCCGTTCTTCACTTCACCAGATGCACCAGAACCATCTCCATTGCCATAGTTTTGCAAGGAAGCGACAAAAGCTGCATTAAAGGGACCATTGGCATACTTCAGACCAACGCCGTTGTACTGATTGGCGGTAGGACGTCCCTCATCGCCCCAACTTTTATCAATTTCTCCTGCCAGTTTCTGGCTGGATTCCTTGAAGGAGTGCATCAAATAGAGGGAAAGGCCCGCAAAAGACGGCGACTGATAAGCAATTGAATTATCATAGCGAGAAGTGATACCTTCAAGAATGGAAGACCCCTTCATAATGGTGTCGCCCCAGCCTGTTCCGAAAGCAACATCCCCCCCGAAAATCGAGACAGATCCTGTGCCAGATTCCAAGGCGCCGAAACGACCAGCGTGCAACGTGCCGAAGGCGGTCTTCACATAAAGACGGCTCTCACGACGGAAGATGTTGTTAGTGTCTTCGAGGATACCTGTGTCAGCCTTAAAGCCACTTTCCAACTGGAAGCCAACAACAACGTCATTGCCGAGTTCTTCGGATCCGGCAAACTTAACGCGAGAGCCGGAGTTCTGGCCGGCATTCATCGTAAATGTGCGCTTTGTGTCGCTGCCAGCTTTCTTTACGTTCTGGAAGTTAAGACCGAGGTCAACGACGCCGGACACCGTCACATTTGCGGCCATCGCGGAAGCAGCCATCGCAGAGAGCGCGGCAACAGCGATTAATGTCTTTTTCATGATTGAATTCCTTTAATTAAAGTAATCGCAAGCGGTGTTAACAACCGCCTGTTCCCGTCCCGCCGCTTCGTACCCGAATGGATGACGGAGAAATAGGGCGCCGACAAGCGCCCCTCTTTACTGAAAGGTCTCATCGTTAGCGATGAGGTAGGGAATTACAGTTCTTTTTTCTCAGGCGGGGGAAGTAGAAGGACTGAGAGCTTGGTTTCGTTTTGAGGTTTCACAAAAGAACGCAAAAGATCACGCGTCTTTTCCGTGAAACAGAAGTCGGCCCACTGCTCCATGAGGCGCTTTCGTCGAGAAACTGCTTTGGCTCTGTCGTAGTGAAGATTGTCGATGGCGTGGTGTAGCGAAAGCTCTGTTAAAGTCCAATCGACGCCGTGATTAGTGCCCCACGTTTTAAACGTCGCCCGAAAGCCGTGCGTGTGCATGCGACTTCCGGTTTCTTCGTCCACAAAACCGTTCCCGTCGGTTTTTAAATCCGCCTCGCAAAGCCGTCGAATAGTTTCCGGAATAAGACGGTAATCAAATCGTTTGCCGTTGCGTGTTGCAAAGACATAAGGGCAAGAGGTAAGTCCTCTTTCCTCTTGGCGCCTTTTCATAAGGCGCAAAATGTCTCGTGCTTGGGCGCTAATCGGGACTATGTGTGCGCCGTTTCGATTGCCGCATTTCATGTTTCGGGCCGGAATTGTCCAAAGTGTCAGAGATTTATTAAAGTCTTTCCACTGCGCAGGATTTGTTCCTTCTCGATTTAGCGATCCGACGACGTTTCCGATGCGTGAGGCCGTAAGAAGCGTAAATAAGAGCGCCAGGGCAGCCGTGCTCGTGCGAAAGGCTTCAGAAAGAATAAGTGCCACAAATCGTTGCACGTCTTTTTCAGCAAGTGCCGGGTGCGGCGTACCTTTAAGTCGGCCGGCCGACCGTACAAGAAGCGGCAAAAGAAGCGAGGCCTCAGTAGGGGGCGGCAGTCCAACCGGGTAAAGACCGCTTGCTCGGCACCAAGCAAAGAACTTAGCGATGTCCCGATGTAATTTGCGTACCGTCGATTCATGAAGCGTTACATAGGCGTTGTTTAGAATTCGTACCACGTCGCCGGTAAGAACCTCGGACGGTGTTTTGTCTCCGACGGCGGAAAAGACGTGGTTTTCCCCACGCGCCAGTAAATCCTTCCAAGTCTTTTGAGCTCCGCCGCCGCAACGGCTCTTTTCACTTTCGACCCAAAGCGACCACAGAGACCGAATTGTTTTCGGGGTCTCTCGGAAGACAACGGCATCGGCTAAGGGTCCGGTTAAATCAAAGCACGTGGTCAAAATGTCCCTACAAAGGAGCGCACGTTCGCGGGCCTCTGCAAGGGGAATTTTCGGATACGTTCCGATGGTGCGTTTAAAGCGGTTGTTTCGCACTTGAGCCCGAAAGATCCACGAGGCGGTACAGCCGCCTTCTCGTTCATGGACGCTCAAGGTAAGGCCCGGCGTTGCGCCGTCCGTGTAGTCACCTTCCAGACAACTTAACAAGGCAACAACAGCATCGGTAAAGATATTTTGAGACATTGCTCTCTCCTAGGTTGAAATGTCGCAACATGCGACGGGAAGACAGTATTTTTTCGGAGAGAAACAAAACCCCGAGGTTTTGGGTTCTCGGGGTTTGAGTAAGCTTTGTGGTGAGTTTTCGGACGGCTTAAAAACCGCGACGCTTGCGCACGGCTTTAGCAAGGTTTTCAAGCATCGAGACGGTATCTTTCCACCCGACGCAGGCATCGGTGACCGATTGCCCGTACGTTAAGGGTTTGTCGGTAACGATATCCTGACGTCCTTCCACTAGATTCGATTCAATCATGATGCCGGTGATGGCTTTGCTGCCGCCGGCAATTTGACCACAAAGGTTATTGGTCACCAAAACTTGGTTACTGTAAACCTTATGCGAGTTAGAGTGTGAGACATCAATCATGACGGCCTCTGGGCGCCTTGCTGCCTTGAGCATCTCGCAGGCTTTGGCGATACTTTGGGCATCGTAATTGGTTTCTTTTCCTCCGCGAAGAATGATGTGGCAGTCATCATTTCCCGTCGTGGAAATAATGGCGCTGATACCGGCCTTCGTAACGCCCAAGAAAAAGTGCGGGTAGCGCGCCGCTCCTACGGCATCGACGGCAATTTTGATGTCGCCGGAGGTGCCGTTTTTAAATCCGATCGGGCACGAAAGACCGCTTGCTAGTTCCCGGTGTCCCTGGCTTTCGGTTGTACGGGCGCCGACGGCGCCCCAACTGATTAAATCAGCAGTGTATTGTGGGGAAATCGTATCCAAAAACTCCGTTGCCGTTGCAAGCCCCATTTCGTTGATGTCCAAAAGGAGTTTGCGTGCAATGCGAAGCCCCTTATTGATTTGGAAACTGCCGTCCATATCGGGGTCATTAATCAGTCCCTTCCAACCGACGGTCGTGCGGGGTTTTTCAAAATACACGCGCATGATGATTTCAAGGTCGGCACTCAGTTGATCTTTCAGACTCTTTAACCGACGAGCATAGTCAACGGCAGCTTCGGGGTCATGAATCGAGCAGGGACCGACGATAACGAGGAGGCGATCGTCTTCTTGCCGCATGATGCGGTTTGCGGCCTCGCGTGCGGCGTGAACCGTGGCACCTGCCGCGTCCGAGCACGGGTACTCGTGAATTAAGTGCATCGGAGGCGCAAGTTCCTGTGTTGACTTGACGCGAATGTCATCGGTTGTTCGTTTTTGAGTCATGGTTTCATCCTTTTATTGTGTGTGCTCGATTGGAAACCCTGGAAAAGAAAACCGCCGAGTGTTTCCTCTCGGCGGTTTCGGTGGTGTGTTTGGCGCGCAACTACCCCTTTCGCCGAGGCGAAATAAAGTAGTAAAAATAAAAGCGAGCGCAAAGCATTTAAGAATCCTTTCATGAAGCGGAAGGAACTCTAACGCAAAAAAAGCCCCTTCGCAATAGAGTGTTTGCCTTAGAGCTCGGAGGCGGCATGATTGAGTCGGGAGTCCGACTCGGGCTCGGTAAGAGAATGTCGGAGTGTACAGGGCGGAACAATCGGCAAAATCCTAATCGCATCGAAGACATTGTTACTACGGATGAAAGGCTTTAAAAACTTGTTTCTGAGAAGACAACAAGAACCCTCAAAAATGCAGAAATGTTGGCTAACACGTTAAACTTCCCGACAACTTAAGCAGATTCTCGGTTACTTTGGATTTCCAGAAACGCAAATGGTTTGTCGACACCGGGTGTTGCAATATTTCATACACCACAAAAAAGAAACTCTTCTCTGGATACTAGTGGCGGCTTTCTGGCTGGCGAATCTGGCTTATCGTCCCACGGTTTGGACGGTTCTCGGGACCGTCAGTGTATTGTGTTCAGGATTCGGTTGCTTTTTTCTATTAACGGGAAAGTGGAAAACTTCTCTTGGGTGGCTCACGCTCATCGGTCTCGGATTATGGCTTTTAAATTCCGGGAAGCACATCTTCTGGAAAGACTTTCTCAAGTTTGAAGACCTGACGATTTTTGCCGATCCGGCAAATTTTGAAACGCTCTTGCATTATCCGTTGGAATCTGCACTCGCCGGGTTTCTAGTTTGCGTTTTGCTATTCTTGTGTAAGAAAACATTTGGCGTGGACTCTTCTTGCGCCCGGAAAGGGCGGCGCCTTTTTGTGTCACTTTTTTCGATTGCTCTCGGAGTTGCTGGCGCTTGCGTTGCGTTCCAGAATGGGCAACAGCAATGGATGGTTAATATCGTTAAGGGAAGTAATGTCGTTGCAAATCTTTTGATGTCATCCCGAATCCATTACGTAAGCCCTGCAGCAAATCTGGCAAGCAAAGAACACTTCCCAACAGTTATCACGACAAATGGCGATCGAAAAGAAAAATCGGACATTGTTTTAATTCTTCAGGAATCGACATTCAATCCGCGTCGACTCAAGGGTGTCGATCCCCAACTCTTCCGAAACTTGAAATGTTTGACTCCCCTTGGTCAACCGAGTCCGGTGCCTTACGTGTGCATACGTACGGAGGAGGCACGTGGCGAAGCGAATTCTCAGCTCTTACGGGGCTCAGTTCGGACGATTTCGGGGTTTTAGCCGGCACAGTTTTTTATTCTGCCGTTTTTCATCTTCAGGATTCCTTGTGGTCGCGTTTAAAGAAGGCCGGATACCGGATTATTGTTGTGACGCCTTTCGCCGAGGGCTCCTATAACTCGGGGAAGGCTTATCGAGCTTTGGGAGCTGACAAAATCATTCATGTAACGGATCTCGGGTGGAAAGGGTCTCGACGGAAAAACATTTGGAATATCCCCACCGGAAAGATTTTGGAAATGGTTCGGACCGTGCTCGATGAGAAATACGATAGGCCAGTTGCGATTTACGCATTGACGATGAAGGAACACGGACCGTATCCGGAGAAGGAGAATCACCGGCTTGAAGCTGACGAGAGTAACGTCGGATCAGCCGCATTAGGACGCGTGGCTCAGTATGTGGATCGATTGGAACAGGCATCCGAAGACGTGGTTAAATTCGACCGCTGGGTTCAAGAAAGAAAGCGTCCGACGGTTTTGGTTCGGTTCGGAGACCATCAACCATCCTTGGGATGGTCGGGCGGTTACCGTACGACTCAAGCTCGTCCCGAGTACATCACCGACTACACCCTCGTTGACAATCAAGTTAAGGGTCGAGAGAGATCATTTCCTCTGACGGACATCGTCTTTCTGCCGAGTTTGATTTTGCAGCATGCCGGCGTACCTTTAGGTCCTTTCTACGAAACCACGGCGATGATGCGGGATTTATGCCAAGGTCGTTACCAGGACTGTCCGGACAGTCGCCTATTGAAGGCCTATCAAAACGAAATCTATGTCAATCAGGCTATTGCAAAGTAGCCTGTTTTGGTCGATTCAAACAGTTGGAGCCAACTGTGCGTTATTCCGGATGTGCCGCAATATAGGTAAAAACGGAATCAATCCAGACAGCGTGGTCTTTTGTAAATCTCGAGTGAAGATGATCGTCATCGTTGTAGTACTTAAGGTTGCATTTTCCGTTTTTGCAGACATAGGGTTCGGCTTCAAGATACGTGGCTCGAGTGCCTAAGATACGGCGTACGGTTTCGTTGCCGTCGCGCCATCGAGAATCATTCGGATAGCGAACCCCGAAATCTTTTTTGCTGTCGATATCAAACCGAGTTATGTGTTTCCATGGGTTGTAAGGGCCGGTTGTGCCGTCCTTTTGTGCTTCCTCCCACGGAGGGTCGAGAATAATCCAGGCGCGCACATTCGGATTCTTTTCAAGGTATCTTGCAAAATCCGTCAGTTTCTTTTTAAAGAAATCGGGGTTGTCTTTAAAGTAGCCGCCCCATTTCTGAGATATGAGGACGTATTTGACAGCATGATTACGGAGCAGGGCAATGAACTGTTCTTGTTTTCTTGTACAGTTCTTGCTGTTACGACCTGTCGGAGGCCTTCCGAAGATAAAGCAATCCGAGGCCGTATTTGCCTCAAAGGAAATGCCGTTTTTCTTGGCCAATGACGCGGCCCGATTCATGTACATGTCCATATGCGAGTCGCCTGCAAGCATCAGGCGGGGTTCGGTGACTCCGAAGACGTGTAGATAGGCGTTTCCATATTTGTCCTTCATCGGGTGAAAGGCCTTCGCATCAAGCCCGGGTTGCGGCTGTGCAAAATAAAAATCGCTCGGTAATGTGTAGGGTCTGGGAATGACTCCCGAATGACTTCTGAGAAACATGGAGAAGAAATTAAGCGAGAAGACGGCCGTCAGGAACCAAACGCTCGGTTGCCGCAGAACAGCGCTCCATTGGTTGCCCGCTTGATCGTTTTTTCTGAAAAGAGAACCTCGCAGGGTCGAAAGGGAAACCTTCGGGGCTTTCCAATGACGTGCCGGATTTTCAACGTAAAAATAGACGAGTGTTGCAATCAAAAACGAGAGTGCAAGTAGCGCTCCTCGCATCCAGAGCGCATGTCCCGGGAGAGCAAGATTTATGAACGCTAAAAGAGGCCAGTGCCACAGATAAAGTGAGTAACTGATAAGCCCTATAAACACCATCGGCTTCCAAGAAAGAATCGTGCGGTTGATGAGGGCATTGTTTTTGGCAGCAATTAAACACACGGCAGCGCCAACGGCTCCGATTGTGATGTAACCGGGGTGGTCCTTTGCCGCATCCGGCAAAAGGAAAAGGGCGACAAGCAGAATAAAGCCGAAAAGAGAAAGAGTGTCTCGTCCCCGTTTGGAGGAGACTGGCTGAAAACCCGGTCGGAAGGTTTGTGCGTAAGCCAAAAGAATGCCGGCGCCGAGTTCCCAAAAGCGCGCAAGCGGGAAGAAAAAAGCCCAAGAGCGGTCAGAGGCAAATAGAAAACTCCCGAGCGAGGCTATCGTAAAGAGTCCTATGAAAAACCCGAGAACTCGGATGCGATTTCTGGCTCTCCAAAGGAGCATACAAAGGAGCGGGAAGACAATGTAAAACTGCTCTTCAATTGCCAGACTCCACAAGTGCATCAAGGGCTTGATGCTCGACTCGACGTCAAAGTAACCGGCCTCGCCGAGAAGGCGAAAGTTCTCATAGAAGAATCCGCAGGAGTAAATGTGTTTTACAAGACGGCGAAAATCGACGGGCCACGTTAAGTACCAGCCGGCGAAGAGTACGCAAATCAGAAGAAGAAACAGGTTGGGGAGGATTCGTCGGATTCGCTTGTCATAAAAGTTAATCCAACTGAAAGTCCCTGCGGCTAGTCCCCGAAAAATAATTCCCGAAATCAGATAGCCCGAGATGACAAAAAAGACATCGACGCCGAAAAACCCGCCCGGAGCAAGCGAAGGAAATGCGTGATAGAGCAAAACCGGGATGACGGCCAAGGCTCTTAACCCGGTGATGTCTGAACACACCCCCGTTTAGTAGACCAGTATCTACTAGATGGGGGAATTTTTTA
>ENA-UONW01002894-UONW01002894.1-human-gut-metagenome-genome-assembly--contig:-CS52-NODE-2894-length-15586-cov-6.596034_pt1 | contig 15586 bp, 10 predicted proteins | sample MGYA00242463_ERZ724010 | MGnify/ENA metagenome assembly ERZ724010 | reverse complement strand
CACGGCGGCTTCGCTGGGGCGGCTGCTCAAGAGCCGCGGGCTCAGGGTTTCCATGCAGAAGTTTGATCCCTATATCAACGTCGATCCCGGCACGATGAACCCGTATCAGCACGGCGAGGTCTTTGTCACCGACGACGGCGCGGAGACGGATCTCGATTTGGGGCATTACGAGCGCTTCATCGACGAAAATCTGACGCAGGCGGCCAACGTCACCAGCGGCCGCGTGTATGATACCGTCATCACCCGCGAGCGCAAGGGCGAATATCTGGGCGCGACGATTCAGGTCATTCCGCATATCACCGACGAGATCAAGCGCCGCATGCTGGCGGTCTCCCTCCGGGAGGATGCGCCGGATGTGGTCATCACCGAGATCGGCGGCACGGTCGGCGACATCGAATCTCTGCCGTTCCTCGAAGCGGCGCGCCAACTGAAAAACGAGGTCGGCCGCGAAAACGTGCTGTATATCCACGTGACGCTTGTGCCGTATATCTCCGCGGCGGGCGAATTGAAGACCAAGCCGACCCAGCACTCCGTCAAGGAGCTGACCGGACTGGGGATTCAGCCGGATATCATCGTCTGCCGCAGCGAAAAGGTGCTGACGCGCGATGTGCGCGCGAAGATTGGCCTGTTCTGCAACATTCCGGCGGACTGCGTGTTCGAAAATCTCAACGCGCGCAGCATTTACGAAGTGCCGCTGATGATTCACGAGGAGGGCATGGACGAGCGTGTCTGCCGCCTGCTGGGCATCCCCGCGCCGGAGGCCGACCTGACCGAATGGCGCGGCATGGTCGAGCGGCTGCTGACCCCGGAAAGGGACGTCCGCATTGCGATTGTCGGCAAATATGTCGAGCTGCCGGATGCGTATCTCTCTATCGTCGAGGCGCTGACCCACGGCGGCATCGCCCACCATGCGAGGGTGCGCGTGGAATGGGTGGCGGCCGAGAGCGTGACGCCGGAGAACGCGGCGGAGAAGCTGGCGGGCTGCGGCGGTGTGCTCGTGCCGGGCGGCTTCGGCGAGCGCGGGCTGGAGGGCAAGATTGCCGCCGTGCAGTATGCCCGCGAGCACGGCGTGCCGTTTTTGGGCATCTGTCTGGGCATGCAGATGGCCGTGGTGGAATACGCCCGCCACGTGCTCGGCCTGACCGGCGCGCACACCAGCGAGGTTGACCCCAACACGCCGTACCCGGTGATCGACCTGATGCCCGACCAGCAGCATATCGACGAGAAGGGCGGCACGATGCGGCTGGGCAAATATCCCTGCCGCCTGAGCCGCGATTCCGTCGCCTTCGCCGCTTACGGCGAGGAGAATATCTTTGAGCGCCATCGCCACCGCTACGAGTTCAACAACGCCTACCGCGATTTGTTCGTCGAGGGCGGCATGCGCATCGGCGGCGTGAACCCGGAGCGCGATCTGGTGGAGATCGTCGAGCTGCCGAACCACCCGTGGTTTGTCGGCGTGCAGTATCACCCGGAGCTGAGAAGCCGCCCGAACCGTCCGCATCCGCTGTTCCGCGAGTTTGTCGGCGCGGCGCTGAAGGCGCAGGAAAAATAAAAAGGGAAATCGCCGTTATGCGAAAAAGCAAAACGGCGATTTTGCTTAATTTATGAAAATTTATTCGCATTTTATGTAAAAAGAGTTTAATAAAAGAAGAAAGTGCAGGATTTGAAACGAAAAAGGTCAAAAACATCTTGAAAACCGCGCGAAGAAACGGTATAATCGGATTGTAGACAAATTGCCTTCCCCACAGACGAAGAAAGGACCGGATTTCCTGACTTTGCCGCGCAAAAACAACCGCAGGCTGTCAACGGGCTGACAATCGCGCTGCTCAAACCGTACTTTGAATCACATGGAGGATGAAACAATGGGGGCGTCATTTTCCGATCGTTTTTACATCGCCGCGCCGCAGGGCGTGGCCGCCAAACTCAGCAGCATGCTGCTCGCCGCGCAGATCATGCCCAGCGGCGTTGTGCACACGGGTGTGGAGGCGGTGCGCGCCGCGCAGGGCGGAGCGATGCTGCTGACGACGTATCGCCTGCCGGATATGACTGGGGAGGAGCTGGCGCGCCAGCTTGGCGAGGAGGCCGACGTGGTGATGATCGTGCCGCAGGATTACGCGGGCGAGGAAACGGAGAACGTCGTCATGCTGCGCAACCCGATCAGCGCGGACGCGCTGGTGCAGAGCGTCAAAACGCTCGCCCATTGCCGCATACGCATGCAGCAGCTCCGCGCGAAGGCCGAAAAGCTCTCGCGCACGCTGGAGGAGCGCAAGCTGATTGATCGCGCGAAGGGCAAGCTGATGGATGTGTTCCATTTGACCGAATCCGAAGCGCATTACAAGATTCAGAAGACGAGCATGGATTCCGGCCGGCGAATCGCGGACGTTGCGCGCGAAATTTTGGAATCCTCCGAAAACATGGCCAGCTGAACGGTTTTTTTCCTCAGTATGGATAGACTCTTCCCGCGCTATTGCATCCGGGCGAACGATGCGGCGCGGGATTTTTTTGGCGTTTTGCAGACTTTGGCGGAACGGAAGGCGGGCTTTGCCCATTTTTTTTGCCTCCGGATGAAAGAATTTCCTGCGCTCATTCGTCTAATAAAAGGAAACCAGCAAACAAAAGCACGGAAAAATGTGATATACTGTTCAAGATGTGGTTTTGTTTCAAATAACATCTAAAACCTGTCCACAAACGGAGAGGCGTCGTCGTCTAATTCATGTCGGACATCAGGCGACCAAGGAGGGCAAACGCATGAACAAGAACCGAAAAGCAGCGCTGGCGCTGGCGGCATGGCTGGCCATACTGCCCGGCTTGACAGTGGCTGAGGGCTATACAGAGGGAACCCCGGCGGTCGATCAGCCGGGCGCGCAGAACGAGGCGGCAAACGGCGGCCAGCCGGAGGAAGAAACGGAAGAAACCGTAGAAGAAATCATAGATGAGCCAACAGAAGAGGAAGAAACAGAAGAGGAACAAACCCTTGACGAGGGTGAAACCGAATCATTGATGGAAGACGAATCCGAGCAGAAGGGTGAAACCGAACAGAAGGACGAACCCGAGCAGAAGGACGAACCCGAGCAGAAGGACGAACCCGAGCAGAAGGACGAGCCCAAACAGAAGGACGGAACCGAGCAGAAGGACGGAACCGAACAGAAAGACGGAACCGAACAGAAGGACGGAACCGAACAGAAAGACGGAACCGAGCAGAAGGACGGAACCGAACAGAAGGACGGAACCGAGCAGAAGGACGAACCCGAGCAGAAAGACGGAACTGAGCAGAAAGACGGAACCGAGCAGAAGGACGGAACCACGCCGACTGAAACGCAGAATCCCGTACAGGAAGGCGAGCAAGAGCCGGAAGCGGACGACTGGAAGCCGCAGGGGGACGCTTGGACGGAACTGGAAAACGGCGAGCACACGGCGGGCGCGCTCGGCGATGTGCTCTCGTGGCTGGAGCATCATCTGGCGGAAGACGAGGAAGCGACGGTGTATATCCGCACGAGGGACGTGCTGACGGCGGACAACGTTTCGCGAAATCTGCTGGGCCGCGTGGGCTTCGAGCCGGATGGCGAGAGCGACAGCTTCAACATGGAGAAATACGAATATGTGGCGGTGCTCGATTCCAAGGATTTGATGACGCTGGAAGAGACGGGGGACATGGAGGACGTCCGCCTCTCCATCAGCGTGCAGGTGCTGCGCGAGGACGAACTGAACAAGACCGAATCCCCCGGAACGAATGAGACGCAGACTCCCGGAACGAATGAGACGCAGGCCCCCGGAACGAATGAGACACAGAATCCCGGAACGAATGAGACGCAGGCCCCCGGAACAGGCGAGACGCAGACCAACGGAACGGGCGAGACGCAGACCCCTTCGGCGCAGCCGAGCGCTACGCCTGCCCCGACGGAAGAACCGACGCCTACGCCCGTGCCCAAGCCGGTGCTCGAGGTGACGGCGGAGGACTATGAACCCGGCGTTTGGAAAAATTCCCCGCCGATGTTCACCCTCTCCGGCATCCCGGAGGACAGCACCGAATACGTCTACGGCGTGTTTATCTGCGACGAGCGGCTGATTCTGCTGTCCGACGGCAACAACATGTATGTGCCCAGCGAGGAAGGCCTCTCCAGCGTCCGCTTCGTCATTCTGGATAAGATGGGCGACGTGCAGTCCCTCTCGGATCAATACGACACGATGCTGGATTTCACCCCGCCGGATGGGCCGTATCTCAGCGGTGACAGCAAGAACAAAAAGGTCTGCTACGTGGAAGCGTATGACGATTTGAGCGGGCTGGACAGCATCTCCTACGACGGCGGCAAAACGTGGCTCTCCTGCAACGACCCGGAGACGGACAACATGACCTTCTACGGCGAGGTCGGCGAAACGGTGGACGCGGGCTGGATTCTGACGCGCGACTTTGCGGGCAACATCTCCTCAAACGACGAGGATTTCATCTTCGGCAAGAAGAAGCGCACCGGCACGGGAGACGGCACGGGAACGGGCAAAAAGCCCATCCGCCACGTGAAGGAAACGATGGATTATTCCAAGGCGAACTACAACGCGCTGGAGCTGAACGTTTCCGATCAGCCGCAGACGGAGCTGACCATCGGCGGCACGGCGCTGAGCCTGTCGCTGACCGAGGAGGAGCAGCTCAAGCCGTTTACCGCCGAGCTGACGACGTGGCAGACGAAGGCGGGCGAGACGAAGACCGCGCCCAACGCGCTCGTGCTCACCGCGGCGACGGATGCGCAGGCCAATGTCTGGCATTTCGGCGGCGAAACCTATAAGCTGCTGTACAACAGCGGCGTGGAGTATCTGGTGTTCGCTTCCGGCGAGTATATCGCCGTCATCCCGACGGATGGCTTCACCGGCGGCACGCAGTACGGCAAGCTCAAGGCCGGCGGCGTTTCGACCCGCAAGTTCGAATACACGCTCATTCAGGATGAAACGCTGCGCGAGACGACGCTGAGCGTGCAGGTGGAGGGCGAAACCTATCTGCTCGAGGAGAGCACGGAGAGCCCGATGTACCGCTACAACGTGCTCATCGGCACAAAGGACATGATGAAGAAGCCCTACGAAAGCTATCAGCCCGGTAAGGAGGCCACTTAAATGAAGAAAACAGCAACCCTCGGCGCGCTTCTCTTGGCGCTCGCCCTGCCCCTCGCGGCGCAGGCGGAAACCGTGTTCGCCGGCGAGGTGACGGCGGGGACGACGCAGGTAATTGCCGCGCCCTACGGCGGTCTGGTGGAGGATGTGCGCGTTCGCGTGGGCGACAGCGTGAAGATCGGCGACCCGATCGCCACGGTGGAGACCAGCAAGACCTACGCCTCCACGGATGGCACGGTCAGCGGCGTGTTTGCGCGCGAAGGCGACAGCGCGGACGGCGTGAAAACCCAATACGGCGCGCTGGTGTATATCGAGCCGATCAACCGCTATACGCTCGAGTGCAGCACGGAGAAGGGCTACAATTCCAGCGAGAACCGCTACATCCACATCGGCGAGAGCGTGTTTCTCAAGTGCACCAAGGACGGAAGCCATCAGGGGCGCGGCGTGGTGACCGGGCTGGACGAGAAGGAAGACAACAAGTTCACCGTCGAGGTGACGGGCGGCGAGTTTTACATGGGCGAAACCGTGGATATCTACCGCAGCGGGGATTATGCCTCCGCCAGCCGCATCGGCCGCGGCACGGTCGGGCGGACGAAAACCGTCGCCGTCAACGCCGAGGGCAGCGTGCTGAAAATGCACGTCAAGGCGGGCGACACGGTAGAGCGCGGCGAGCTGCTGTTTGAAACCGTGGCGGGCACGCTGGACGGCCTCTACGCGCCGGATAAGCAGGTGGTCAGTGACACGGCGGGCGTGATTGCGACGGTGGACGCGGGCAACGGCACGAGCGTCGAGAAGGACGCGAAGATCGCGACGATTTACCCGAACGACGCCATGCAGATCAAGATGGTCATTTCCGAAGCGGATCTGATGGATGTGACCGTCGGCGGCAAGGCCGAAATCGAGTTCAACTGGGATGCGGACAGCGGCCGCCGCTTTGAGGGAACGATTTCTTCCATCTCGTATCTGAGCGAAAAGCAGAGCGACAGCACGGCGAGCCAAAGCGCGCAGTATGTCGCCTATGTCGATTTCACGCCGGATGAAACCGTGCGCATCGGCATGACCGTGATCGTGTATGTGGAGTAACGAATTCCTTCCGTTTCGCTACGCTCAACACCTCCCTCAAGGAGGGAGGCAGGGGGGCGCTGCACCAAGGCTCCCTCTTCGAGGGAGCTGTCAGCCGAAGGCTGACTGAGGGAGTAACGAACTCCTTCCGTTTCGCTACGCTCAACACCTCCCTCAAGGAGGGAGGCAGGGGGGCGCTGCACCAAGGCTCCCTCTTCGAGGGAGCTGTCAGCCGAAGGCTGACTGAAGGAGTAAGAAGTAAACAAAGAAAGGACGCCAAAAATGAAAAAGATACTTTCGATTCTTCTCGCGCTGGCTCTGATGCTGGGCGCGGCGGCGCTGGCGGAGGGCAACGTGACCATCGCCGTGCAGGGCATGAACGACTTCAACGACTACATTCAGAGCATGATCGTCTACGGCGACAAGCTGCTGCTGTCCAGTTGGGATACGCTCTATACGTGGGACAACACCAGCCGCAAGCTGACCCCTGTGGAAGGCTATGACAAGCTGCAAAACGTGCTGACCGGGGACGGCGAGACCCCCGGCGCGCTGGAGCTGAACGACGGCGAGTATGCCTATCTGGACGGCAACCTCTATGCCGTCGGCGGCAAGCTCTATCGCATGGCGACCATCAGCGATGAGGACGGCAATTCGACCAACCAGCTCGTCGAGCTGCTGATTGCGGATGACGGCGCGCTGTCGCTGGGCGAGATCATCGATCTGGGCGACGCGCTCTGCATCGTCGAGACGTATGGCGACGAAAGCTACACCTACACCCGCAACCTGAGCAACCCCTGCTCCTTTGGCAGCATGCTCTACGCGCTCTCCTACGGCGAGGAGCTGGAGCTGCTGGCGCTCAACCTCGAGGATGAAAGCGTGGAGACGCTGACGGTCGATGTGGATGGCGACGTACAGAACATCGCGCCGTATACCGAGGGCAAGCTGCTGATGACCGTCGGCGATTATACGACCGAAACGCCCAGCACGACGCTCTGGCTGTACGACATTGAAAACGAGGAAGCGGCCGAGCTGGGCGCGCTCCCGACGAACGGCTATGAAACGCCCTCCGGTCTGGCGTATGACGAGGCGCGCGGCAAGATGTATTACGTGCTCGCCGGCAGCGTCTGGCGCGTGGACGTCAGCGAGGACGGCCTCGGCGAGCCGGAGGAATTCGGCGACATGCCGCTCTCGTATGCCAGCGGCAACGGCGTGGTTTACGACGATCTGTACGTGCTCGCCAGCTACGATGCGGTGGTCGGCCGCGACGTGACGCTTGACAAGCTGCCCGCGCAGCGCATGCGCGTCGCCAACGGCGACTACGTCGATTCGATCAACAAGGCGTATTACGCCTTCACCGATAAGCACCCGGAATACATGATCTCCATCTCCACGACGCTGGACACGGACAGCCTGCTGCAAAGCATGATGAACCACGATTCCTCCGTGGATATCTACACCCTCCCCAGCACGAGCAGCGCGTTCACCTCGCTGATGAACCGCGGCTTTATGGCCGAATTGGAGGGCAACCAGACCATTTCCGACGCGGTGAACGCCATGTATGGCTTCATCAAGGATTACGTGATGAAGGACGGCCACATCTACGCGCTGCCGCTCTCCTGCTACGCCAACATGATGAGCCTGAACACCAAGCTGCTGACCGAAAAGCTGGGCTACGAGGTGCCGACCTCGTGGAAGGGGCTGCTGACGATTCTGGCCGATATTTCAAACAACAAGCGGCTCGAGGAGACGCCGGAAGTGATGATCGGCGAACCGGGCTACGCCAAGGATGATTTCCGTTCTCAGGTGTTCTACATGATGCTGGCCGATTATTTCACCTGGCTGGACGCGAGCGAGGAGAACCTGACCCGCGGCACGCAGGCGCTGCTCGATCTGTGCGAGGCGTTTGAAGCCATCGACTGGGACAACCTCGGTCTGGCCGAGGATTACGAGGACACCGAGGACATGATGTACAACGGGAGCGACGCTTTGATCAATTGGACGAGCCTGAGCGTGTACAACTATGTCGGCGCTGACGAAGAACAGGCGACGCCGGTCGCGCTCTCCGTTGTGGAGGGCGAAAAGCCGCTGGTCGGCCAGAGCGTGACGTTTGCGTTCATCAACCCGTTCTCCGAGCACAGGGACGAGGCCGCCGAATATCTGGCCGACGCATGGGCGCTGGAGCTGAAGGAAGACATGATTATGCTCAGCCCGGAGATGAACGAGCCGGTGCTCAACAGCTATTACGAGGAGAACCTGCGGAACATAGACAGCTCGATTGCCGATTTGCAGAAGACGCTGGACAAGACCGAGGACGAGGAAACCCGCGAATCGCTGCAAGCGAATCTGGATTCCATGAAGCAGTGGCGCGAGGATTACGAGAAGAGCGGCAAATACCAAATCTCCCCGGAGCAGATTGCGAGCTACCGCGCGTTCGGCGAGAACATGGCCGTGCAGCAGAGCCTCATCTGGAACACGAATGAGGGCTCGACGCAGGTGCAGCAGTATCTCGACGGCGCGATGAACGCCCGGCAGCTGGCGGCGGCGCTGGAAAAGACCCTGCAAATGCAGAAGCTGGAGGGCAACTAAACCCGCATGTTTGAAAAGAAAAAATCCGTCTGGCTGTTTCTGCTGCCGGGGCTTGCGATGCTGATGATCTTCTACATCGTGCCCTTTTTCAGCGGCATCGGCTACAGCCTGACGGACGGAAGCTACAAAAACACGTTCGTCGGCTTGCAGAATTACCGGGATCTGTGGCAGAACAGCATGTTTCTGCTGGGGCTGAAAAACACGATGGAGCTGTCGCTGATCTGCGCGCCGCTGCTGTGGCTGTTTTCCTTTCTGCTGGCCAGCGCGCTGAGCGCGATCAAGCCGTTCGGCGGATTCTTCCGCTCGAGCGTGCTGATGCCGTATCTCACGCCGTCCTCCGCGATTCTGCTGGTGTGGCTGGTGATCTTCGATTACGGCGGCCCGGTGAACCGCGCGCTTGAAGCGATGGGGATGGCGCGGGTGATGTGGCTGACCAGCGGCGCGCTGCGCCTGCCGGTCGTGCTGATGTTCCTGTGGAAGAATCTGGGCTTCTGCCTGATTATCTTTCTGGCGGCGCTGCAATCCATCCCCCAGCCGCTCTACGAATACGCGCAGCTGGAAGGCGCGGGCTTTTTCACCCGCGCTTTCCGCATCACGCTGCCGATGATTACGCCGACGGCGTTTCTGGTGTTCGTGCTGGCGTGGATCAACGCGTTCAAAATCTTCAAAGAGGTGTACTTCATCGCGGGCGCATACCCGGATTACTCGGTGTACACCCTGCAAAACTACATGAACAACATGTTCGGCAAGCTGAATTACCAGTTGGTGACGGCGGCGGCCTATTCCTTCGGCCTGATCGTGTTCGCGCTGTTCGGCGCGCTGTTCTTCCTGCAAAGGCGAGCCGCGCGCGGGCTGAATTGAGGTGAGGCGGATGGAAAAACAAACGGTTCGCCCGGCGCATATCCGGCGCAGGCACATTCTGGCGCGGCTGCTGCTGTCGGCGGCGGCGGTCGTCATCCTGCTGCCGGTGGTGCTGACGGCGCTGTATTCCTTCTTTTCGCCCGGCGAAATCAAGGCGTTCATGCAGACGCGCGGCAGCTTCGACGCGAAGAGCCTGATGGAAATCAAGCTCTCGCCCAACATGTTTTCCCTCAGCCAGTATTATAAAATTCTGATTGAGGACATGACGATTCTGCGCTACTTCGTCAATTCGGCGATGTATACCGCGGCGATTCTCTTTGGGCAGGCGCTGCTGATTCCGGCGATGGCCTACGCGCTCTCCCGCTTCAGGTTCCGCGGGCGGGACGCGCTGTTCTTCGTCGTCATCATGCTGATGCTCCTGCCGTTTCAGGTGACGATGGTACCGAACGTCATCACCCTGCGCGCGATGGGGCTGCTGGATACGATCTGGGCGATCATCCTGCCGATGACGATCGCGCCGTTCTACATCTTTCTGCTGCGGCAATACATGGTCGGCCTGCCGGGCGACATGATCGAGGCGGCGCAGATCGACGGCGCGGGCACGCTGCGCTGCTTCATCCACGTGGTTCTGCCCGTCTGCCAGCCGATTCTCGGCGCGGCGGTGGCGCTCTCGTTTGCGGATTGCTGGAATCTGGTCGAGCAGCCGCTGACCTATTTGACCACGCACACGGAGCTTTATCCGCTCTCCGTGGTCTTTAATCAGTTGACCCAGCAGAGCACCGGCGTGGAATTTGCAGGCGCGGCGCTGTATACCCTGCCCGCGCTGCTGATCTATCTGTATTTCCAGAACGACATTCTGGAAGGCGTCCAGCTCACGGAACTCAAGTAAAGGAAGACAAAAGCGATGAAAAAAATGGCCATCAAGGGACTGGTCACGCTGGCGGCGGTCGTCGCCCTGTGCATGTTCTTTTCCGGCACGATCAAAACCATTTCAACCGCCAAGGTCAAGCTGGTGACCGCCAAGCAGGGCAAGCTGGAGGAGGAAATCAAGCTCAGCGGCAATCTCACGTTCCCGGAGACGGAGGATGTGAAGCTGGCGCTGGCTTCCGACCAGAGCGTGACCATCAAGCGGGTGCGCGTGGCGAAGGGGCGCAGGGTTGCGGCGGGCGACGTGCTCTTTGAGGCGGAGGTCTCCGGCTACGACAAGGAGATGGAAAGCCTGCGCGGCGAATACGACGCGGCGCAGAAGGAGCTGATGGAGCTGGAGCGCAAAAACGGCGACGTTCGGCTCAAGCGCACCGAGGAAATCTGGGTGGAGGCCTACGACGCGCTGGCGAAAAGCAAGGAAGACTGCATGACCGCGCAGACGCAGCTCGAGGTCGCCGCCAAGCTGGCGGGCGTGACGCTTTCGGGCGGCCGCCTGCCGTCGGGCGAGACGGACGAGACGCTGACCGCCGCGCAGAAAGCCGTCGATGCGGCGCAGGCCGCGCAGGACGAGGCGCAGAAGAAATTCAACAGCGCCAACCGGCTGGGCATCAGCGAGAACGTCATCAATTACATCACACAGAGCCGCCAGCTCAACGAAAAGCTGGCCACGACGCAGGAGAAGATCACCGCGCTGGATGTGCTGGCGCAGCAGGCGCGGCAGGTGACCGCGCCGCACGACGGCTATATCGTGGAGATCAACGTCAAGGCGGGCGACAGCTACGACGGCAAGACCGCCGCGCTCGTCATCAGCAGCGAAAGCGGCGACGCGGTGCTGCGCGCGGACACGAGCAAAATCGAAAAGAAGATCGACAAGGGCACGCAGGTCACGGTCAAGCGCGACAGCGACAAGACGCTGACCAAAAAGGTGACGGACAGCGGCGTGAACGAAGAGGGCAAGCGCTATATCGACGTGAAGCTGACCGACAAGGACATCACAAACCTCGGCGGCGGTGCGGCGCTGTTCTCCGCCGCGGTGGAGATGACGGCGAGCTATCGCGCGTCCAGCTCCACCACGCTGCTCCCGGCCAGCGCCGTTCGCGGCAGCGGGGACAGCCGATACGTCTATATCGTCAGCGAGGAAAGCAACGCGCTCGGCCAGCGCGTGCTCAAGGTGAAAAAGCAGGATGTGAAGGTGCTCTCCGAGGTCGGCAGCACGGTGTCCATTCAGGATGATTTGAGCCGTCAGCGCGTGGCCTATATGGAGGATCGCGCCATCAGCGACGGTTCCGAGGTCATGGTCTATGGAGAATAAAAAAAAGCGCCGGGGCATGCTCGCGGTGCTGCTGGGGCTCGTGCTGACGGTCTGCGGCGGCGCGCTGACGCTGACCGTCGGCGGGCGGCTGGAATACATCCTGCCCGCGCCGGCGGCGACGCAGGAGGGCGGCGAGCTGAACGCGCTCTACGAAGAAGCGCAGAAGCAGATGGCCTCCATCGCGGATTCGATCACGGCCGGGGCGGTCGGCGCGCGGGCGCAGGGGGTCAATCTCTCCGCGGAGGCGCAGAGCGCGGAGGCGACGGTTTACGCGGTCGGCTCGGGCTATTTCGACGTGACGCATGAAACGCTGCTCGACGGGCGGCTCATCAGCGAGGCGGACGTGAAGCGCGCGGAGAACGTCGTCGTGATCGACGAGCGCATGGCGCTCTCCTTCTTCGCGGGCAACGAGCCGGTCGGCCAAACCGTGACGCTCAGCGGGCTTGATTACGAGGTCGCGGGGGTCATCAAGGCCGAAAGGCGGCTGGGCGAGACGAACGAGCACATCGCCTATATCCCGATCACGTCGGCCAGCGCCAACGCGCTCGCCATGCAGACGGTGGAGATGATCGCCAAAACGGCGGACAAGACGACGGGCAGCGCCATTTTGATGGAAAACACGCTGAAAACGTGGCAGCCCGGCGGGAGCTTTTACAACTACGACAAGCTGGCGCTCGGCGCGGCGATGCCGATTCGCTGGGCGGTGCTCTTTGTTGGGGTCGCGCTGCTGCTCAGCCTGCTGGCGCGGCTGAACGCGGCGGCGTGGGGGCGGGTCTGCCTCTATGCCGACCGGCTCAAAACGCGGTACGCGCGGGATATGCTCGCGGGGATGATCGCAAGCGCGCTGCTGATGCTGCTGGGCTATGCGGCGCTGGCGGGCGCGGCGTTCGCGCTGGCGAAATTCTCGATTGATCCGCTGTATGTGTTCACGGAGTGGGTGCCGGAGGTGCTGGTGGAGCTTTCCTCCATCGCCAAGCGCTTCTGGTCGCTGAACGACGCGAACGCGGCGGCGGTGCGCTATGTCAGCCGGAGCTGCTGCGTGCTGGAAACCGGGCGCGCGCTGCTGCGCTGGGGGCTGCTGGCGCTGCTGCTCGGCGCATGGATGAACGGCCTGCCTTTTTTCAGCAGGCGCGTGAAAATGCCGGAAATCAACCGGGAGCGGTGAGCGGCGTCAATCCGCCTGCGTCTCCGCGCTCCCCAGACCGTAGGCGCTGAAGATATGCGTCAGCTCCTTTTTGCCGGGGAGGCCGAGCTTGCGCAGAATCCCCGTCTGCTGGTTGGAGATGGTCTTGCTGGAGGAATGAAGGCGGACGTCTTCGCCCAGAAGGTGGCGCAGAACGCTCCGCTCCGCGTCGGTCAGCGGCGCGAGCAGCGCGGAGCAGATCAAATGCGCCTGCGAGGTGACGCCCTGCGCGGTTTCGCGAATCATCGGGATGAGCACGGGAAAATTGCTCTTGAAGAGATAGGCCGAGGCGAAGGCATGTGTGCTGGCGCGGATCACCGTTTCAAAATCCTCGCGCGAGGTGAGAATGATGACGCGCGCATCGGTTTGCAGGCGAATCTGCCGGGAAGCCTCCGCGCCGTCTATCGGCGAATGGGCGAGGCACAGATCCATCAATACAATATCCGGTTGTTCCATGAGCGCGGTTTGCACCGCGCTTTTTCCGTCTGTGCAGCTCGTGCAAAGCTCGAAATCCGCCTCGCGGCGGAGCGCCTGTTCGATCAGATAGCGATAATCGAGGTCATCCTCGACCAGCATGATGCGGATGGTGCTCACGGTTTACGCCTCCCTTGTGCGGCCGGCGGAAAAATCAGGGTAAAGGTGCAGCCCTTCCCGGGCGCGCTGCTGACGCGGATGCTGCCCTCGTGTACGTTCATCACGTTTTGGCAGTAATACAGCCCCAGACCGAAATTTTCGCCGGAGGTTTTGGTGGTGTAATACGGCTCGAAGATGCGCTTCTGCGCTGCCGGGGTCATGCCTGGGCCGTCGTCGCAGACGGAGACGGAGGCTTTGTGCGCGGTGCGGACATAGGAAAGCGTGATCCGGCCGGAGCCGCGCATGGCTTCGACAGCGTTGCCGACGAGGTTGGTCAGCGCCTCGCGGACGTGCGACGGATCGCAGTACAGCGGCGCGTCGTCGCAGCGGTCGATTTCGATGCGCAGCGCGTCGGTATGCGGCGTTTCGCGGATGATCTGCTCGAACAGCGCGCGGACGTCGCAGTCGCCGGGGCTGAGAACCACGCGGCCGGTGTGCATCCTCGTTCGCTGGAGGAGCGCGCGCAGATGATTGACCGAGCCGCGGATGATTTGCAGCTCGCGGTTTTCGGGGAGCTGTTCATCCAGCAGCGCCGCGCACCAGTCGATCTTGTTGAGGTCGTTTTTGAGCGCGTGGGCGACGTACTGTGTGTTGCGCTGCAACACCTCGCCGCTCCCGCTCCAATCGTAGGTTTCGCGCCGGAGACGCATGCCCCATATGCCCTCGCGAAACGCATGATAGAGGAGGAAGCACAGCGTAAACAGGACGACCGGCAGCTCGATCTGCCAGATTTTATCCAGATGGGGGATGCCCAGCGCGTGATAGGGAAACGCCGCGACGAGCCAGACCCAGAGCGGCAGAAGCACGCTGACCGCCACGAGGCGGCGCTGCCGGTTGTGCCCGCCGTGGCGCTCCGCCCAGAGGGCGCGCAGCAGGATCAGCGTGGCGATGAGGCCGAACAGCACGTTGTACCCCGCGGTGCTCAGGCAGAACACCGGGTCGCGCTGGAGCGACGCCACCCGATCGGGCGGAAAACGGACGCTCAGGCAGATGGCCGGAAGCCAGACGACGACGCGCAGGAGCGGGAAGAAGCGGGTTTGGTTGAGCTGCGCGAAGTAAAACGCGAACATCATCACGCAGGGAATGGCCAGTAAATAGAAAACCGCGCTCAGGACGGAATACATCAGCGACGCGCCCGCCTGCGTCCATATGCCGGAGGCAATCAGCGACGGGCCGAGGCCGTAATACAGATATTCCTTGAGCGCGCCGACGCTGAACATCATGCCGCCGGTGAAGCACCACTGGTTGAGCTGGTTGCGCGCGTCGGCCAGCAGAACCAGCGAAAGGGCCGCCCAAATCACAAGCGTGAACACAAGCAGATGCATTCCCGGAAGAGAAGCCCAATACGCGCTGACGCGGCTCAGAAAATCAAGCACGTTTTTTTCCTCCGTTTCCCTCATGCGAATTTCGACCCCAAATCAGACAAAGGCCGTTATTCTCGTTTCAGTATACCATCATTTGATGTATTTCGAAAGTTCTTTTCGATGAATTGGTAAAATTTGAAAATTTGGAAAAATCAATCGGGCAGCGCGGGCTCGGTTGCCTCGCCGTCCCGATAGAGGGAAAGATGCAGGTGCGCGCCGAGCTCGCTTTCCGCCGGGACGGCCGCCATCACGTCGCCCAGCGGCTGGCCGCGCACGACGCTTTGACCGGCCTGCACGAGCGCGCAGGACAGCCCCGAATAGGTGCAGACCGCGCCATCCGTCTGGCGAACGGCCACGTGCCAGCCCCAGAGATCATCCCGCACGCAGGAGAGCACCACGCCGTCGCGCATGCAGACGGCGGTTTCGCCGCTCGCCGCGCCCAAATCGACGGCGGGATGCGCCTGCCAGCAGTCAAGCGACGGCCAAAGCACGGGCTGGGCGGAGAAGCCGCGAAGCAGCCCGCCGGAAACGGGGCGAACCGCACCCGCAATGGACGGAAGG
>ENA-UONW01002888-UONW01002888.1-human-gut-metagenome-genome-assembly--contig:-CS52-NODE-2888-length-15629-cov-34.087453_pt1 | contig 15629 bp, 15 predicted proteins | sample MGYA00242463_ERZ724010 | MGnify/ENA metagenome assembly ERZ724010 | reverse complement strand
ACTCAGTATTTTAAATTTATTTCTAACAATATGTGTTGCGGAATTAAGGATTATTCCGTCTAGAGTTATCTTAAGGTCTTTCTCATAATTGTCAAGATCAACCAGATAATAGGCCTCCCCTGCAGCCGTCTCGATATAGTCGCAGTCATCGACCACCTTTCCCGGATAGGCTGCATTCACGGCAGCAAGAATATTGGCCGGAATGTCCCTGCCGCAGTCTACGGATGTCTTCACCCAATTATATGAGCTGTCGAATATTATCTCGATACTTTTACCTTCATGACGTATGTCCAGTTCATAGCCATTGCGCTCTTTCTCAAAATCAACAATCACAGCTCCGGCATAACGGGCATCTACAAAAGCCTGTATCTCGGCAGGCATATATCCGGGCAACAGTCCTTCGTTACGGTCGTCGTTCTGGTCCTGCACATCCTTAAACAGCACCCCGGCAAGATCAAAATACAAGTCGTGGTCGGGCTGTCCGGCTTTTTCCACCTCTATCTTATATATTGTCTCATATCCCTTACGCTGTATTTCGTCAATATCGTCAACAGTCCACTGTTCACGGGCATAAACCGTAGCGGCATATCCGTCCTGAACGGCTTGCGGCAGCGAAGCCAGTTCGCGCCCGTAGTCAACTTCTGTCATCATCCACGTACCGTCGGCCATATACCAGACATCATGCTCACGGCTGTCTTTAACAAATTCGGCCACAAGATATCCGCCGGCCTCAACATCCCACTCTACATGCTGCACTCCGGCATATTTCTGACTGAACGCCGACTGCACCACATCCGGCACCTGCACGCTCTTGTCGTCATCGTCGTCACTACAGGAAGTTGTAACAAACGCGCCAAATGCGCAAATCATTGCTAACTTTACAAATTCTAATGTTCTCATGATAATCTTTTTTATTGTTTAAACTGTTTTTAACTGCAACTTTATTTTTGTCCGGTCAGGCGTTCACAGACGGCCCAGTGTCCGCCGGCAAGCAACCGGATTTTTGTTTTTTCATTTGCAAATAAACATGCCGAATCTGAAAACAATCTGAAAAACTGACAGAATATGAAATTATTTTTCCACGTTTCTTCTAAAAAAATGTATAAATTGCATTATTCACCACACAGCTATACCTTATTATTATATTAGCAATAATATAAAACGAACCCTAACAAACATCAAATAAGTTGTAGAATATTCGTACAATCAAATTTTTATGCTAACTTTGCATCACATAAAATCGCGTTAAACTTTGTAAGTCAAAACGTGGATGCTTATTAAGCATAAAAAGTTTTCAGGCTTGACACATGGCATTTTGAAAGATTTATGCCTGCTTGCAATAACATTAAGACAACATACACGCCACCTCAGACTTTTCACTGAGGCAGATTGTCCGCAAGCCAAAAGCCATGATATGGCGCACTGCGCAAACCGGAGGGCAGCGCCTTAATACACGCATTACACAAGTACAACGCGAAGCATTTAACATATATAACTTAACAACAAGGAAAGATGAAGAAAAATCTGAAATTGTCAACTCTCTGCGTGCGCGGAGGATGGAAACCCAAAAACGGCGAGCCGGTGCAACCGCCCATTGTTCAGAGCACCACTTTTAAATACGACAACAGCGAAGAGATGGCCATGCTCTTCGACCTGAAGAAAGAAGGTTACTTCTATACACGACTGCAAAATCCGACAAACGACAATGTTGCAAAGAAGATTGCTGCCCTTGAGGGCGGTGTAGGCGCAATGCTTACATCATCAGGACAGGCAGCCAACTTCTATGCCGTGTTCAACATCTGCGAGGCAGGCGACCATATAGTCACCTCAAACGAAATTTACGGCGGAACATACAATCTGTTCGGCGTTACGATGAAGAAACTCGGCATAGAATGCACCTTCGTAAATCCTGAGAGCAGCGAAGAAGAAATACAAAAGGCTTTCAGGCCAAATACAAAGGCAATGTTCGGCGAAACCATATCTAATCCGGGATGCAAGGTGCTCGACATAGAGAAGTTTGCACGCATAGCCCATAAAAACGGCGTGCCCCTGATCATCGACAACACCTTTGCCACACCTATCAACTGTCGCCCGTTTGAATGGGGATGCGACATCGTTACCCACTCTACAACAAAATACATGGACGGACACGCAACACAGGTAGGCGGATGCGTAGTAGACAGCGGCAACTTCGACTGGGATGCTCATGCCGACAAATTCCCCGGACTGACCACTCCCGATGAATCTTATCACGGACTCACATATACAAAGGCCTTCGGCAAGATGGCTTATATGACCAAACTTACGGCACAGCTGATGCGCGACCTCGGCTCCATACAGTCGCCACAGAACGCATTCCTGCTCAACATCGGACTCGAAACACTCGCACTGCGCATGCGCCAGCACTGCTCCAACGGACAGAAAGTGGCAGAATTTCTGCGCAACGATCCTCACGTGGCATGGATAACCTACTGCGGACTTGAAGGCGACGCCTGCTACGAACTGGGCCGCAAGTATCTGCCCAACGGCTCATGCGGCGTGATGTCGTTCGGACTGAAGGGCGACCGCGACACAGCAATAAAGTTTATGGACTCGCTCGAACTGATAAACATAGCCACACACGTAGCCGACGCGCGTTCATGCGTGCTTCATCCGGCAAGCCACACACACCGTCAGCTCAGCGACCAGCAGCTCAAGGAAGCCGGCATAGCCCCCGACCTGATACGTCTGTCAATTGGTATCGAGGATGCAGATGACATTATTGACGACCTGAAACAGGCTCTGTCGAAAATAGACTGACCGACAACTTTATAATATTAATGATAACAGCGGAGACTACATTGTAACACATGTTGTCTCCGCTTTATTTTTAACAATTACGCCCCAAAAAGCGAGCTACAATGTAAAAAAGTACAAAAAGTAAGTTTCAGCCATCAAATAAATTGGATTTTCCTTGGCAGTTACACAAGAAAAGACTACATTTGTCATCAAGAAAACGACACTATGTTAGTTTAACTAAAAACATATACTATGGAAGTCCAGAAAATAATGCAAGACCTGGAAATGAAGCATCCGGGCGAAAAAGAGTACTTACAAGCCGTAAGAGAAGTGTTGGAATCAATTCAAGACACTTACAATCAGCATCCTGAGTTTGAGAAAGCCAAGATTGTTGAAAGAATGGTAGAACCTGAGCGTATCATCACATTCCGTGTAACATGGGTTGACGATAAAGGTGAGGTACAGAACAACCTCGGCTACCGCGTTCAGTTCAACAGCGCTATAGGTCCGTACAAAGGCGGTTTGCGTTTCCACCCGGCTGTAAACGTATCTATGCTTAAATTCTTAGGTTTTGAGCAGACATTCAAGAACGCACTGACCACTCTGCCTATGGGAGGCGGTAAAGGCGGTTCTGATTTCAACCCGGTAGGCAAGTCTGACGCTGAAATCATGCGTTTCTGCCAGGCATTCATGCTCGAACTTTGGAAGAACATCGGTCCTGACACAGATATTCCTGCAGGTGACGTTGGTGTTGGCGGACGTGAAATCGGTTTCTTGTACGGAATGTACAAAAAGCTCGCTCGCGAATACAACACAGGTGTGTTAACAGGTAAGGGTGCTACATGGGGCGGTTCTATCCTTCGTCCTGAGGCAACTGGTTTCGGTGCTCTCTACTTCACACAGCACTTGCTCCACAAGGCTGGCAAAGACATCAAGGGTCTGACAATTGCATTGTCTGGATTCGGTAACGTAGCATGGGGTGCTGCAACAAAGGCTGTTGAACTCGGTGCTAAAGTAATTGCAATATCTGGTCCTGACGGCGTATGCGAGATTCCTGAAGGCATCACAAAGGATATGATCGACTACATGTTGATAATGCGCGCATCTAACCGCAATCAGGTTTCAATGATGGCAGACAAATTCCCCGGCAAGGCAATATTCACTCCTGGAAAGAAAGCATGGTCTGTTAAGTGCGACCTGGCACTTCCTTGCGCATTCCAGAACGAGCTGAATGGTGACGACGCTAAAGAACTTATCGCTAACGGTACATGGTGCTGCTGCGAGGTTTCTAACATGGGATGTACACCTGAAGCTATCCACGAATTCCAGTCTAACGGCATTCTGTTTGCTCCTGGTAAGGCTGTTAACGCCGGTGGTGTAGCAACATCTGGTCTTGAAATGACACAGAACGCAGCTCACTTAGGCTGGTCAGCTGAAGAGGTTGACGCTAAGCTCCACTTCATCATGAAGAGCATACACGAGGCTTGTGTTAAATATGGTACACAGCCGGACGGCACCATCGACTATGTTAAAGGCGCCAACATCGCAGGCTTCATGAAGGTTGCTCAGGCTATGCTCGAGCAGGGTATCATCTAAACCTCGATAATTATAAGTGATATATAGAATAATTCTCATAATTACATTCTTTTGGCTTGGCCATACTTTTCTCCTGGCTCAGGAGAAAGGTATGGCCAGTTATTATTCTAACCGGCTGCATGGACGAAGGATGAGCGACGGCACTAAATATCACCGCGACAGCCTTATATGCGCACACAAAAAATATGAACTGGGCACCATGCTGAAGGTTACCAACATTAAAAACGGCAAAAGCGTCATAGTGAGAGTGGCCGACAGATGCCGCGGACGCAGAATCATCGACTTGTCGTATGCTGCAGCGGAAGAGATTGGCATCATATCTGCCGGCGTGGCCATGGTAAGGGTTGAAAAATACAAACAGGAAAAGGGCGTACCTTTCAGAAGAGAGATTGACGATGACCTGCCCGAACTAGACTTTGAGATAACTGATAAAGACAGCTACTTTAAACCTGACTGGCTAAAAAACAACGAAACGAAAAATCAGACAAAAGAAAAAAGCAACAACAGGCACAAAAGAAAAAAGGCAAAAGACAACAAAAAAAGCAAAAAATAAAGGCTATGTCTTACTTTATGCCTGATGAATGATTATATTCTTCATGTATGCAGTCAACAAAAGTCAGGCAAATGAAAATGCGGGGCATAAGGCTTTAAAGTCAACCAATTTCAGGGCAAAATAGGGATTCTGTCCCCGTAAAAGTCAACTTTAATCAGTAATTAAAAGTAGAGTCAACCAATAACAGTTATAAGTTTAACCAGAGTCAACTTTAATCAGGGAATGGCTTGTTAGAAGTCAACCAATTTTAGGAAAGGACACATACTGATAAATACATAAACTATTTTCTTAAAAACTCGTCACTCGTCACATCGGCCTTTAAATCATTATATATCAACAAGTTATAGTGTGACGAGTTAATTTCTAAACTCATCACATCATTCAAAATCATGCCTAAAATGCACTTTTTCGGTGCATTTATCAACATTATCCACGCATATCAGCCATTCTGAACAGTCCGTCGGCACAGACATATTACAAGTTGTGATGAGTTTAGAAATTAACTCGTCACGCCGTAACAGCCATAACATCAATAAGTTAAAGGCCAATGTGACGAGTGACGAGTTTTTAAGAAAAATATTTTCGGTTTAATGCTGCCGCACCATATAACCGGCAATCCGGCCTATACAAATTGCAAAAGGACACATATTAGAAGGTGAAAGGATACAAATCACAATGCAATATGCCGCCTTTTATAAGCTAAAAGGGCATCTTTCATAATTACGAAAGTGCCTGAAAGAAAGCCAAATGCAGCATTTATATAATGAATAACGCCATGTAAAAAAGTTAAGGCAACAGCCGGATTAAATATAAGATTTAGCGCAAAAAGTTAAAAGAATGAAATATTTAGGCAATTATTTTACTTTTATTTGGTTTATATTATAAACTACTTTATATTTGCATTGTATCCGGATAAAACCCGTTAAAGCCACAGCTGCAGAGTGACCTAAACGGGTGTGAGAGCTGTAAATAAGATTATTAACAGTTAAAATCTATTCTTATGAAAAAGGCGATATTAAACTCCGTAATGCTTGCCATTGCGCTTATGGCAACAGCAACAGCTTCGGCACAAAGAGACATGCAGCTCACCGTAAGCAACATTCCGAACGACAAGGGACAGATACTTATTGCCACCAAGAGCGGACAATGGGCTAAGGTGAAAGCCGAAAAAGGCAAGATTGAAACCACCGTAAAAGACGTGCCCGACGGTAAAGGCAAGATATATGTCTTTCATGACGAGAACGGCAACGGACAACTCGACGAGAAAGACAATATACCAATGGAATATTGCGCCTTCGGAGACTATGAAATGAGCGAAAACAACAGCAAGGTTAACATTGAGCTTATATATGTTCCCGACAAGATGAAGGGAAAAGTAAAACAAAATAAATGACCTGCTGAAAACCCCTACGAACCGGCCTCGGCAACCGGGGCCGGTACTAAAAACAATAAAACATTAATAACTGCAAAATAAATATTCAAGATGGAAGACAACGAGAAACTTTCGGCTGAACGCAGTCTAAAGATAATAAGCCAGGCCATTGAGCAAAGCCGCAATGACATAATGCGCAATGCCGGAACACCGATGATATTTTGGGGCTTGCTGACTTGCGCAACTGCCGCTATTGTATGTCTGTTATGGAAATACACCGGCAATCCTTCATGGAACGCGCTGTGGTTTCTGATGGCCGTCATAGGATGGTGCGTGATGGCTGCAAAGAGCCGCAAGGACAAGAAAAAGCCTACAAACTTCTTCAGCAGAGTGCTAAGAATATCATGGATATCATTCGGTCTGTTTGCGCTTATCACTGCCGTTATAGGCACGCTCTCGTTTGACAGCACGGTGTATACGGTCAAGCTGCCTATAACGACAGTGCTGATACTTCTGCTGGGACTCACCGGACTGATTACGGGCCTTGTGCTCCGCCACACCTTCATAACCACGTTTTCAGTGGTATCAGTGGTGCCTGCCAACTTCGCGCTTATGTATCCCGGTCCTTATGAATCGCTTGCAATATGCCTTACATCACTTTTCATTCTGGTGATACCCGGAATAATCATTAACCGACAATATAAAAAATGACGATATGGAAACGGAAGAAAACAAGAAACTTTCAGCAGAACACAGTATAGAGATTATACGCGAAACTATTGAGCAAAGCCGAAAAGTAATTACACGCAACTGCGCAATAACTCTTCTGACATGGGGCATTCTTATATGCGTAACGGCAACCGTAATAGGATTGTTGTGGAGCTACACAAACTCTTATTACTGTAATCTCGGATGGATTGTAATGGTCTTCATCGGACTGTTAATCAACAGCAAGATGATTATAGAAGAAGAAACTGCCGGTGTACCAAAATCGTTCATAAACGACATCACAAAAAATATATGGAGAACATTTGCAGTGGTAATATTCACTTCAACAGTGGCGAGTCAAGTCACCAATTTTGGAAATGACCCTATAGCCCAAGAACTGCCGATATCTGCCACGATAAACATCTGCATGACTTTTGCAGCCATAATGACCGGCATCGTGCTGAAAAGCGAGATAATATCGTTGTTCGCCTGCAGTGGTTCATATGCCAGCATAAAAGCAGCCCTTGATTATAACGGACCAGAAGAGATGGCGGCCGTTATCTTTGGCGGAATGCTGATGATGGTTATACCAGGGGCTATCGCATTATACAGGAACAAAAAGAAAAAGGGCAGACAGAACGAAGCCAAATTGAACGAGAAAGAACAATAACTGAGAAGCAATAATGTTTAAACCACTTGATCCGCTGCTGCACAGCGAACTGCGACTGGCCGTGATGTCGATACTGATGACCGTTGACGAAGCCGACTTTGTTTATCTGAAGGAACAGACTAAGGCCACGGCAGGCAACCTGAGCGTGCAGCTTGACAAACTAAGCAACGCAGGATATATTGAGATCCAAAAGGGATTTCAAGGCAAGAAGCCGCGCACAACGTGCCGCATAACCGATAAGGGACTGAAGGCCTTTGAGGACTATGTAGAGGCACTGAAAAGCTATATATCACCGCAATAGGCACACATCCATTACTGCAAGACAAAATAAAGCCACAGAACCATAAATACACCCGAACATAATATATTCAGACAAACAACAAAAAAATGGGGAACCGGCCAAAGCCGATTCCCCATAAACTTTATTATGAGCAATATTATTTCTCTAATGTTGCAACAACTTCAACCTCAACGAGAGCGCCTTTTGGCAGAGTCTTAACGGCAACAGCAGAACGTGCCGGGAACGGCTCCTTGAAGAATGTAGCGTAAACCTCGTTCATGGCTGCGAAGTTGTCCATGTCTGAAAGGAACACGGTTGTCTTAACAACATGTGTAAGGTCTATACCGGCCTCAGCCAATACGTTGGTAACGTTTGTGAGCGACTGCTTTGTCTGCTCCTTGATGCCGCCTTCTGCAAATTCACCTGTTGCAGGGTCGATAGGCACCTGACCTGATGCGAATACGAATCCGCCGGCTACTATAGCCTGGCTGTAAGGACCTAAAGCCTTAGGAGCTTTGTCTGAATGTAGTGCTTTCATTTCTCTTCGATTTTAAAATATTATAGTTATTAATTTCAATTTAAATAAAACTCTTTTAGCAGCACACCGCATTACCGCGGCCTGCGTCAACACATCAAAGCGCGCAACGGCGCCCGGCGTCAATATCATTTAATGTTGAAACCCTTTGACTTCAGGCTTTCCTTTATCTCATTCACATGATCGTGGTTGCGTGTCTCAATCTTTACGCTCAACTCACATGCATTAATTTTCTGACTGTATGCACCACGCTCATGATAAACGCTCAAAATGTTTCCGCCCATGCTTGCTATAACGCCGTTAACCTCATAAAGCTGTCCCGGTTTGTCGTCAAGCTCCATAGATATAGTGCATATACGGCCGTCCTTCTCCAGACCGCGGTTGATGACACGGCTAAGAATATTAACGTCGATGTTTCCGCCGCTGACAAGGCAGATGGTCTTCTTGCCCTTGATAGGCACCTTGTTGAACATTGCAGCGGCAACGCTGACAGCACCCGCACCTTCGGCCACCATCTTCTCCTCTTCAAGCAGACGCAGAATGGCTGCGCATATCTCGTCTTCAGAAACGAGGCAGATGTCGTCAACATATTTAGAGCAGATATCATAAGTAAGGTCGCCCGGAGTCTTAACGGCTATACCGTCGGCAACAGTTGACACCTGCGGCAATGTTATCTCTTCTTTCTTCCTGAGGCTCTCATACATACTCGGAGCACCGGCAGCCTGAACACCATAAACTTCTATTTTAGGATTAAGCGTCTTCATGGCATAAGCCACACCGCTGATTAAGCCGCCACCGCCTACAGGAACAATAACAGCCTGAACATCAGGCAACTGCTCGAGCAGTTCAAGACCGATAGTGCCCTGTCCTGCTATTACATGCTCATCATTAAACGGATGAACGAACGTATAACCTTTTTCGTCACGCAGCTGCATGGCACGCTGATAGGCATCGTCATAAACGCCCGGCACAAGACATATCTCGGCACCCAGACGGCGCGTAGCCTCAACCTTACTGATAGGAGCGCCCTCGGGCAGACATATCAGCGACTTGATGCCGTGAGATGTGGCACCTAAGGCAACGCCTTGTGCATGGTTGCCCGCAGAGCAGGCTACAACGCCTCTCTTCTTTTCTTCTTCTGTCAGCTGAGATATTCTGTAATAAGCTCCACGAATTTTGAACGAACCTGTTATCTGAAGATTTTCGGGTTTCAGATATATATCACTCTCAGGATTAAGTTTGGGAGCTTTGACAAGGTCAGTACGTCTCAATATTTCACTAAGCACATATCGCGCTCTGTAAAGGTCATCTAAATTAAGCATAATATTAAATTTAACAGATTTTGTTTCACAAAATTACAACAAATATTTTTAGTTAAGGCATTTAGCCGTATTTATTTTTACCAATTTAACATAACTGAGCATCGGAGGCTAAAAACAAAAAGCACCTTTTAGCCGTGTCTTTATTTCAAAATAGGAACAAATATAACTTGACATGCATCACTGTTTGCGCAAATCACAATAAATGCTTAACTTTGCGCCGGATTCAGCGTTAATTGGTTATTTTACATAAATAGACTATAACTGCATCAATCAGGCTGATTGTGACGCCAAAAGACAGACTGCGGATAAATATGTCTGACAACGCTACATGATAAAACCATAAACAAAAATGAAAAAGAAATATATCCTTGCCATCGACTCGTTTAAGGGCTGCCTTACGTCAGCCGAGGCTGAAGAAACTGCCGCAGAGGCGATAAAGGCATACGGCAACGGGGCAACGGCTGAGTGTGTTGCCGTGTCTGACGGCGGCGACGGCATGCTCAGGGCTTTTGCCGACGCGCTCAACGGTGAGATTGTTACTACAATAGTGCATGGTCCGATGATGCGGCGCACTGAAGCTGAATATGCCGTAACGGCAGACGGCACGGCGATAATAGAAACGGCTCAGGCCTGCGGACTAACGCTCGTGAAGAAAGAGGAGCGCAACCCTATGCGTGCCACGTCGTATGGCGTAGGTGAACTGATAGCGTCGGCATTCAAGCGCGGATGCAGAAAATTCATTATCGGCCTTGGCGGAAGTGCCACAAGCGACGCGGGCATAGGCATGATGATGGCTATAACAGACAAGCTGGCGCCAAGGGGAGGCCACTTTGACGACATTGCGGCTGAACTGCGCGACGGATGCAGTTTCACGCTGGCGTCAGACGTAAGCAATCCTCTTTATGGTCCTGACGGTGCCGCGGCTGTGTTCGGTCCTCAAAAGGGTGCCACGCCCGACATGATTGAACGACTTGACAGCCGTGCCAAGAGATTTGCCGAAATATCGGCACGCCACTTCGGTTACGACTTTTCTGACAAGCCCGGAGCCGGTGCCGCAGGCGGACTGGGCTATGCCTTCATGCAATATCTCGGAGCCGATATGCAGTCGGGTGCCGAACTGATGCTCCGCCTTGCCTGCTTCGACAGCCGTATTACAGGTGCATGCTGCGTTGTTACGGGCGAAGGTCATGCCGACCGCCAGACGCTTATGGGCAAGATGCCTTACCATGTGATGAAGGCGGCAAAGGCTAAAGGTCTGCCGACATGGCTCATTGCCGGAAGAGTGGACGACCGACAGGCGCTGCTTGACGCCGGATTTACACGCATTGCTGCCGTTACACCTGCCGATGCGGATACAGAAGAGGCAATGAACAAGGACAACGCACGCAACAACATACACAACGCCATACGACAACTGATAGAAGAAGCCTCAACCGAAGAACAGGCATAAGCGCAATGCCGACAACACTTAACGTGAACAAGCATAATTTATAAAGAGCTTAATCAGGCTCTGACGGATATATTTTGGACATTGACACACTGAAAAATAAAACGGGCAACAGTAACATTAAACTGTTGTCCGTTATTTTTATACTGATAACCATAGGTAAATTCCGCTATCCATTCAATCCTTACAACTTTCCGATGTGCTTGTCTACAAATTTTCTCACCTTCCGTTCATATTCATACGGATAGTCGTGATACGACTTTGCGTGTGCACATCCAGGCGTAAGCCATATGTCGTTATATCGCAGCGTCTTGTCTGCCTTATTCTCGTAAGCCGGATTCATGTTAAACAGCGGAAGCACCATGGCCGACGGCACATAATCGTCGGAAGTGCCGTGAATATACAGCATAGGAGTATGGCGCTTGCCAAGCTGCTTGAGCGACGAAGCCTCACCGAATGTCCATCCGTAGCGCAGCTTGCAGAGTATGCTCGCGGCATAAAGCACAGGAAAATCAGGCAGTCCGAACTGATCGCCGAGCTGACGGCTGAACTCGTCCCATGCACTTGTAAATCCGCAGTCTTCAACAAAGCAGCATACACCGTCGGGCAACTTCTCGCCCGAAACGTTCATCACCGTTGCGGCACCCATCGACACGCCATGAAGCACGATGCGCGGAGAGCGGTCGGCATCACGGAACATCCTGCGTGCCACATATATCCAGCGTATTATGTCGTTGCGGTCTTTCCATCCCATCTGTATGTCGTCGCCGTCGCTCAGTCCGTGAGCATGAAGGTCGGGCACAAGTATGTTATATCCCATGCGCTCATATATGCTCGCAATGGGCAGCATGCGTATCGAGCAGTCTGTATATCCGTGAACAACGATGGCCGTGCGCCCCATGGAGCGCGGATTGCGCACGAAGAGAGCATGATGGCGTTCACCTGCCGGAGTGGTTATGAACGTGTCGCGCAGGGCACGGGCATGCTTCAGACTGTCAATCCACGGCCGTGTCCATGGATATTCATAGGCTATCTGCTTATACGCCACGGCTGTGTCACGTCGGTTGTAGTCGGGCTTCAGGGCATAGTCGAGCATATACCAGCCGGCGCCGAACGTCAGCAATACCAATGCGGCAACAACCGCTACAATAATATAAACAGTTTTTCTCTTCATCAGCTATACGTTTTAATTTATATCTACCCTGCCCCAGCCTGCCGTCATGCCTGAAAGGCACTCAGCGGCGCGCCGTTGTAATGTTAAACTCACTAACGTTAGACACAACGTTGCCGTTGCCCTGAACGGCATAAATGCGGAAACATGCCGTGCCGTCCTTCAGTTTCTTTCCACCTTTCACCATTGCCGTATATCTTACGCCCTTGCCCGGCACTATGCGCTCAACGTGTATACTGTTAGAAACATATATGCGCTTGTTGCCCGTTGTCTCAACCACCATGGGCTGAACGTCGTATACAGTTGAACCCGACACATTGTAAATCTCAAATATCACTTTGCTCAGTTCATCGCCGCTCAGTTTATGGTCTTGATTGTCGTCAACAAAACGTGCGTTGCGCACCTCCAGCGGCAGCTTGTCTTCCACCTTTGCAGGCGTGTCGATATTGTCAAACGACGAAGACGGCATTACACGTTCGGGATGCGATGCAGTATAGTTGCCCGTATAGTCGGAGCCGTTGAAGTCGTAAAGCACGTCGTCACCGCTGTTTGTCGGGTCGAATCCGCTGTCGTCATATCCGCCGCCGCCATTCGCATAGTCATCGTTACGGTTGTCATATCCGCGATAAACATCGTCGTCATACCTATTGTCGTAACCCTTGTTTCCTGCCGTGGCTGCCCGACGATGCTCCATATACTTCTGTTCAAACCTTGCATCCTCATAATTCTGATATTCCTGTTGCTGCTGGTCGGCCTTTGCGCCCAACGCACCTCCCACGGCGGCACCTCCCGCCATGCCTACAAGTGTGCCGATGTCGCTGCCTCGCGGTCCTCCGGCAATGCCTCCGATGGCTGAGCCGAGCAGCGCGCCAAGCGTAGAACCGGCATAAGCCCCTGTACCGGCGCCGGTGGTGCATCCTGTCAACATCATTGAAGCGCACAAAAGCAATACAAATGTCTTCTTCATAAATAAGTCTCCTTACGTATACGGTTCTGAACATGGCAGAAACCCGACAAGATAAAAAATTTTAAGCAAGCTCCGCCGTTTTATACAGATATATAATTTTTAAACATTACAAATTTACAGATTATTTCCCGTTGTACAATGACATAATCCCCAAAATGACATAGGGAAATCCCTAAAATAATTGAGAATGGAGAATTGAGAATGGAAAATTATGATTTGCTTTGTTGGTAAAGCGTAGCCGTATAAATGATTCGGAAAAATGGAATTTATAATTCATATTTGATGTATTATAAAAAAAGTAATTGGGTTACCCAACAACGTTTAAGCAACCCAATTATGAATTATGAATTGTGAATTATGAATTAATAAATCAACCCAATTATGAATTATGAATTGTGAATTATGAATTAAATCTTGTGTTCCGGTACGATTGCGAAATAAACAAGGTCGTCGGTTCCGTCGTTAAACATGGCGTGAGAATGGCCCATCGGACAATAATGCACATCACCGGCCTTTACGTTCTCTGTGGTGTCGTCATAGCGGAAATGACCTACGCCGCTGATGATATAAACAATCTCACTGTTGTTCTCGTGAGTGTGATAACCGCTTGAAGCTCCCGGCTTCAGTCGGCTCATCATTATTTTGTTTGCAGAGTCAACAAAGTTGCGTGTGTCGAGCTGACCCTCACCGCCCTTAAAGTTCATTACGGTTTCCTCTTTAATCTTCTCAAAATCAATAATCATACTTTTATTATTTTTATGTTTGTTACTTTTCCTTTGTTTATTACAACGTCAATGCCATGCACCGTTAGTTGTCAGCAAAATAACGCGGTTGTTCATCCCTGTATAATATATCAGCCGGACAAACATCCACAAACATCTCAACACAAACAACACCGGCACTTTTACGAAAGACAAAAATACACAAATTAGGCGTAACACGCAAAACTTATTTTCATAAATAACATAATTATACACATTTAGCTGAGTTATCCACAATAGGCAAAGTTTTCAACAATCAACAAGTTATCAACAATCGGTAAAATTCAAGAATGATCAAGACAATGCAATAGTCAGAAAGCCGCCTTTTTGAAAAGCGGCTAAAAACTGTAACCTTTTCATGTTATTTTGCTTACAGATACAGCGTCAAGGCTGCTCATAAAAGCATTCCATTAACCAAAACAATTCTATTTACTTTCAGACTGTTAGTGGCCTGTTTACGACCCGTAACTCGGCCACTTTTAATGCAAAAGTCGGCCACTTTTTATCCGTAAGTCATAGGGTTATCTCAAGGGAATAAACTTAAAATTATTATTTTCTGTTTATACATTTTTCTTTTCTCTATTACAATAACAACAAGCCATCAACATTCAGATAAGTTAATCATTGTTAAGCAAACGTTTTTTCCAATAATATTATTTGCATATCCGCTTAATTGTTTGTTATTTTGCGAACAACGAACAGGTATATACGACATGCTAAAGGATAAAAACTCAAATAATGAAAAAAATGTAGATTATTTTGTTCATATTTTTGAAGCCATTCAGCATATCCATCATACATATTGTTTGACATCACAGAAATGCGGCTATACAGGGAAATGATACCGTAACGATATATTTTCTGCCTGGCAGCACATTAAATAAACAATACATCAAGAATAATAAAATATTGTGGGCATTTATTATCAATAGTATTTTCGTTGTTCGTCGAATTACAAATAAATATAAAAAAGATATGAAAAAGATTTTATTATTATTTGCATTGAGTCTAATGGTACTTTCATGCAACGTTTCTGCAAAAAATGAGGTAATATTACAGAATAATGCCCCAAAAACTACAAATAAGAATTACGTGGAAGTGTTATATTTTCACGGCAAACAAAAATGCGCCACATGTATTGCAATTGAAGAAAACACGAAATATGTCATGCAAAAATACTTTGCAAAACAGATAAAAGACGGCAATGTCATTTTTAAGGTTATTGACATCAGTAAAAAAGAAAATGAAAAGATAGCAGAAAAGTATGAGGTTACTTGGTCTTCACTGTTTCTCGTTAAACATAAAGACGGACAAGAAACGAGCAAGAACATGACAGAATTTGCTTTCGGCAATGCTTATAATTCACCTGACGTATTTAAGACAGGCATGGTAAAATCTGTAAATGAAATGTTGAAATAATCCTTAATTCCGCAACACATATTGTTAGAAATAAATTTAAAATACTGAGT
>ENA-UONW01002883-UONW01002883.1-human-gut-metagenome-genome-assembly--contig:-CS52-NODE-2883-length-15681-cov-9.250928_pt1 | contig 15681 bp, 10 predicted proteins | sample MGYA00242463_ERZ724010 | MGnify/ENA metagenome assembly ERZ724010 | reverse complement strand
CTACAGATTCTGGTCCTGTCATTCCTGGTTCGAATCCAGGTAGCCCAACAGAAAAAAGGACGCTTCGATGAATGAGGCGTCCTTTTTTATTGTCTCTCCCGTGAAGGGGTGCGTGCAAAAAAAGAAGCTGTATCAGAGTGAAAAGATATAATTGAAACACCCTGTCATCTTTCACTATATTCAGAATGACAGAGGTGCCGCTCTTTTCTCTTTGATACAGCTTCCTTGCTATATACAAGTTGTCTTGTTGCTGTTTCAGTCTTCCTTGCGGATGCTTTCGTCTACTGCCTTGATTTTTTCCTTCACCAGGTCGATGTCGGCTTTCAGCTTCTCTACTTTGCGGTTGAGTTCCGTCAGCAGGCTGTTACCCTTCTTCGAGGCAGCGTTCAGGAAGCCCAGGTTGTTCTCATACGTCTGCAGTTCGCTCTTCATGTTTTCGTAGGCGCGCATCAGTTTTTCGCGTTCGCGGTAGAGTGTCTGCGTACCACCTTCCTGAATGTTGTTCAGTGTGTTGCGGAAGTTGTTCAGCTTCTTGCTGGACTGGCTGAGGTTGTAGCGTTCGAAGAGTTTGTCTACCAGTGCATGGTATTGCTTGTACACCTTGTCCTTCTCCTTGAAGGGAACGAAGCCCACAGCATTCCATTCCTTCATCAGGTTGCGCACTTCGTCGATGGCGGTATCGGCATCTGTATCCTCGCCGATGGCTTCCAGGCGGGCAATGATGTCGCGCTTCTTTTCAAGGTTGGCCTGTTCTTCGGTGCGTTGTGAGGCGCCTGCCTGGTTCTTCTGCTCGAAGAAGTAGTCGCAGGCGGCGATGAAGCGTTTCCAGATGGCGTCGGAGTGCTTCTTGGCCACGGGGCCGATGGTCTTCCACTCCTTTTGCAACTTCACCAGTACGTCGGCTGTGTTCTTCCAGTCGGTGCTGTCCTTCAGAGCTTCGGCCTTTTCACAGAGGGCGCGTTTCTTCTCGAGGTTTTCGTTCATGCTCTCCTTGACGGTCTTGAAGAATTCGGCCTTTTTGTTGAAGAAGGCGTCGCAGGCGGCGCGGAAGCGCTCGAATATCTTCACGTTCATCTTCTGGGGCGCGTAGCCGATGGTTTTCCACTTGTTCTGCAGGGCGATGATTTCCTGAGTCTTGTTGTCCCAGGCGGCGAAGTTGGTCAGTTCGTTGTAGTCGATGCCCTCAATGATTTCGCAGATCACCGTCTTCTGGTCAAGGTTCTGCTGTTCGGTTTCCTTCAGTGCGTCGAAGTGCTGCTGGTGGCGGCGGTTGACGGCGGTCGATGCGGCCTTGAAGCGTGCCCAGATTTCTTCGCGCAGTTCCTTGGCCACGGGGCCTGTCTCGCGGTACTCCTGGTGCAGCTTCTGCAGCTGGTGGAAAGCCGATACCACGTCGGGTTCTTCGGCCAGCTTCTCGGCGGCTTCGCAGAGGTGGGTCTTTATCTCGAGGTTCTTCTTGAAGTCGTATTCGCGGAATTCATTGTTCAGCTTCAGCAGGTCGTAGAACTTCTCCACGTAGAGCTGGTAGTTCTTCCACAGCTCGTTCACGTTGGCCTGTGGCACGAGTTTCACCTCGTTCCATTGCTGCTGCAGGCGCTTGAATTCGTTGTAGTTCTTGTTGGCGTCTTCGGGCGACTCGAGCAGGTCTTTCAGTTCCTCGATGATGGAGAGTTTTACCTGCAGGTTCATTTCTTTCTGCTTCTCCACTTCGGCGGCCAGCTCGTTTCGTTTGGTTTTGATGACGGACATGACGTTTTTCATTTCCTCTTCCAGCGGGTCGGGTACAGGCACGTAGTCTTCGGCTGCTCCGCCTTCTTCCGCAAACTTTTTCCGTGCGGCTTCCTGTTCAGCGTTGTGCAGCTTGTAGAAGGTCTGCTTCAGGCTGTCTATTTCGGCTTTTGTCACGCTTTCTACGTCGTGGGCTATTTCCTTCAGCCGTCCGATGACTTCTTCCTTCGAGAGCTTCTGCACAGGTGCAGCTTCTACTGTATTTTCATCTTCCGATGTCATTGTTTCTTCAGCGGGAGTTTCTGCCGTTGCCGTTTCAGGAACCTCTGCTGTTTTCTTTTCTTCTTCTAATTCCACCTGCTTTTCGGGGAGATTAGTGTCATGAGTGTCCGTCATTGTATATCTTTATTTTTAGAAACGGGTTTCCCCGTTTGGGTTACATGGGTTGCAAATTAATGAAATAAAATGTTTACTTCATACTTTTTCCCGATTTTTTTTACAAAAAAGTTTGCATGCGTTCACGACAGCAGTACCGTGATGCCCATGTAGAGCATCATGCCGATGATGTCGTTCGTGATGGAGATGAAGGGGCCGGTGGCGATGGCGGGGTCTACCTTGAGCTTTTCGAGCGTCATGGGCACCAGGGTACCGAAGATGGAGGCGAACATCACGACGGCAAACAGGCTGATGGACACCGAGTAGGTGACGGTGGCGGCGCTGCCGAAGCGGATGAAGTTGTAGATGTAGACCAGCAGCGAGATGATGGTGGCGTTGATGCTGGCCACGACGGCTTCCTTACCCACCTGTTTCAACGTGTCCTTGGCGTCGAGCGAGCTGTTGGCCAGGCCCTGAACGATGATGGCCGACGACTGCGTACCCACGTTTCCGCCCGTTCCGCCGATGAGGGGGATGTAGAGCGCCATTTCGGGGTGGGCGGCGAAGGTGGCGTCGAAGTTGCCCAGTATCATGGAGTTGCCGATACCGCCCAGCATGCCGATGAGCAGCCAGGGCAGGCGGGCGCTGGTCTGGCGCACCAGGTTGTCGTCTGTCTCGACGTCCTGCGAAAGACCCGAGGCCAGCTGGTAGTCGCGTTCCGACTGCTCGCGAACCTCGTCCATGACGTCGTCGACGGTAATCTGTCCCACGAGCCGCCCGATGCTGTCGATGACCGGCACGGCCACAAGGTCGTATTTCTCGATAATCTGCACCACCTCATCGATGGGTGTGTCCACATGTACCGAGATGGGGTCCTTCTTCATCACGTGCTTCACCTTCGATACCGAGGGCGAGGTGATCATCTTCTTCAGCGGGAAGACGCCCTGCAGGCGTTCGTCGTCGTCGATGACGTAGACGTAGTAGATTTCGTCCAGCTGTTCGGCCTGCATGCGCATTTCCTTGAGGCACTCGGGCATACTCCAGTTCTCGTTCACGGTTACCATTTCCGTGCCCATGAGTCCGCCGGCGGTGTCTTCGTCGTACTTCAGCAGGTCCACGATGTCGCCTGCCTGTTCGATGTCCTCGATGTGCGAGAGGACCTCTTCCTGCTTGTCCTCGTCGAGGTCGCGCATCAGGTCTACGGCGTCGTCCGTGTCCATGTAGTCCACGAACTTTTTGGCGATGGTTTCCGAGGGGAGCAGTTCGAGGAACTCCTTGCGGACGTCCTCGTCCATCTCCACCAGTACGTCGGCTGCCGTCTCGTTGTCCAGGAGGCGGTAGACGAAGCGTGCGTCCTCGGGTTCGAGGTCGTTGCACAGTTCGGCGATGTCGGCCGGGTGCAGGTCGGCCAGCAGGGCTTTCACGTTGTCTGTGTCTTTCTGCTCAATGTAGCCTTTGACCTTGTCTATGTATTCTTCGTCTATTTCCATGTTGATAGCGGTTAGGGGTTAGTGATTAGTGGTTAGTGACATAGTTAGCGATGGGTGGGGTAGCGGCAGTCTGAACAGTCTGCTCACCGCTCACCGTTAACCGCTGACCGCTAAAAAGTCTTTCACTCGGTTTGTCAGCTCCACGAACTCCTGCACGGACAGTTGTTCGGGCCGCCGGTCGAAGAGGACGTCCTGCGTCAGGGGGCAGTCCTTGCCCACGAGGGGCTTGATGGAGTTGCGCAGCGTCTTGCGCCGCTGGTTGAAGGTGGTCTTCACCACCTGCTTGAACAGGCGCTCGTCGCATCCCAGTTCCTGTGTGTCGTTGCGCGTCATGCGGATGACGGCGCTCTTCACCTTGGGCGGCGGGTTGAACACGTTTTCGTGGACGGTGAAGAGGTATTCCACGCGGTACCACGCCTGGACGAGCACGCTCAGGATGCCATACGTCTTGCTGCCCGGCCCTGCGGCCATGCGTTCGGCCACTTCTTTCTGTATCATGCCCGTGCAGCAGGGTATCAGGTCTTTGTTGTCCAGCATCTTGAAAAAAATCTGGCTCGATATGTTGTAGGGATAGTTGCCCGTCAGCACGAAGGGGCGGCCGCCGAAGAGGCGCGTGAGGTTCATCTTCAGGAAGTCGTCCTCGATGATGTGCTCTTCCAGCTGGGGATAGGCTTCGCGCAGGTAGGCCACCGACTCGTAGTCCACCTCCACCACCTTCAGCTCGCGCTCCTTGGGCAGGAGGAACTGGGTGAGCACACCCATGCCGGGCCCCACTTCGAGGATGGGCAGGCCGGGGCAGGCGTCGACCGTGTCGGCGATGTCGCGGGCTACCTTCAGGTCTTTCAGAAAATGTTGGCCCAGAAACTTTTTAGGCTTTACCAGTCTCATATATCAAGTTTATTGTTACTTTTGTGCCCCACAAAGGTACGAATTTTAATGAAGAATGAACAATGAAGGATGAAGAATTAAGTGAAGAACGGAAAATGAGCGATGACGGGCGGCTTCCCGATGACGGCGGCTCCTCCCTTGTCCGCTCCGCGGGGCTTCCGCGTTCTTCGTTTAATGGGGTTTCCCGCCTGCTGAAGGTGGCACTTCCCCTGCTGCTGGGTGCCTTCATCCTCTATTGGGTCTATCGCGATTTCGACTTCACGCAGGCCGTCCGCGTGCTGCGCCACGGCATCCGATGGGACTGGATGGCGCTGTCGCTCTTCTTCGGCGTGTGGAGCCATGTGGAGCGGGCGCTGCGCTGGCGCCAGACGCTGGAACCGCTTGGCTATCGTCCGCGTGCGTCGCATCTGGTGGACGCCATCTACCTGTCCTATGCCACGAGCCTCGTCATTCCCCGTGTGGGCGAAGTGTCGCGTTGCGGCGTGCTCTCGCGCTACGACGAGGTCCCCTTCTCCAAGTCGCTGGGCACAGTGGTCACCGAGCGCCTGGTCGACACCCTCTGCATGCTGCTCATTACGGGCGCCACGCTGCTCCTCCAGCTGCCCGTGTTTCTCACCTTCTTCCGCCAGACGGGTACCAAGATACCTTCGCTGGTCCATCTGCTCACGTCGCCCTGGTTCTACGTGGCCCTGTTCTGCGTGGTGGGCGTGCTGGTGCTGGCCGTGTGGCTGGTGCGCATGCTGTCGTTCTTCGAGCGGGTGCGGGGTGTGGTGCTCGACGTGTGGCAGGGCATCGTGTCGTTGCGCCGGGTGCGGAGCGTCCCCCTCTTCCTGCTCCACACAGTGCTGATGTGGCTCTGCTACTTCTTCCATTTCTACCTCACGTTCTACTGCTTCCCCTTCACCGAAAGCCTAGGCGTACAGGCTGGGCTGGTGATGTTCGTGGCGGGCACGTTCGCCGTCATTGTCCCCACGCCCAACGGTGCCGGCCCGTGGCACTTCGCCGTCATCACCATGATGATGCTCTATGGCGTTTCGTCGGCCGACGCCTCGCTCTTTGCCCTCCTGGTTCACGGCATACAGACGTTGCTCGTCATCGTCCTCGGCCTCTGGGGATGGCTGCATCTGATGCTGGGCGGACGGAAAGGGTAGGGGTACCGACTACACAAAGGTAGGACTTCGGCGCCGTGCGGCCAAAAAAAATGGCGCCGGTAACGGTTGAAAGTTTGTTAATGAAATCCGATGACGTGTTAATAAAACTAATGCATTGCTTTCGAGGGTAGAAAGCATTGTTTTCCGGTGGGTTGCGCGATGTTTTTCGGTTCCGTTCCTGCTAGTCTACACCTTTTTTTATATCTGTTCATTTGGCACTCTTCGGCCAACAGACTATCTTTGTATCATGAACATGAATCAATTCTATACTACCGTTGAAATGCCCCAAAGGTTGCCAAGGTTTTCGCAACGCGACCGTCTGCTGCTGATGGGTTCTTGCTTTGCCACCCACATCGGCACAAGGCTGGTGGAGGCCAAGTTTGCCTGCGATGTCAATCCTTATGGAGTGCTCTACAACCCCATGTCCATCTCCGCCGCCCTGCGCGAAGCGATGGATGGGAAGCTGTATGCAGAAAAAGACCTGTATGCATACGGAGACTTGTGGCACAGCCCTATGCACCATGGTGACTTCTCCGCTCCAAGCGTTTCTGAAGCTTTGGAGCGCATCAACACTCGGTTGAAGAGATTGCATACAGAGCTGAAAGAGCTGGATGTGCTGGTGGCTACTTGGGGCACGGCATGGGTGTACGAGGACGCAGAGACAGGTAGTATTGTGGGGAACTGCCACAAGAAGCCCGAACGTTGCTTCCTACGCCGACGGCTGACGGTGGAAGAGGTGGTGGACGAGTGGCTCCAGTTGCTCGCCACATTGAGGAAACAGAACCCACAAATAAAGGTTCTGCTGACCGTGAGCCCTATCCGCCACCTGCGTGACGGATTGCATGCCAACCAGCTGAGCAAAGCTGCCCTGCTGCTCGCCGCCGACCAATTGGTAGAGGCGATGCCCGATGTCGTGGGTTACTTCCCCGCTTATGAACTGCTGGTGGACGAGTTGCGCGATTATCGCTTCTATGCGGCTGATATGGTTCACCCCTCGGACGTAGCGGTGAACCATGTGTGGCAACGCTTCTGCGAAACCTGCCTGACGGACGAAGCAAGGCTGGTTATGGATGAATGCGACGCTATTCATAAAGATTTGTCACACAAGTCCTTCCGTCCAGAATCAGATGGATATAAAAAATTTTTAGAACAAATTTTGTTAAAAATCGACCGACTTAACGAAAAATACCCGTACTTAGACTTCGAAAAAGAAAGAATATCATGTCGTATCCGATTGAACAAATAGCAGAAATGATCGGGGCCCGACGCATTGGCGAGGCTCCGGCTACCATCGACTGGCTGCTGACAGACAGCCGCTCGTTGAATTTCCCTGAAGAGACTTTGTTTTTTGCCCTCCCTGCCAAGCGCAACACGGGAGCGAACTATATACCCGAACTCATTGAACGGGGCGTACGCTGCTTCGTGGTGAGCGAAGAAGAGTATGAAAATGGAAAATGGAAAACTGAAAATGGAGAATTGAATTTCCTCCTTGTTCCCTCGCCCTTGAAGGCTTTGCAGAAGTTGGCAGAGCTACACAGAGCACAGTTCAACATCCCTGTAGTGGGCATCACGGGCAGTAACGGCAAGACGGTGGTAAAGGAATGGCTTCACCAGCTTTTGGGTGACGACCGACGCATCGTACGTTCGCCGCGCAGCTACAATTCGCAGATTGGCGTACCCCTGTCTGTCTGGCAGATGGGAGCAGATGACGAACTGGCCATTTTCGAGGCAGGCATTTCTGAACCAGGTGAGATGCGGGCACTGGAAGCCATCATCAAGCCGACCATCGGCATATTGACCAATATCGGAGGCGCCCATCAGGAAAATTTCTATTCGTTGCAGGAGAAGTGCATGGAGAAGCTGACGTTCTTCAAGAACTGCGACGTGCTGATTTACAACGGCGACGACGAGTTCATCTGCAACTGCGTAGCCAAGTCACTGCTTTCCGCTCGAGAGATAGCCTGGAGTCGCAAGGATCCTGAACGCCCGCTCTTCATCTCAAAAGTAGAGAAGAAAGACGACTGCACGCTGATAGCTTACCGCTACTTGGACATGGACAACCAGTTTACGTTGCCCTTCATCGACGACGCTTCCATCGAGAACTCGTTGAACTGCCTGGCGGCATGCCTCTACCTGATGCTTCCGCCGCAGAAAATCAAGGAACGGATGGTACGGCTGGAGCCTGTAGCTATGCGTCTGGAAGTAAAAGAAGGCAAAAATGGATGCCTGCTGATCAACGATAGTTATAACAGCGACTTGGGCTCGCTCGACATAGCCCTCGATTTCCAATACCGCCGTTCGCAGGCCAAGGGGCTGAAACGCACGCTCATCTTGTCCGACATCTTGGAAACGGGACAGAATGCATCGACACTCTATCGACGTGTGGCCCAACTGATGAACAGCCGCGGCGTGGAACGTATCATCGGCGTAGGGCCGAACATTTCATCGTGTGCCTCCTGCTTCAGCATCGAGAAGGCTTTCTATCCCGACACGCAGGCATTGCTCAAAGCCATTGCCCGCGGAGAGCTGAAGTTGGAAAAGGAACTGATTCTGATAAAGGGTGCGCGCAAGTTCGGTTTTGATATATTGAGCGAGAATCTTGAACGAAAGGTGCACGAAACCATTCTGGAGGTGAACCTCGGCGCAATGGTGGCCAATCTGAACTACTATCGCAGCAAGCTGAAGCCAGAAACGAAAATGGTATGTATGGTGAAGGCATCGGCTTATGGAGCAGGTTCCTACGAAATAGCCAAGACGTTACAGGAACGCCATGTGGATTATCTGGCAGTAGCCGTGGCCGACGAAGGGTCGGAGTTGAGAAAGGCAGGCATCACGGCCAATATCCTCATCATGAATCCTGAAATGACAGCTTTCAAGACGATGTTCGATTACAAGCTGGAGCCAGAAGTTTATAGTTTCCATCTGCTGGATGCCCTTATACGCGAAGCGGAGAAAGAAGGCATCACGAACTTCCCCATTCATATCAAGTTGGACACAGGCATGCATCGCCTGGGCTTTGCCCCCGAAGACATGCCCGAGCTGGTAAAGCGTCTGCGCGGACAGAATGCCGTGCTGGTACGTTCGGTCTTCTCCCACTTAGTGGGCAGCGATTCATCCGTATTCGACAGCTTCACACGACGACAAATAGAGACGTTCGAAGCGGCGGCAAAGGTGCTTCAGGATGCTTTCCCCCACAAGATTTTGCGCCACATCTGCAATTCGGCAGGCATCGAACGTTTCCCTGGCGCGCAATTCGACATGGTACGTCTGGGCATTGGCCTTTATGGTATCAGCCCGATAGACAACTCGATACTGAACAACGTAAGTACATTGAAGACTACTATCTTGCAGATACACGACGTGCCGCAGGAAGATACCGTGGGTTATAGCCGCAAAGGCCACTTGGAGCGTCCTTCACGCATTGCCGCCCTGCCCATAGGCTACGCCGACGGCTTGAACCGACGGCTGGGTAACGGACATGCCTACTGCCTGGTAAACGGACAACGGGCGCCCTACGTAGGTAACATCTGCATGGACGTGTGCATGATTGACGTGACGGACATCGATTGCAAGGAAGGCGATTCGGTGGAAATCTTTGGCGACCACCTGCCTGTGACAATTCTTTCCGATGTACTCGATACCATTCCTTATGAAGTGCTGACAAGTGTGTCTACGCGTGTCAAACGGGTGTATTATCAAGATTGAGAAACAAGAGGGCAAAGCATCGTAAGAAATGGATAATTTTCTTATCTTTGTCCCAAACATTTTAGAAAGAGAAAACCATGACAAACTTGTTTTTATTAGGCTTTCTACCCAGCGGATCTGAATGGATCATCATCGCAGTCATCATCCTGCTGCTTTTCGGCGGCAAGAAAATACCCGAACTGATGAAGGGATTGGGCAAAGGCGTAAAGAGCTTCAAGGAAGGCGTAAATGAAGCCAAAGAAGAAATAAACAAGGCCAAAGACGACCTCGACGAACCGGCCAAGGACAAGAAATGACTTGGAGCATGTCGGACGACAAGGAACTGACTTTTTGGGATCATTTGGACGAATTGCGCAAAGTGCTCATCAGAGTGCTGTGTGTGTGGTTCGTATTGGGCGTGGGCTACTTTGTGGCTATGCCCTACCTGTTCGACAAGGTAGTGTTGGCACCTTGCAACAACGATTTTATCTTTTACGACCTGTTGCGTTATATTGGTGAACGCCTCCAATTGGAAGATGACTTCTTCACGCAAGACTTCCATGTAAAGTTGGTCAACATCAATCTGGCAGCTCCTTTCCTGATACACATGTCTACCGCCTTTTGGATGTCGGTAGTGACAGCTGCACCTTATCTTTTCTATGAAATATGGCGTTTTGTCAGTCCAGCCCTCTATCCTCACGAGATGCGCGGCGTACGCAAGGCTATGCTGATAGGGACGGCGATGTTCTTCGTGGGTGTGCTGATAGGTTATTTCATGGTCTATCCGCTGACACTTCGCTTCCTCTCCACCTATCAGCTCAGTTCGCTCATCGAGAACCAAATTTCGCTGAATTCCTACATCGACAATTTCATGATGCTGATTCTCTGTATGGGATTGGCTTTCGAACTGCCCTTGGTGACGTGGTTATTATCTCTGTTGGGTATTGTTCACAGGCAATTGTTGCGCAAGTACCGCCGACATGCAGTAGTGGTTATTGTTATTGTAGCCGCCATCATTACCCCTACGGGCGACCCCTTCACGCTAGCCGTAGTGGCTATACCGCTCTATCTGCTTTACGAGCTGAGCATCCTGATGATTAAAGACAAACCGGCCGAAGTGGAAGAATAGGCAGGTTTTATCTAATTTAACGGACAACAGCTGGTATTGGTACGCTCTTTGTAAGGGATGAATCGATTTAAATTCGATTGTTGAACCATCTAAAAAAGGAGGATTGCCTTATGGGAGCCGCAGGAAATAAAAAGCCGAAAAAGCCCAAAGATAAACATCATGTACCCGCTTACGAAAGGGATGAAATCCTGAACGAAGCCAGCAAGAAGCCTAGAAACCAGAAGAAGTGAGTAATGCAGGACAAGATAAGATTCGGTTCGAAAAAAAATAGTTGAAACAAGTTTCAATATTTTGTTCTCCACTCACCATTCCGTATCTTTGCCTTCATGGAAACTAATGAAGTGAAGGAATATTACGACCGACTGCTGGACACTTGTAGAAATGATGTACCTCTGGAAGTAGCTTACAGACAATTGCGCGAACTGCTGGAGCAATTGTGCCGCACTCAGATGGAGGATGGCAGTTTGCAGATGACCGACCTTTCCGCCCGCATCAGCTACGTGGCGACTAAAGTCGGCCTTTCTGTTGTAGAACAAAACCGGCTTCATTCTTTCCGCCTGACATCCAACCGCATACTCAACCGCGAACAGGAACCTGTACGCGAAAAATTGTTGCGTGATGCAAAGACACTGGCTTTCTTCGTCAAGTTCCTCACACACGAAGATATCCCCGCCCCCCTCTACCGCCTCCTGCCACGCACAGATGCCACCTATGTGACAATGCCTGTGGGGCGTCGCGTGAAACGCATGCGCGTATGCTTCCAATATGCCGACGATACCTATCTGTATGTACAGCCACTCGACATCCTTGCAAACGAATGGCTCAAGGTGCGCTATAACGTGCCCGAAGTGAACGATGAATTCAATGAAAGCTGTGAATTGTTATGGCGTCACGCACAAGTCAACCTGCTGGATGTAGTAGTGGACGAAGAAGGGGTACTCACACCTTCATTCATCATTCTGGAGCCTGATTACCTGATTGATATCAGTTCGCTGGCCGAATGTTTCAAAGACTACGGTCACCATCCTGCCAACTACATGCTGGCACGTCTGCAACCCTCGGAAAACACACGACCGCTGCTGTTGGGTAATATTGCCAACCTCTTTCTGGACGAATGGATACATGCTAAAAACGAGCCTGACTACCTGGCGTGCATGAAGAAAGCTTTCCGCACCTATCCGCTAGAACTGGCCGCCTGCGAGGAACTACGCGACACAGCCAAGGAAAGACAGTTTTTTGCCGACTGCCGCCTGCATTTCGAAAACATCCGACGAACGGTGAACGAGACTTTTCCAGCCCCCGGCTATAACCTTGACAAAAACGATGCTGTACTCGAGCCTTCGTACATCTGTGAAGCACTGGGACTGCAAGGACGCCTTGACTACATGCAACGCGACATGACGTCATTCATCGAAATGAAGTCGGGCAAAGCCGACGAATATGCCATACGCGGCAAGATAGAGCCCAAGGAAAACAACCGCGTACAAATGTTGCTGTACCAAGCCGTATTGGAGTATGCAATGGGAATGGACCATCGTCAAGTAAAGGCCTACCTGCTCTACACACGCTATCCGCTGCTCTACCCCTCGCGCCCGTCTTGGGCCATGGTACGCAGAGTGATGAACGTGCGCAATCGCATTGTCGAAGCGGAGTATGGTATCCAATTGAGAAACAACATCGAATATACGGCCTACAAGTTCAAGGACCTTCAACCTAATGTATTAAACGAACGCAATTTGGACGGCAAGTTCTGGCGGGAGTATTTATGTCCGCCTATTCAACACCTGTCGGAGAGGTTGACAACCTTATCTGCATTAGAGAAGAAATATTTCTATACACTCTACAACTTCATCACAAAAGAGCTCTATACCTCAAAATCGGGAGACGTAGAAGGGTTAAGTCGCACAGGAGCCGCCTCCCTATGGCTGGCTACCCTTGACGAAAAGTGCGAGGCAGGCGAAATCCTTTACAACCTGACCATTCAGGACAATCATGCGGCCGACCCACACAAGCCCTACCTGCAACTTACCCGACAAGGAGGAGAGGAAGAAGCGTTGGCCAACTTTCGGGCAGGAGACGCCGTAGTGCTCTACGAGCGTAACTCGACACAAGACAACGTAACCAACCGAATGGTATTCAAAGGTAATGTAGAATATATATCCGAACAAACCATTCGCCTTCGCCTGCGTGCCTCGCAACAAAATGCCAGCGTATTGCCTGCCGACAGCCGATATGCCATCGAACATGACTTTATGGACACTTCCTTCCGCAGTATGTATCAGGGCCTTGCCTCCTTTCTGTCGGTACCCAAGCGGAGACGCGACCTGCTGTTGGGACGTCGCGAACCAGCCTTCGACGAAACTTATCAGGAGAAAATCAGTACAGCAGCGGACGATTTCGCCCGTATCACCCTCAAGGCGCAAGCTGCCCGCGATATCTTTTTGCTGATAGGCCCGCCAGGTACAGGAAAAACCTCCCGCGCCCTGCGGAGCATGGTGGAAGCCTTCTACAAAGAAGGCAGGCAGATATTGCTCATGTCCTACACCAACAGGGCGGTAGATGAAATCAGCAAGACCCTGTCGGCCATTGAACCTGCCATCGATTACATCCGCATGGGCAGCGAATTGGCCTGCGAAGAGGCCTACCGTCCGCATCTCATCGAAAACATATTGGAGGAATGCAACAACCGCCGCGAAGTACAGTCACGTATAGCCCGTTGCAGGGTATTTGTAGGAACTGTAGCCACTCTCTCTGCCAAACCCGACCTTTTCCGGCTGAAACATTTCGACGTGGCCATCGTAGATGAAGCTACACAGATTCTAGAGCCTCAGCTATTGGGACTTCTCTGTGCTTGCAATTCAGATGGTCGGGAAGCTATCGGCAAGTTTGTCCTGATAGGCGATCACAAGCAATTGCCTGCCGTCGTGCAACAATCTTTCGACCAGTCAGAGGTTTGCGATGAAGAATTACGAAGTTTCGGCATGTACAATCTGAAAGACTCGTTATTCGAACGCCTTTACCGCCATTTTTCCACTCAAAGTACGCTGAAGGGACGCAATGGTTTTCTGTCAGAACCCAACTTCGACATGCTCTGCCGCCAGGGACGCATGAACGAAGAAGTGGCATTGTTTCCCAACCAAGCTTTCTATGGCGGCCTGCTTCAACCTATCGGACTGCCTCATCAGCAAGGTTGCCTTGAGTTAGCTCCCGGCCTCGAAAGCCATCCGTTGGCAGCAATATTGACACAACGAGTGGCCTTCTTGCCTTCTGTAGCAGGCCCTGCCAGCCAGTCAGTTAAAATCAATCCTACAGAAGCTCAAATTGCGGCCCAACTGGCAGAAGCTGTCTACAGACAATACACAGCTTTGGGATGCTTCTCTCCCCAAACAAATTTGGGTATTATCACTCCCTATCGAAGCCAAATAGCCCTCATCCGAAAAGAAATTGAATCATTGGGAATAACAGAGTTGAAAGACATCCTAGTAGACACAGTAGAACGTTTTCAAGGTAGCGAACGCGATGTCATCATTTATTCCTTCTGTGTAAATCGTCCCTACCAACTGAAATTTCTGTCAAATCTGACTGAAGACAATGGGGTTGTGGTAGACAGGAAACTGAATGTAGCTCTGACACGTGCTCGCAAGCAGATGTTCATCATTGGAGTACCCGAACTGCTGAAAATGAATCCTATTTATGCCGAACTACTCCGTTTTTTGGAAAAATTAAAGGACAAGTGATACAAGTTATCAGATTTATTGTTATATTTGCTACACGTTTTTTTCATAGAGATTTAGATTTAAGGTTAGAAGAATTGTGGAAGTCGTGAGACTTCCCTTTTTTTTATATGCCTTGCACATCCCATAAAGACAAGAAAAAAGACTGTATTCGAAGTGAAGGAACAAAGAATCCTATCTTCGGATGCAGTCTTTTTTTATTTACTTCTGCCCGGATGTTCAGTCAATCACGACAGGTTTATACTTGGGCACTAACATTTTCAGTATACTCCAACCAACAAGATAGGCTACGGCGCAGATACAGAAAATGATGAAATAACCGGCAGGTTTTCCTTCAAAACCCATAAATTGCATAGCAGGCTGAACATACTCAGCACCTTGAGCCAAAAGAGTCTTGGTCATTTCCACTTCTTCCCCATTTACCATCGTTGTTCCGGCTGCATAAGTAAACAGCATACCCGAACCTTTGTTAATAAGGAAAGAACTGATACCACCCGCCATTCCATTGAAGCCTGTGATTGTGGCCACTACGCTGTGAGGGAACAAATCGCTTGCCACTGAATACAAGTTGGCCGACCAGGATTGGTGGGCAGCTCCCGCCAATCCGATAATGATGACAGGGAACCAGTAAGAATAGTTGCCCAATGGTTGGGCGAACAATGCCAGCAAGGGAATCACAGCAAAGATAAACATGGCTTGCATACGTGCCATATAGGGATTATTGCCTGTACGATTGATGATAATGGTAGGCAGTTTTCCGCCATAGATGGACAACATGGTAATGGCATACAGCACGAAAATAAGTAACTGCGCAATACCTGTATCCGAAGAAAAGCCATATACATCGGAAATATAGGCGGGCGTCCAGAAAAGGAAGAACCACCAAACACCATCTGTAGTAAACTTGGCCAGTACAATAGCCCACGTCTGCCGATAGGAAAGGCATTGGAGCAAGCTCAATTTCTTTGCAGGCTTCGTCGGATGGCTTTCCTCCTGGCTGTCTGCTTGTTTTTCATTCGCCTTGTCCTGCTGGATGTAAGCCAGCTCGGCTTGATTGACATGGGGGCTTTCTTCTGGTTTCTTATATATGAAAAGCCATATCCCCATCCATATAAATCCCAATCCACCGATGATGACAAAAGCCATTTCCCAACCATTTCCTACACCCAAGTCTTGAAAATATCGGGCCAATGAAGGGATGGTAATGGGTGCAACCAACGCTCCGATGGTAGAACCTGCATTAAAGATGGAAGTGGCGTAAGCCCTGTCTTTCTGAGGGAAATATTCCGCCGTTACCTTGACTGCCGCTGGGAAGTTACCAGCCTCACCTATTCCCAAGATGACACGTGCGGCAATGAAGAAATAAACACTGGTAATGGTTATGGTCGAAGCGATGGCACCTGTAGCCGAAACCATTTCGGCCGCACTTTCAATCCCCACGACGTGCTCTGTGGCCCATCCGCATACTGCGTGCAGGCAGGCACCCAATGACCATACGAAAA
>ENA-UONW01002882-UONW01002882.1-human-gut-metagenome-genome-assembly--contig:-CS52-NODE-2882-length-15682-cov-19.752864_pt1 | contig 15682 bp, 10 predicted proteins | sample MGYA00242463_ERZ724010 | MGnify/ENA metagenome assembly ERZ724010 | reverse complement strand
CAACAGGAGGCTATCATTTCATGGCAGAAGAAATCATCACCGAAACCAACCGCGAGACGGCTACCGACCATGCCTACGGCGGTGCGCAGATCCAGGTCCTGGAGGGTCTGGAGGCTGTGCGCAAGCGCCCCGGCATGTATATTGGCTCCACCGGGCCTTCCGGCCTGCATCATCTGGTCTATGAGATCGTCGATAACGCCATCGACGAGGCACTGGCCGGATACTGCACCCATATTGAAGTGACCATCAAGCCCGGCAACATCATTGAGGTCTCGGACAACGGACGCGGCATCCCCGTGGACATCCAGCCCAAGCTGGGCATCCCGGCTGTGACCGTCGTCTACACCGTGCTGCACGCCGGCGGCAAGTTCGGCGGCGAGGACTCCGGCTATAAAGTGGCCGGCGGTCTGCACGGCGTCGGCGCGTCCGTCGTCAACGCCCTGTCCGAGTGGCTGACCGTCCGCGTGCGCCGCGACGGGGCCGAGTATGAGCAGAGCTTCAAGCGCGGCAAGCCGGACGGCGACCTGAAAAAAATCGGCGCGGCGGCTTCTACCGGAACGACAGTCACCTTTAAGCCCGACCCGGAAATGTTCCAGGAAACGACGCTCTATCGCTATGAAACGCTGCTCAAGCGCCTGCGCGAGGAAGCGTTCCTGAACGCCGGTGTCAAAATCACCCTGACCGACGAGCGCCCCGACGCGGACCGCCCCCAGGACGAGCAGTCCGGCGAGATGCGCACCGAGACGATGTGCTATGAGGGCGGCATCCGCTCCTTCGTCAGCTACCTGTGCGAGCGCCGCGACTTAACGCCGCTGCACCCGCAGGTCATGTATATGAAGGGCGAGGGCCAGGGTGCTGTGGCCGAGGTCGCACTGCAATACTACGACAACAGCTACAACGAACTGCTTTTGAGCTTTGCCAACAACGTCCACACCCCCGAGGGCGGCACCCACGAGGAGGGCTTTAAGCTGGCCCTGACCCGCGTGCTGAACGAATATGGACGTGCCAAGGGCATTTTGAAGGACAAGGACGAGAACCTGTCCGGCCCCGACGCCCGCGAGGGCATCATTGCCGTCGTCAGCGTGAAATTGCAGGAGGCGCAGTTTGAAGGCCAGACGAAGGCGAAGCTGGGCAACACCTTCATCAAGGGCCTGGTCAACAATGTGGTTTACAAGGCGCTGACCGAGTTCTTTGAGGAAAACCCCGCCGTCGCGAAGGCGATTCTGGAAAAAGCGACCCAGGCCGCCCGCGCCCGTGCCGCCGCCAAGAAGGCCCGCGAGCTGGTGCGCCGCAAGAGCGCGCTGGAATCCAACCGTATGCCCGGCAAGCTGGCCGACTGCCACGAAAAAGACCCCTCCAAGACCGAACTGTTCATCGTGGAGGGCGATTCTGCAGGCGGCTCGGCCAAGATGGGCCGTGACTCCAACATTCAGGCCATCCTGCCTCTGTGGGGCAAGATGCTGAACGTCGAAAAGGCCCGCGCGGACCGCATCTACGGCAACGACAAGCTGATGCCCGTCGTGACCGCGCTGGGCACCGGCATCGGCGACGAGTTTGATATCAGCAAAGTCCGCTACCACAAGATCTTCATCATGGCCGATGCCGATGTGGACGGCTCGCATATCTGCACGCTGATGCTGACCTTCTTCTTCCGCTATATGCGCCCGCTGATCGACCACGGCTATGTCTACGTCGCCCAGCCGCCGCTGTTCAAGCTGCAGAAGGGCCAGACCGTCAAGTACGCCTACAACGACGACGAAATGAAGCTGTTGAGCGCCGAAATGCCCGGCGCGAAGGTCAACCGCTACAAAGGTCTGGGCGAGATGAACCCCGACCAGCTGTGGGAGACCACGATGAACCCCGACAACCGCGTTATCGTGCAGATCAAAATCGAGGATGCCGAGCGTGCGGACGAGGCGTTCAGCATCCTGATGGGCGAGCAGGTCGAGCCGAGACGGCAGTTTATTGAGAAGAACGCAAAGTACGCGAATTTGGATGTGTGATAAATTGCGCACCGCCCATGTAGGGGCCGGGCATGCCCGGCCCGCCGCATAAAAAATACCGCCTGTTTGTGGGTCATACACCATGGATTACAAAATTCTTCGTCCGCGCCAAAATCCCCGTTTGCAAAATTACGATTATAAAACCGCAAATCATTATTTTGTGACGGTATGCACGCATCATAAGCAATGTGTGTTTGGCGCGGCAGGCGAGCCAAACGGCATCGGCCAAATGGCCGCGCAGGGGATAACAGCCATACCGGAGCATTTCCCGGAAGTGACCGTGGACGAATATGTGGTCATGCCCAATCATGTGCATGTGATTTTGATTTTTCCGCAGGGCGTAAAAGATTTATCCGCAGTGGTGGGCAGCTATAAGGCGTATGTATCCAAGATGTTCCACATGGAACATCCGGGTGTTCCGTTGTGGCAGCGGTCATTTTATGACCATGTCATCCGGGATGAAGCCGCATATCTGGAAATAAAAAGATATATTCGGGAAAATCCATTGAAATGGAATTTGGATGAATATAACCCCAACGTTTAGCGTAGGGGCCGGGCATGCCCGGCCCGGGACGTAAAAAGAATAACTCTCTTAAGGGCAACCGACGGCTGCGATAAAAACAACCGTTATAATCCATAAGAGGGAAGCAAAGGCAAGGTGGAGGGCCGGGCATGCCCGGCCCCTACAGTGCAGTAAGATCAAGTAAGATTGAGTTAAGGTGATACAATGGAAGAGAACATCATCATGGTGCCGGGGTCCGGTACGAAGGTCATTGTGCGCGATGTGAAGCAGGAGATCGAGACGGCGTTCCTTGACTACTCGATGTCTGTTATCGTGGCGCGCGCTCTGCCCGATGTGCGCGACGGCCTGAAGCCCGTCCACCGCCGCATCCTGTACACGATGCACGAGCGCGGCAACGACCCGCAGCACCCCTACCGCAAATCTGCCGATACCGTCGGTGCGGTGCTGGGCTCGTACCACCCGCACGGCGACGCCTCGGTCTATGATGCCATGGTGCGTCTGGCGCAGGATTTCAGCCTGCGTTACCCGCTTGTGGACGGCCAGGGAAACTTCGGCTCCGTGGACGGCGACCCCCCGGCTGCTTACCGTTACACCGAGGCCCGCATGTCCAAGATGGCCTGCGAGATGCTGACCGACATTGAAAAAGACACCATCGACTGGGACCCCAACTTTGACGAGACCAAGAAGGAGCCCCACGTCCTGCCCAGCCGTTTCCCGAACCTGCTCGTCAACGGCAGCCAGGGTATTGCCGTCGGCATGGCGACGAACATCCCGCCCCACAACCTGCGCGAGATCGTCAACGGCATGGTCGCCCTGATGGACGACCCCGAAATCGACCTGGCCGGGCTGATGGAGTACGTCAAGGGCCCCGACTTCCCGACGGGCGGCATCATTATGGGCCGCAGCGGCATCCGCGCTGCTTACGCCACGGGCCGCGGCAAAATCACGCTGCGGGGCCGTGCCGAGATCATCGAGAAAAAGAACGGGCGCTACGAGATCCTGATTTCGGAAATCCCCTACATGGTCAACAAGACCCGCTTGATCGAGTCCATCGCTGACCTTGTCAAGGATAAGCGCATCGAGGGCATCAGCGACCTGAACGACGAGTCCTCGAGCCGCACCGGCATGAAGATCGTCATTGAGATCAAGAAGGACGCGAACCCCCAGGTCGTGCTGAACCAGCTCTACCGCTTCACCCAGCTGCAGGACACCGTCGGCGTCATCATGCTGGCGCTGGACGACGGCGTGCCCAAGATCATGAGCCTGAAAACCATGATGGAGCGCTATATTGAGTTCCAGATGCAGGTCATCCGCCGCCGCACCGCGTTTGAGTTGAAGAAAGCAAAGGAGCGCGAGCACATCCTCGAGGGCCTGCACAAGGCCGTTGACATCGTCGATGAGATCATCGCGACGATCCGCGCCTGCAAGGGCGGCTTTGCCGAGGCGCGGCAGGCTGTCATGGACAACTTCGGCTTTGACGAGCTGCAGGCGGACGCCATTGTCAAGCTGCAATTGGGCCGTCTGGCCGGTCTGGAGATCCTCAAAATCGAGCAGGAGTTGGGCGAGCTGCGCGAGGCCATCGCCGATTATGAGGACATTCTGGCCAACGACGAGCACGTCAAGCGCATCGTCAAGACCGACCTGACCGCGCTGGCCGACAAGTACGGCGACGAGCGCCGCACCTCCATCGAGACCGTCTCCGGCGAGGTCGATATTGAGGACCTGATCCCCGAGGAGACCTGCGTCTTTACGCTGACCCACGAGGGCTACATCAAGCGCACGACGCTGGATACCTACCAGGCACAGAACCGCGGCGGACGCGGCGTGCAGGGCATGACCCAGAAGGACGACGACTTCACCGAGGAACTTTTTGTCGGTTCTACGCATGATTATATGCTGTTTATGACGAACCAGGGCCGCGTCTACCGCCTGAAGGGTTATCAGGTGCCCGAGGGCAGCCGCACGGCCAAGGGCAGCCATATTGTGAATCTGCTGCAGCTGCAGGAGGGCGAAAAGGTCACGCTGATGCTGCAGCAGAAGGCCGGCGTGGACGAGGACAACACCTACGCCACGATGGTGACGAAGCAGGGCCTCATCAAGCGCACGCCGCTGTCCCAGTTCCGCAACATCCGCAAGATGGGCCTGATCGCCATTGCGCTGAACGAGGGCGACAGTCTGGTATGGAGCCACCTGACCAAGGGTGACGACGAGATCATTGTTGCCACCCACGACGGCGCGGCCATCCGCTTTACCGAGGACGGCGCCCGCTCGATGGGCCGTACCGGCCACGGCGTCCGCGTCATCAAGCTGCGCGAGGGCGACTATGTCGTCGGTGCAGGCGTCTGCCGCCCGGGTGCAAACGTGCTGACCATCAGCGAGGAGGGCAAGGGCCGCCGCAGCCGCATTGACGACTACCGCATCACGAAGCGCGGCGGCTTGGGCATCCGCAACTACTCTAACGGCAACGTGGCGGGCATCAAGATCGTGGATGACACCGACGATCTGATTCTCATCAGCCAGAACGGCATTCTGATCAGAATCCATGCGGCGGACATCAACGTCCAGAGCCGCTACGGCAGCGGTGTCCGCGTCATGCGCCTGGTTGAGGACGACAAGGTGGCCGTGGTCGCCCGCGTGGACCGCGACAACGACGCCGAGACCGAAAAAATCGAGGATACCGGCGAGACCGACCCGACCCCCGAGGAGCTGGCGGCCATCGAGGCCGAGGAGCTGGCGCAGGAGGCCGCGGAGGACGCAGCCCCCGAGAACGAGACCGAAGAATAAACCAATACAGGGGAGAGGCCGCGGGTCGGCCTCTCCTTTTTTAAAGGCTTCCCCTTCGGGGGAAGCTGCCGCCCGCAGGCGGCTGATGAGGGCGAAGTTTGGGTGGCTGCCCTTTTACGGGTAAATACCGCAAACTTTTCACTCATCCGTCCGCGGGCGGGGCCGCGGACACCTTCCCCCGAGGGGGAAGGCATCACGCCCATGAATTTACTGCACCTACTGGAAAATATCCCTGTTTCATGGTATTCTAAAGTATTCCCATCACAAAAAAGGAGCGCTCCACATGGAACATCTGCACACAACGATCTGCGCACTGGCGACGCCACCGGGCGAGGGCGGCATTGCCACCGTCCGCGTGTCCGGGCCGGACGCCTACGGCATCGTCGGCAAAATCTTTGCGCCGGTGCGGCAGGGGAAAAGCGTGGCCGACGCGAAGGGCTACACCGCCATGCTGGGCCACTACCTGCTGCACGGGGCCGAGATGGACGAGTGCGTGGCGCTGTTTTTCCGCGCACCGCACTCCTACACCGGCGAGGACGTTATTGAGCTGTCCGTCCACGGCGGCACGGCCATGGCGGACGGTTTGTTAGAAGCGCTCATCACCGCGGGCTGCGCGCCTGCCGGACCGGGGGAGTTCACCCGCCGCGCACTGGAAAACGGGCGGATGTCGCTGACGCAGGCCGAGGCCGTGATGGAGGTCATTGCGGCGAACGGGCGGCAGGGAGCTGCGCTGGCAAAATCCGCGCTGGACGGGCGGCTGGCAAAGCGCATCGGTAAGATACAGACCTCGCTGCAAACGCTGAACGCCCACCTGACCGCCTGGGTCGATTACCCCGAGGAGGACGTGCCCGAGCTGTCCGACGCGGCGTTTGTCGGCACGCTGACCGAGCAAAAGGCCGCGCTGGACGCGCTGATCTCCGGCTACAGCGCGGGCGCGGTGCTGCGCCATGGCGTCGACTGTGTGCTGCTGGGGCGGCCCAACGTGGGCAAAAGCACGCTGTTGAACCTGCTGGCCGGGTTTGACCGTGCCATTGTCACGCCCGTGGCCGGTACGACCCGCGATATTGTGGAGCAGGCCGTGCAGCTGGGCAGCGTGCGGCTGAACCTGTTTGACACCGCCGGTGTGCGGGAGGTGGGCGCGGACGGCGACGCCATCGAGGCCGAGGGCATCCGCCGCAGCTGGCGCAAGCTCGACGAGGCCGGGCTGGTGCTGGCCGTGTTCGACGCCGCACAGCCGTTGTCTGATGATGATTTGGAGCTGGCCCGCAGATGCCAGGGCCGCCCGGCCATCGCGGTTTTGAATAAGCAGGATCTGGCGGGGGAGACGGATGTTCCACGTGGAACATTGGAGCCGTATTTTAAGAAGATCGTCCCGATGTGTGCGCGGGATGCCGTCGGCTTGCAGGCCCTGACGGATGCGGTTGCGGATTTGTTAGGCACAGCGCAGCTGGACCCGGAGGCTGCGCAGTTATGCAGTGCCCGCCAATTGGCCGCCGCGACCCGCGCGAGAGATGCGCTGGCGGAAGCGATCGCGGCGCGGCAGAACGGCTTTGGGCTGGACGCCGCCGCGGTGTGTCTGACGGACGCCTTGCAGGCGCTGTTTGATTTGACAGGAGAAAACGCCAGCGACGCAACGATAGAGGAAGTTTTTGAGACGTTCTGCGTGGGCAAGTAAGTAAAAAATGACAGGAGCCTTCTTCCCCTGGGGGAGAAGGTGTCCGCGGCCCCGCCCGCGGACGGATGAGGGGAGAGCTTGCGGAGGCTGCCCGTTAAAGGGAGACCGCGCAAACTCCGCCCTCATCAGCCGCCTGCGGGCGGCAGCTTCCCCCGAGGGGGAAGCCTTTAGAACTGGCGCAGCCCATCGGGGGAAGCCTTTAGAACTGACAGGAGCCTTCTCCCCTTGGGGGAGAAGGTGTCCGCGGCCCCGCCCGCGGACGGATGAGGGGAGAGCCTGCGGGTGTTGCCCGTTAAAAGGGAGGCTACGCGAACTCCGCCCTCATCAGCCGCCTGCGGGCGGCAGCTTCCCCCGAGGGGGAAGCCTTTAAGGAGTGATACCATGAACGACAGGAAAACCCATGACCCTTTGCGTGTCAATGCACGCAATCTCCGCAAATCTATGACCCCGCAGGAGAGACGCTTGTGGTACGACTTTCTGAAAAACCTGCCGCAGACCGTTTACCGCCAGAAAATAATTGGCAATTTTATAGTTGATTTCTATATTTCATCGTGTAAACTGGTAATAGAGCTGGACGGCGCACAGCACACCGAACCGCAGGCCGTCGAGTACGATGCACAGCGCACCGCCTACCTGCAAGGCATCGGCTGCCGGGTGCTGCGCTACGCCAACAATGCAGTGGACACAAATTTCGCAGGTGTCTGTGAGGACATCCTGCACAATATAGGGTAAGAGGGAACGTATATGGACAAACTGGGAACCTACGACGTCATCGTCATCGGTGCGGGGCATGCGGGGATCGAGGCGGCGCATGCGGCGGCACGGCTGGGGGCAAGGACCGCGGTGTTTACGCTGTCGCTGGATTTCATCGGCAATATGCCGTGCAACCCGTCCATCGGCGGCACGGCCAAAGGGCATCTTGTGCGGGAGGTCGATGCGCTCGGCGGGCTGATGGGTCTGGCCGCAGACGCCACCTACCTGCAAAGCCGGATGCTCAACCGCGGCAAAGGCCCCGCCGTACACAGTCTGCGCGTGCAGACAGACCGCAAGCGCTACCACATCTGGATGAAGCACGCGCTGGAGCAAACCGCCAACCTCGACATCCACCAGGGCGAGATCGTCGGCGTGGACGTGCAGGACGGCAAGGTTTGCGGCGTGTTCACGAACCTGCACGGCTACTACGCCTGCAAGGCCGTCGTCATTGCCACCGGCACCAACCTGGGCGGGCGTATTTTTGTGGGCGACGCCCACTATGACAGCGGCCCCGACGGCACCCACGCCGCCACCGCGCTGACCCGGTGCCTTGTGGAGAACGGCTTTACGCTGCGCCGCTTCAAGACCGGCACGCCCGCCCGCGTCCACCGCCGCAGCATCGACTTCTCGAAGCTCGAATGCCAGCCCGGCGACCCCGACGCTGAGCTGCAGCCGTTCAGCTTTATGACCCGCGTGCCGATGCACAATAAGGTCAACTGCTACATCGCCTACACGAACCCCGCGACCCATAAGGTCATTCTCGACAACCTGCACCGCTCGCCGCTCTACGGCGGCGACATTCAGGGCTTCGGCCCGCGGTACTGCCCGTCCATTGAGGATAAGGTCGTCCGCTTTAAAGAGAAGGAGCGCCACCCGGTCTTTGTGGAGCCCTGCGGCGAGGACACCGAGGAAATGTACCTGCAGGGTCTCTCGTCCAGCCTGCCCGAGGCCGTGCAGAACGAGATGTACCGCACGATTGCCGGGTTTGAGCATCTCGAAATCATGCGCCCGGCCTACGCCATTGAGTATGACTGCGTGGACCCCACGACGCTCAAGCCCACGCTGGAAAGCAAGGTCGTGGGCGGCATCTACGGCGCGGGGCAGTTCAACGGCACGTCCGGCTATGAGGAGGCCGCTGCGCAGGGCTTGCTGGCGGGTCTGAACGCCGCCCGCCACGCGCTGGGCAGGGAAGAACTTGTGCTGGCGCGGCACACAAGCTACCTCGGCACGCTGGTGGACGACCTTGTCACGAAGGGCGTCATGGACCCCTACCGTATGATGACGAGCCGCAGCGAGTACCGCCTGAGCCTGCGCCAGGACAACGCCGACGAGCGGCTGACCCCGATTGGCCGCGAGTACGGGCTGGTGGACGATGACCGCTGGGCACTGTTCTGCCGTGACCGCGAGGTCAAGCAGGCCGAGCTGCACCGGCTGGAGACGACGAGCATCAAATTGGCCGACCTGCGCGCCGCTGCCCCCGAGGGCGCGGAGCTGGGCGAGATCGGCGGTTCGGCCATCGAGCTGATGCGGCGGCCCTACATCAGCTATGATCTGATCGCGAAGGTCATTGGCCGCGGCGAGGGCGTGACCCCCGCCATGGCGCAGCGCATCGAGACGGAGATCCGCTACGCCGGGTACATTGCGCGGGAGGAGCGGATCATACGGGATATTCAGCGGCACGAGAATGTGAAGATCCCCGACGACTTTGACTATGCGCCGATTGAGACGATGACGCTGGAATCCCGCGAGAAGCTGACGAAGATAAGGCCGCGCACGCTGGCGCAGGCCGGGCGGATACCGGGTGTATCGCCGAGCGACCTGGCGCAGCTGAGTATTGTGCTGCTGAAACTAAAATAAACAGGATGCCTTCTCCCGCGAGGGAGAAGGTGCCCGAGGCCCCGCCCGAGGGCGGATGAGGGCCGAGTATATCGATTTCACCCGCAACCGGGCAGCCACATGCAGTCTGCCCTCATCAGCCGCCTGCGGGCGGCAGCTTCCCCCGAGGGGGAAGCCAAGGAGACGCTATGATTGATAAAAACAGATTACAAGCTAAATGTTCCACGTGGAACATCCCCTTGACCGGCGCACAGCTGGACCTGCTGGACAGGTACGCCGAGCTGCTGGTCAGCTATAATGAAAAGGTCAACCTGACCGCCATCACCAGCCCCGAGGGCATCGAGGACCGCCACTTTGCGGACAGCCTGCTGTTTGCGGCGCAGCCCGAAGTCAGCGGCAGGCTGGTGGACGTCGGCACCGGTGCGGGGTTCCCGGGCATTGTGGCAAAAATCTACAAGCCTGACCTGGAGCTGACGCTGATGGAGCCGACGGGCAAGCGCGTGGACTTTTTACGCTACGCCTGTGCCGAGCTGGGTCTGACCGGCGTCGAGTTTGCGAAGGAACGCGCCGAGGAGGCCGCCCGCAAGATCTGGCGCGAACAGTTCGACGTGGCCAGCGCCCGCGCGGTGGCGGCACTGCCTGTGCTGTGCGAATACTGCCTGCCGCTGGTCAAAGTCGGCGGGCGGTTCATCGCGATGAAGGGCCCCGAGGCAGACGCAGAAGCAAAAGCCGCCGCCAACGCGCTGAAAAAGCTGGGCGGCCAATATGAGGAAACGCGCGCCTTCACGCTGCCGGACGGCAGTGCCCGCGGGCTGGTGTTCTGCAAAAAAATATCGCAGACTCCGACGGTTTACCCCCGAAACGGCGGAAAAATTGCAAAGAAGCCGTTGTAACAGCGCAAAAAATTGAACATAAGGGCGAACGATTTTTCTTCCCCGAAACTGCGGTTTATGCTATGCTTTTTGTAGAAAAGCATAGCATTTTTTGTAGGCCGCTTTAGTAGGGGCCGGGCATGCCCGGCCCTCAACTTTGCGGCAGGCACACTGAACCCAAGGGGAGGAACCGAAATTGCCTAGAAATGATATACAAAAGCAGGGGCGCATTCTGATGCTGCCTGTGGACTGCATCGAGCCGTCGCCCTACCAGGCGCGCACCGCCTTCGACGAGCCGGAGATCGCCGCGCTGGCCGTCAGTATTTTGCAGAACGGCCTTTTGCAGCCCATCAGCGTGCGGCGGGTCGGGCTGCACAAATACCAGCTTGTGGCGGGGGAGCGCCGCCTGCGCGCCTGCCGTCTGGCCAAGCTGGACAAGGTGCCGGCGATACTGGCCGACTACGACGACAGCGAATCCGCCGCGCTGGGGCTTTTGGAAAATTTGCAGCGCAGCCAGCTGGACCCGTTCGACACGGCGCGGGGCATTAAAGAGGTCATCCGGCTGTGGGGCTGCACCCAGGCCGAGGCTGCGCGGCGGCTGGGGTTGAGCCAGCCGGCTCTTGCCAACAAGCTGCGCCTGCTGACCCTGACGCCGGAACAGCAGCAGCTTTGCACGGCCAGCCATCTGAGCGAGCGCCACGCCCGCGCCGCCCTGCGCCTGCCCGAGGGACGCCGTACCGCCGCGCTGGAAAAGATGGCGCGGGACAAGATGAGCGTGCGCCAGGCGGATCGCCTTGTGGACCAGATGCTGGCCGCCCCCAACGGGCCCAGCCCCTGCCGCCGCACGATCCCCATGGTGCGGGATGTGCGGTTCTTTGTAAATACATTGCAGCACGCGGTGGATTTGATGACCCAGAAGGGGATCGCCGCCACGACCCGGTGCGATAAGCATGACGGGTGTCTGGAGTACATTGTGAGGATCCCGGTCAGCAGCGACGGTACGGCGGGAAAGGTGGAGAACAGCGCGAAGGAGGAAGAAGGGGAGTTTGAGGTGAAGGTGTGAGGGGAAGGCTTTCTGCGGCGCTGCCGCGCCGGGATGTCTGCGTTGGTGTACGCTTTTTGGTTCGCCGCGCGGTAGGGGCCGGGCATGCCCGGCCCGCGGGTTTCCCATAAGCGCCCGTTTGCCGTACACTGCCGGGCCGCATATATGCGGCCCCCAGGCTGTCGAAAAACTCTTGTAGGGGCGAGCATTGCTCGCCCGCGCCCGTTTGCCTTGCAAGAAACTATCCCGGAAAATGCGTTGCTGCGGTAAGTTGGCGGGCGACCAATGGTCGCCCCTACACCTCAGCAATATTTTACCATGCAGCAACGGCAAACGTCCCCGGAACGGTCAAGACCGTTCCCTACAAAGCACCCGTGAACCCCATTTGTAGGGAGGGGTCTTGACCCCTCCGCGGACGTTTGCCCGATACCGGGCATTCACAGGCCGCCGCCCGCACCCCCCGCGGGGCGTCGGGAACGCCGCCCCCTGCAACGGCCTGCGAGCTTTCCCGCCATCGTTCACGCCCGCGCTGTTTGCGGCATGGCATACCCCCGGCAGATGTTCCACGTGGAACATCTGCCGGACTTTTTTGTTGGAAAAACCCTTTTTTATCCCTTCTGTTTGTGCTATAATAGATGCAAGCGGCCCCAAAGCCGCCAAAAAACGCAAAAACAGGGGAGGTACGGCGTGGCAAAAGTCATCGCAATAGCAAACCAGAAGGGCGGCGTTGGCAAAACCACCACCGCCGTCAACCTGAGCGCCTGTGTGGCGGCACTCGGCAAAAAGGTCCTCATCGTCGATCTGGACCCGCAGGGCAACACCACATCGGCGTATGGCATCTCCAAAAACAAGGTGGAGGCCGACACCTACACCTGCCTGATCGACGATGATGACGTCCGCGAGGCCATCATCAAGAGCGAGTACAACGCCGATGTGCTGCCGTCCAACACCCAGCTGGCGGGCGCACCCATCGAGCTTGTGTCGGTGCCGCGGCGGGAAATGCGCCTGCGCACCGTGCTGGCCCCCGTCGTGCCGCTGTACGACTACATCTTCATCGACTGTGCGCCGTCGCTCGACCTTTTGACCGTCAACGCGCTCTGCGCGGCGGACACCGTCATCATCCCGATGCAGTGCGAGTTCTTCGCGCTCGAGGGCCTGAGCGAACTGATGGCAACCCTGAAAACCGTGCGCAAAAAGTACAACCGGTACTTAGACATCGAGGGCGTGCTGTTCACGATGTACTCCGGGCGGCTCAACCTGACGATGCAGGTCGTCGCGCAGGTCAAAAAGTACTTTGGCGACAAGGTCTACCGCGCCGTCATTCCGCGCACCGTGCGCCTGAGCGAGGCCCCGAGCTTCGGTATGCCGATCAACTTCTATGAGCCGAACGGCAGGGGCAGCGAGGCGTACATGGAATTGGCGCGGGAATTTTTGGGAAACAACGAACGATAAGGAGGGACGCCGATGGCCAAAAAGAAGATGGGCGGGCTTGGCAAGGGGCTGGACAGCCTGTTTGCCGACCTGTCCGACGATACCGGCAGCGAAGCGTCCAACTCAACGCTGCCGCTGCGGGAAATCGAGCCTGACCCCGAGCAGCCCCGCAAACGGTTTGACGACGACGCGCTGAACCAGCTGGCCGACAGCATCACCGAGAACGGGCTTTTGCAGCCCATTGCGGTGCGGCCCAAAAAGGTCGGCCCTGGGTACATCATCATTGCGGGCGAGCGCCGCTGGCGTGCCGCGCGCCTGGCCGGGCTGGACGAGGTGCCGGTCATCATCAAGGATGTGACCGACGAGCAGGCCGCCGCGCTGGCGCTGATTGAAAACCTGCAGCGCGAGGACCTCGACCCCATCGAGGTCGCTGAGGGCTGCCGGCAGCTGATCGACAAGTACGGCTTAACGCAGGAATCTGCCGCGAAAAAACTGGGCAAGAGCCGCAGCGCCGTGACCAACAGCCTGCGCCTGCTGGCCCTGCCCGAGGATGTGCGCCGTATGGTCAGCGGGGGCAAGCTGAGCTTTGGCCACGCCAAGGTCCTGCTGGGGCTGCCCAATGAGGATCTGATGCGGCAGGCTGCGGCGGAGGTCGCGGCGCAGAATCTGAACGTGCGTCAGACCGAGGCCCTGTGCAAAAAGCTGACGAAGCCCGCCAAACCGCCCAAGGAGAAGGATGATAACTTCACCCGCCCGAAGCGCGCCGTGGAGGTGGAGGCGGCCTTGAAAGAGGTCACCGGCAGCGAGGTCCATGTTGATTACAAGGACGGCAAGGGCTCGCTGAAAATCGACTTTTACAGCGATGATATGCTGCAAAAGTTCGTGAGCCTGCTGGGAATGTATGACCCGGAAGGGTGAGCAGCCCGGAAATCTGTAGGGGCGGGGCATGCCCCGCCCGCAGCCTACCCATAAAATGCTATTTATTTGTAAAGCCGCGGGCCGGACATGTCCGGCCCCTACAAAAGCAAATATTGAATAGAGGAGTACCACTATGTTAGACATTCGTTTTGTCCGTGAAAACCCGGACGCCGTCAAGGAAAACATCAGGAAAAAGTTCCAGGACGCCAAGCTGCCCCTCGTCGATGAGGTCATCGCGCTTGACGCCGAATACCGCGCCGCCATCGGTGAGGCCAGCGACCTGCGCGCAAACCGCAACAAGCTGTCCAAGCAGATCGGCGCGCTGATGGGCCAGGCCAAGAAAGACCCCTCCAAGGCTGCCGAGGCCGAGGAAATCAAGAAGCAGGTCACGGCCCAGGCTGACCGCCTGAAGGAGCTGGAGGCCAAGGAGACCGAGCTGCAGGCCAAGATCCAGGAGATCATGTACACGATCCCCCAGATGATCGACCCCAGCGTGCCCATCGGCCCCGACGACAGCCATAACGTCGAGGTCCAGCGCTTCGGCGAGCCCGTTGTGCCTGACTACCCGATCCCGTACCACGTGGACATCATGGAGAGCTTCGACGGCATCGACCTTGACGCCGCAGGCCGCGTCTCCGGCAACGGCTTCTACTACCTGCTGGGCGACATCGCCCGCCTGCATGAGGCTGTGCTGGCCTACGCCCGCGATTTTATGATCGACAAGGGCTTTACCTATGTCATCCCCCCGTTCATGATGCACGGCGACGTGGTCAAGGGCGTTATGTCCTTCCCTGAAATGGACGCTATGATGTATAAAATCGAGGGTGAGGACCTGTACCTGATCGGCACGTCTGAGCACACGATGATTGGCCGCTTCATCGACCAGACGCTGGACGGTGCCAAGCTGCCCCTGACCCTGACCAGCTACAGCCCCTGCTTCCGCAAGGAGAAGGGCGCCCACGGCATCGAGGAGCGCGGCATCTACCGCATCCATCAGTTCGAGAAGCAGGAAATGATCGTCGTCTGCAAGCCCGAGGACAGCATGGTCTGGTACGACAAGCTGTGGAAGAACTCCGTCGAGCTGTTCCGCTCCATGGAGATCCCCGTCCGCCAGCTGGAGTGCTGCTCCGGCGATCTGGCCGATCTGAAGGTCAAGAGCTGCGACATCGAGGCGTGGAGCCCGCGCCAGCAGAAGTACTTTGAGGTCTGCTCCTGCTCCAACCTGGGTGACGCCCAGGCCCGCCGCCTGCGCATCCGCTTTAAGGATGAGAACGGCAAGACCCAGCTGGCCCACACGCTGAACAACACCTGCGTGGCCCCGCCGCGTATGCTGATCGCCTTCCTGGAGAACCACCTGCAGGCTGACGGCACCGTGACCATCCCCGAGGTCCTGCGCCCCTACATGGGCGGCAAGGCCGTGCTGGTGCCCAACAAGAAGTAATTTGGCAGAGTGCCTTCCCCTGAGGGGGAAGGTGGCCGAGGCCCCGCCCGAGGCCGGATGAGGGGCAAAGTTCTTGCAGTATCCCTTTGACGGGTTATAGAGACAGCGCTGCCCCTCATCAGTCCGCTTTGCGGACAGCTTCAGTCTCCGCGCTAAGAGCCGCCTTCGGCGGTTGCGCTCCGACACGCGCCTGCGGGCGCAGCCCCTCGTGGGAAGCCTTTAGAGTTTTTCCCCGCATTGCACCCGCAATGCGGGATTTTTTTTGCATTTTTGAAAAAAATCGGGAAAAACTACTTGACATAGGGGAGAATGTCGGCTATAATAATATAGCGTTCTCAAGAGCGCGACGACAAATGTGGCGGTATAGCTCAGTTGGCTAGAGCATTCGGTTCATACCCGAAGTG
>ENA-UONW01002875-UONW01002875.1-human-gut-metagenome-genome-assembly--contig:-CS52-NODE-2875-length-15730-cov-6.113876_pt1 | contig 15730 bp, 15 predicted proteins | sample MGYA00242463_ERZ724010 | MGnify/ENA metagenome assembly ERZ724010 | reverse complement strand
GAGTCTGTCAAATACGCCAGCTGAACTACAAGTATTAAACTGTGGGAGCAATAAGGAGAATTCTGTTTATCATGCACCACAAGATAACCGTTTCATTCGTCGAAATACATCTAATTTGCCTTTTCAGAATTGATACGGCAGAAGTGATTCACGATGAAAATTCACTGCTGGTTGTCTTTCAGCGGTTTCCGCCAATGCTGTTCCTGGATGCGCGCCGGACACAATTCGCCCCTGCTGCCGGGATAGCGATCTGCGAGATAGCTGTACAGCAATGCCGGGAAGTCTGTCTGAATCACACGGAAACCATGTTCAACCATCCAACCCCAGTGATCGTCGGCAGATTCAAGCACGGCACCGCGGTCATCATGAAATGCACTTAAATTATAATGGCTGCGTCCGAGACAGATCGCATTGCTCCAGAGAAAAAGTCCGGCATCATGAAATTCATTTTGAAATTGAGGCGTCAGAAGCTTGCTTTCTTCGTCATGAAAAAGTAATTCTGCTCCGATAAAATTGAGTTTACGATGCCGGATCTGCTGCCACTCTTCAATCGTTCCGATAATCGGCATGAACAAAAATGGATGTCCACATTGTTCAAGTGCATCCAGTGCCTTCCGGTCTCCCGCCGGGCATTTCAAAATCAACTGTTCAGACATTTTCTGTTCAGCGAGCAGTTCGAGTAAGCCGTCATTCCAATAGCGCCACGAACGATCAATATTCAGTAACCCACGTCCTTTTAGAGCGGAAAGAACATTTTCGAGGCGCTCGATTTGCCCTGCCGGAGTTCGTGACATGTTAAAATAGTTGAGTCGGGCTATTTCGGTTGAGGCAAGAGTCCCGAGATTGCCGCATGTTCCCTCTACCAACCGCGGTTCCATTCCATCATGCAGACAATAGTAGTACCCATCGGTGCTGCGAACCAGGTCGGTTTCCGCGATATCACCGCCACTGTTCCAGGCGGCGAGAAGACCATCCACCGTATTTTCAATGATATCACCGCAGGCAATCCCGCGATGTACGGCGATCAGTACCTGGCGTTGATTCAACGACTTGTCAAGCAGTTCATGATAAGGCAGTTTGCTCATAATAAACAATGTTCCTTCCTGTTATTGTTTCCGAGCCGCCGCTAGAGTCTGCCCGGGGGTGAAACAACTGGCGAACAATAAATTGCGGGCTGGTTGCCTCGAATTCTTCTGTCTCCAGCGAATCTGCTCGAAAATGCATCGGGCCAATTCTTTCAGCGGCAATGTCAATGTGGTAGGACGTGGCCGGTAATAATTGGCTTCCAGCCGATCGCCGATGCAGATCACTGAAATATCTTCCGGAACACGCAGATGGAGAGCATTCAGAGCTGCACATACCCCCCAATAAAATGGCAATGGACAAATGACTGCTGAATAATCGATATTTGCCGCCAATCGGACAATTTTTTCATAAATCGCTTCAAAGGGCAGGCTGAATGACGGTACTTCGACCAGCAGGGTCGTATCATCATAACTGATGTCCGGATAATTCCTGCGAAAACACTCCCCGATTCCGTTGTCTGACAGGCTCAGAAAGCGCTTCTCTCCGTTATAGCGTTCAAACTGCTCTACTTGCAGAAACCGACGGTGTCCAAGTTGATGGAGGCGAGCGCACAACTCTGCCGCTTCTGCTCTGGTGTCTGGAGAAACAGAATCCAAGTCGAATGACCCGGCGTCGCATCCACTGATGATGACAGGCTTTTCACGGCTGTGGAACTTTTCCACAAGATCGTGAGGCAGATTGTTCAAGTCCTCAATTACTTTGGCGACCAGCGCATCACTGGTTTGATAGAGTTCTGCGATAGTACGATCTCGCCATGAACGTGCAAACACAAATTTCGGAATCCAGTTTTCCGATTTGGCTGCCGCACTCAGATGCATAATGAAATCCATGTTTTCTGGAGCTCCCCAAGCCGGAATCACGACTCCGAGTTGCCGCGGCAAAGTATTTTCGGAAATGGTGTCACATACAAATGTACCAACCCCGGCAACCCGTTTGAGACTTCCTTCCGCCACCAGAAGATCTACTGCTTTCCGCAAAGTCATATAGCTGACGCCTGCTCGTTCAGCCATTTCGCGTTCCGGAGGCAGAGCCGTTCCGCGTGAATAGTTTCCAAGCATAATTTCATTATGAATGTATTTGCGAGTTTCTGCAACTTTATTACCGTATCCCATAATTGCTCCCCTCTTGGTCGCCATTAGTTCTGCTTTATATTAATTATAGCAGAGATATATTAAATTGTCAATATAGATTTTAAATATTTTTTAAGAAATATAGCATTGCGCTATTTTATGAATAATGTCTGCTGCGAGAATATTGCGTGAAGTTTTCATGTCGTGAGAAAACGTGAATCAGAATTGAAACTTGCATCGGGGAATCACATTTTCCATCAACTTCCCGAAATTTCGAGCGTGAAAGAGGTGTGACTTTCAGGGCAGGGAACGTCGAAGAGACGGAAAAAAAGGCAAAAAAAAAGCCCAATTTCAGATAACCTGCCTGACGTGCACCCGGATCGAAAAATACCGCGCAAATCAGGCCGCGATTGAAATTCGGACCATTCTGAATCAAAACTGGTAGCGGGTTCGTGACTCGAACACGAGACCTGCGGATTATGATTCCGACGCTCTAACCAACTGAGCTAACCCGCCACGCCCTTTAAAATAGACCGATTTTTCATTTTTTCAAACCGCACGGGGAAAAAAATCCGATTTTTTACGTTTTCGACGGCGTTTCGGCAAGGAAAATTCGCCGTTTCCCGGGCGCGGCCGCGCCGCCGCCGGTTCTCTCCGTCTGCAGGATCAGGCCGGTTTTACCGGAATGGATGTTGTGCTCCGTACCACAGCCAGCCATTCCGAAAGCGTTGCCGGAGAAGGGGGATGCATTCCGGCAACTTCAGGCCTCCCCAGATGGGCTCGTTTGCCCTCGCCGAGGGCATGGTACGGTTCCAGCTGGATTTCCCGAACATTCCGCAGGGAATTCGCCAGTTCTCCGATTCCGGTCAGGTGTGCCGGGGAATCGTTCACGCCGGGAATCAGGGGGCAGCGCAGAATTATGTTTCCTCCCGCCCGGTCCAGCCGATGAAGATTCTCCAGAATCGGTCCGGCCGGAACGCCGGTGAGCCGCGGATGATCTTTCGGACAGGCTTTGACGTCCCACAGCCAGAGGTCGACAGAGGGCACGAGGCGCATGATCTCTTCCGGCGGAGCGAAGCCGCTGGTTTCCAGGCAGGTGTGCAGATTGTGCTCACCGGCGGTCTGGAGCAGAGCTGCGGTGAACTCGATTTGCGCCAGCGGTTCGCCGCCGGAAAGCGTGATCCCGCCTCCGGATTTCTCATAGAACAGCTTGTCCTTGAGAACTTCGGCGATCACCTCTTCCACGCTCATGATTCGTCCGACGCGCTCCAACGCTCCGGAATGGCACTCTGCGGCACATCTGCCGCATCCGTTGCACGATTCCCGATGGAACAGGCGGCTGCCGCCGCGCATCTGGTGACAATGCCGGGGGCAGGCGGAAAAACAGCGACCGCAGCCGAGGCATTGTTCCGGACGGAAAAAAATTTCCGGCCGGCAGGACTGGGATTCCGGATTGTGGCACCAGAGGCAGCGCAGCGGACAACCCTTCAGAAACACGGTTGTCCGGATTCCGGGACCGTCGTGCAACGCGAATTTGCCGATGTCGAAGATCATTCCGTTCATAGGGCGTAAAAAAGTTCAGTAGATCGTGCGGCTCATGAATTCCGCCTGACGCTCGGAGTCGAGCGAAGTGAAATAGGCGGAATATCCGTAGAGTCTCACGAGCAGGGAACGGTGATTTTCCGGGTGAAGCTGCGCATCCTCGAGCTCTTCCCGGGTGACGCAGTTCAACTGGAGCATTCCGCTCGCTTTCATGGCCAGCCAGGCCTCCAGAAACGCGGCGAAACGCGTGGCATCCAGCCCGTTTCTGGAGAGAGAGAGCGTCAGTACCGAATTCGCGGGGAATTTTTCCAGCGGCAGAGAGCCGAGATCGCGGAGCAGTGAGGTCACGTCGTCACGATGAAGTCTCGACGGCGTCAGCCCCTGGGAAAGAAAATCACCGTCATGCCTCCCATCCGGAGTCGCCCGCGTGAGTTTCGCCCATTCAACGATATCCACATAACTGTACAAGCCGCATTGGAAGATTCCGCCGCGTTCGTTCCGGAATCCGGCAACGAAGCCGGTCAGCTCATCGAGCAGACGCGCCGCCAGAGCGGCCGCTTCGCCGTTGCCGTCGCCGAGGTGGGCGGATTCCATCGCCTGCCGCCGCAGAAGTTCCCGATCTTGCCAGTTGGAACGCACCGCATCGAGAAAGTCGGAGAGCGCGATGATCTTCTCGTCGAAGCAGAGCCGTTTCATCGCGAGCAGGGAATCGACGTAGACGGCCAGACCGGTCAGGGGAACGCCGTGCGGATTGTATCTGGCGCCTCCGGCACTGTAGTCGCGGCCGCTCTGCGCGCAGCCGGCCAGCGCCGCCGAAAAAAACGGACAGGGATTGATCCGGCTCCAGTTCGAACCCGCCAGCGCGATGATTTCAAGCATCTGTCCGAGAGCGGATTTTACATTGTTCAGGCAGAGTTCGTAAACCGCTTCGAACGTGGATTCCCGGTCCAGTTTCCGGAAGTGGAGCCCCATTCGGGCTTCCGCTTCCGGATCCGGATGGATGGAGAAATCCATCACCCGCCCCAGACTGAAGTAGCAGTTCGCGCCCTCGCTGTGCTCACACCCTTCGACGATGACCTCCCAGCAGCCGCCGGCGACATATCCGGCGGCGTCGCGCCGCTCCTTCCCCGCGGCGCATTGCGCCGGAATCAGAAGGTCGTCGTTGAAAAAGGAGATCGTGTTCCTGCCGGCGAGGAAATCGGCGGCGATCTCCTCCAGAAACGGCCGGGGGGTCGCCGCGCTGACGCGACAGTTGATTTTGGGGTAGACCAGCTCCAGTTTCCGATGGAGGAGCAGGATTCGCGAGGTCAGTTCGTTGCTGACGTCGCATCCGTTCTCATCCACTCCGCCCAGAATCAGGGTATCTCCCTGTTCGCCGCGGTTGAACTGCTCGTTGAGAGCTTTCCGCAGGTCGAGTTTGCAGTCCACCTGAAGCAGAAAACGCTCGAGCAGATCATCCGCCTCTTCCGGAGTGAGCCTGCCCGCGGCCAGATCTGCCCGGTAGAGATCGATCAGCATCCGGTCGGGAGCTCCCAGAACGGACATGCCGATCCCTTCGAAGACACTGCAGAGTTCGTAAAAGAACCGGAGAAGCGCCAGCCCTTCATAGAAGGTCTTCGGCGGCAGCCATGGCATGCGGGCGGCGGTTGCCGCGATTCGTTCCAGAAATTTTCTTTCTTCGGGAGACTCCGCGGATGGAAGTTTCTCCCGGGCGGCCGTGGCGAATTTTTCCGCGGTTTTCCGGAGGGCGGCGGCTCCCCGCAATGCGGCGTCGTAGAACTCCTGCTGGGCGGGGGCGGTATTTTTTTGTCTGGCCTCCCGCAGTTCGGCGGCAATCCCGGAGAGGCCGAGTTTCAGCAGCCTCGAAAACGGAAAACAATGATGGTCGGAATCGAAAAAACCGTAGGTGAGATGAAGGCCGAGCTTGCCGGCCTGCTCGTAGTGCGCATATTCCTCCGGACAGCGATCCCGGAGGATATGTTCATTGCGCAGAAACAGCCAGCCGCCGGAGCTGAGCCGGGTGTGGCCGTTATATTCGGCGACCTTCAGGCCCGTCTCGTAGAAAAAGGGATCGTGGCGGAACAGAACCGGCGTGAAATGTTCGGCGATGATCTCGTATTGCGCCGCCTTCAGCTGCAGGGGGGAGAGACCCGGATTTTGTTCCGCAAAGCGATCCATCTCCTCCTTCAGCGGATTGAACGGGGTCCCGACCGCGTGGAACGACCGGGTCCTGTAATAGGAACGCAGTTCGTGGACAAGCTTTTCGTGGAACATCTTCTTTTGCTCCTGTTCAACATCCGCAGAAGCCGCCGTCGACGATCAGGGTCTGTCCGGTGACGAACGTACTCATATCTCCCCCCAGAAAGAGGGCTGCCGCCGCGATTTCCTCCGGCTCGCCCAGCCTGCCGAGGGGATATTTCCGGATGATATTCTGATAATGATCCGGCAGGAAACAGCCTTGTCCTTCGGTCAAGTCGGTCCGGATGATGCCGGGGGCGATGGCGTTGACGTTGATCTGGTATTTCCCCACTGCGTTTGCCATGCAGCGGGTCATGGCGACCAGGCCTCCTTTCATGACGCCATAACTGAAATTCCATCCTCCTTCCCGGAACGCGCAGATGGAGGCGATGTTGATGATTCTTCCCCCCCCGCCGGAGCTTCATGAACGGGATCACCTGCCGGGAGAGGTCATAAGGGGCGTCGAGCAGTACTGCGGCGCTTTTCCGCCAGTGATCCTCCGTGCAGGTCTCGATGGTCTCGGAAAATTGAAACCCGGCGTTGTTGACCAGAATGTCCGGCTCCGCTCCCATTCGGTCGACGATTGCGGCAATCAATCCGCGGCGTGCTTCCGCGTCGGCTAGGTTGCAGGGGAAGTAATAGGCGGGCGCTCCGACGGTTTGCAGCTCTTCCAATAGTTTCGGGGGTTCCGGGCTGCGGGCGATCACCGCGAGCCGGGCACCGCGTTCCGCGAATGCCAGCGCGATGGCGCGGCCGATTCCGCGACTTCCAGTGACGATGACGTTCTTCCCGGAAAAATCCAGATAATTTTTCATTTTTTTCACTCTCCCGTGTTGTGTTTTTGAAATTGTCCTGATATATTTCTCGTAAATAGTATACTGTAAAAAAACAATAAAAAAATGGATTTTTCACGGAAAAGAATGCACATTCCCGATGTCGACGACAAATCCTATCTGCGGAATCACAACTGGGCCAACGCCGTGGTCCTGCATCTTCTGCGCAAGGAGAGAATACGCTTCCATCAGCTCTGCGTCTTTCCCTACAACATTCTGGTACTGGTGCTGGAGGATGACGGCAGGGCGGAGAGTTACATTCGAGCGGAAAATCAGACATTTTTCCGTCCACTGCTGCGGGGCAGGTATTATTTCATTCCGACGGGCTGCCGGGCGGAATATCAGCTGCTGCCGGGGATCCGGTATTACACGTTTCATGTCGGATTTGAATTCTATCCCGGCATCGATTTCTACAGCAATCAGGAGCCCTGCTGTGACGGGGACGCTTCGGCGATGATCAGGAGGATGGAGGCCATCTGGGCGGAGGAGGACGAACTGCATCAATCCTGTGCCGTCCGGGCATTCCTGCTAGACTTCTTTCTGAGTCACTGGCCGCAGCACCGTCCGGATGTGCGGCGCAGCTCAGAACTGATTCAACTGCTGGCGTTCATTCACGAACACGGCAGTGCGGAAATGACGGTGGAGTCGCTGGCGGAGCGGCTTTCGATTCATCCGGACACTTTGACGAGGAAGTTCAAGCTGGCGTTCGGCATTCTGCCCAAGGAATATTTGAATAACTTTCTGGTCCGGAGAGCTTCCGGGCTGCTGCAGAGGCCGGAGCTGTCGATCCGGGAGGTGGCAGGGAAGCTCGGATTCCATTCGGAATACTATTTTTCCCGTTTTATGAAAAAGAGAACGGGATTTTCTCCGGGAATCTACCGTAAGAATTTTCTGACCGGCCACGCTCCGCCGCAGCAAGCGGTGTATCTCAGGCCGCAGGAGCCACGTTGAGCGCGAAGGGGAGAATATGGAAAGGCGCTCCTGCCGGCGCCGCTTGAGGCGTGGAATCCGGTTCCATCGATGAGATTCCCGCCGTTGCCCCCGGTGCAACGCTCTTTGCATCCCATGGCTTGTATGCCGGGTGCAAGCGTAATCGGCGAAAGGGGCCCGGCTTTTCACACGCTATCTTTTTAAGCGGATTTTTTCGGAAGATAATTGATTTTTTATCCGGCGATGTTATATTGTATACTCCAAAAATCAACCGGACCGGAAATGACGGAACAAGTTTGGGGGGAGCGGGATGAAGTGTTCACAGTGCGGCACCAGCGTGCCGGATTCCGCCGCCTTCTGCCCGAAATGCGGCAGCCGACTCCGTACTACAACTTTCTCTCCGAAGCCGGAAACCTTCAAATTCTCCTGTGACGTCTGCGGCCAGCATATCTCCGTACCGAAGGCGTGGAGCGGGCGGCTCGCTGTCTGCCCCTCCTGCAATCAACGGGTGAGAATTCCCCGGCCCGGGGCCGTCACGGCTGTTCCCTCAGGAACTCCGCCGCTTCCGCCGGAACCGGGATTGAAACCGCCGCCGCTTCCCCGCGTGAGCCCGCAGCCGGAACCGGGATTGAAACCGCCGCCGCTCCCACCCATCGATCCCGATGGAAAGGCCGCGGATTTCACCGCTGCGATTCCGGAGGTTCCGCCGGCCGTCCTCGCCGCCGGGAAACGCCGGAATCTGATGGCCGGCATCGCCGGTATCGGCATTCTGTTCTGTCTGCTCGCCGTGCTTGGCGTCGTCGGGGTCCGTCTGTTCAACGCCGCCGCCGCGACACATCCGGCGGATTTCGAGCTGTTCCGGCGGATCGCCGTTGCCTGTACGATCTACTGTGTGGATTCCCGGGGGAGTTTCCCCGCGGGGGAGGGGGTGGTCGGCTGGCGACGGCTGATCGACCGGAAGTGTATGGACCGCTCCCTGCTGTTGCCGGATGGAACGGAGTTCGCCGAGCGGAATCTGAAGACGGCTTATGTCGGCGGCGGTCTTCAGGAGGGCGCGGTGGACTGCGCTCTCCTGCCGGTCGCATTCGACAAGCCGCGGTTCTACCGGGGCGGGATCCGTGTGCTGCACTGCAATGGTGAAATTTCCGTTGTGGAGTTTCCCGGAAAGGAGCGGACCTGTGCGGCATTCGCCGCCTTTCTCCGGAAATCGATTCCCGGGCCGGAAGGAGCCTGGGCCCGCATTCTGGAAAATGCCGGTGCCGTCGACTTTGCCGACGGACTTTGAACCGGACTGGAAAAAATTCGGAAGCAGTGCTATTTTAACAGATTGCTATTGCTGTAACACTGTAATTCGGAATGGATATTTCTTATGCGCAAGGCGATTTTCCTGATTCAGACCCATGACCGCAAGGGGCTGCTCGCCGAGATTTCGACGTTCTTCTATTCGCACGGCTACAACATTCTGCTTTGCCGTCAGTATACGGATGTACGCGAAAACATGTACTTCATGCGGATTATCATCGATCTCTGTGAACAGACCACCCGCAAGCAGCTTGAGGAGGATTTCGCCCGGCTCGCCGCGAAATTCGATCTGCACTATTCGCTCTACTATGACGACGTGCCGCAGAACGTCGCGATCATGGTCTCGAAGACCTCCCATTGCCTCTACGATCTGCTGATGCATGCGGAGGAAGGGGATCTCGATTGCCGCATTCCGTTGATCATCAGCAATCATCCAGATCTGGAGAGCGTGGCGGACCGGTTCCGGATTCCCTTCTACTGCTGCCCGATTGGCGCGGCGGGGAAGGCCGCGCAGGAGAAGTGCGTGCTCGACCTGCTCAAACGCCACCGGATCGATCTGGTGGTGCTCGCGCGCTATATGCAGATTCTCTCGGATCACTTTATCGAGCAGTTTCCGCAGAGAATCATCAACATCCATCACGCCTTCCTGCCCGCTTTTCAAGGAGGGAATCCCTATGAGCGGGCGTGGGAGCGCGGCGTGAAGATGATCGGCGCCACCGCCCACTACGCCACCGCCGAACTCGACGAAGGGCCGATCATCGAGCAGGATGTGGAGCGCATCTCCCATGAGAACGATCCTGCCGATCTCAAAAACATCGGCAAAGATATCGAACGCCGGGTGCTCACCCGTGCGGTTCGCGCCCATCTGGAGCACCGGGTGATCACCTCCGGCTGCCGAACCATTGTGTTTTCTGTATGAGCGGACGCAGGGAGAGCGGCGGCTGGGCGGTGAAGGGGGGTGTCGGGTACCTCGTTCTTCTCACGTTTCTGTTGCCGTTGAAGTTCGGTTCGCTCGCCGTCCTGCCGGAAGCGACCTCGTTCTACCCGGGTGATCTCTTTTCCTGGCTGATCATCAACTGGCCGGCCCATTCATTCGGCGTTTTTGCCGGGGCGGCGCTTTTCGCATCTCTGGTGCTGTTTGCTCCCGACATGCGTCCCTGGCGGACCGCGGGTGGCGGTGCCGCTCTGCTCTGGAGCTTCGGCCTGACCGGCGTCTCCCTGCTCGGCTGGATCAATGCCGCCACCATCGATTACGCCGTCGGCGAAACGGTTCACCTTGCCGGAATCGGTTCCTATGTGCTGGCGGTCTGGCTCTGGCTGCGGAACCGTCCGGAGGACCGCCGCTGGTTTTGCGGTGCTCTGGCAGCCGGTGCCTGCTGGTTGATTTACTCCGGACTCTCGCAGTATTTCGTCGGATTTGCCGAAACCCGTGAATTTGTCGAGCGGCAGATTGCCGAAGGCGCGCAGATCAGTCATGTGATGGTGGCAAAAATCAACGATGACCGGGTTTTCGCCACGTTTGTCTCCTGCAACATGCTGGCGGGATATCTGCTGCTTCTGCTGCCGGTCACCCTCTATGCGGTCTGGAAATTTGCCGGACATTTCGAACCGGTGGGTCTCTCCCGGATCCTGCTCTGCGGCCTGGTGTTCGCCGGACTGGCCGCCGTACTGCTGCTGACCCGGAGCCGGGCGGCGTTTCTAGCTGCGTTGCTGACGGCGGGTGTCTTTGCGATGACGCTGCCGATGCGGCGGATCTTCCGTTTGATTCCGGCGGCGGTGCTGATTCTGGCGATTGTCGGCGGCGCATGTTACATTCACCATGCCGGTCGTGGATTCGGTTCGATGGCGGAGCGAGTCGATTATCTGCGCAGTTCCTTGAAGATGATTGCGGAGAAGCCGCTGGCCGGGCACGGATGGGGTGGTTTCTTTTATCGTCACATGGAGTTGAAGACCACCGGCACCGATGAATCGGCGCATGATCCCCACAATCTGGTCATGGCGTTCGCCTCCCAGAGCGGGGTTCCGGGGGGAGTGGTGGCGCTTGCCGCGGTTCTTTTGCCGCTCGTTCTGCTGGGCAGGAGAATTTTTCGGCGCAGCGGCGACGACGTGAATAGCGCGGATGGATTCGCCCGTGCCGTCTTCTGGGGGGAGTGCGCCTTTCTGCTTCATGCGCACATGGATGTCGATCTTCAGATTCCCGCGTCGATGGCGGCGGCCGGGGCGATGCTGGCGGCGGCTCTGCCGGAGTTTCCCGCGCAGATGGCGGCCCGCGGAACGCGCCGCTGGATGCTGGTCGCGGCGGGGATGTTGTTTGCCGCGGTGGCCGCGGTGGGAAACATCCACTGGTTGCGGGCGGAACTTGCGTATGACCGGCTGCTCTCTCTGGCGCGTCCGCAGTCGGCGGAGGGGCAGAAGCGGCCGGTCTCCGAAGCGGAAGTGATCCGGGCGCTGCGGGAAACGGCTGCGCTGCGTCCGGGCTCCCCGTTCCCGTGGGAGGCGGCGGGAGATTTTTTCTGGAGCCGTCGCGATGGAACGATGGCGGAAAAATGCTACCGGGAGGCGGCCCGCCGCACGCCGGACCGTCCTTCGCTCTACCGTCGCTTCTTCGAGCTGGAGATGGCGCGCGGCAACCGTGTTGCCGCGGAGAAACACCTGCGCCGCATGCTGGAGCTTTTCCCATCGAATCCCCAATACCAGGCGCTCGTCGCCGAATTCGAGCGCGGCGAACGGAAATAGCGGTTTTATCCCGTCGGAAAGGGGAAGAGGGAAGAGAAATCCCCGTCCGCCAGTTTGATAATCTGCATTTCGGAGATATGTTATCCCGCGGACATATCGAAAGGAACGTCGCCATGAAAGCTGTTGTTGCCGTCGTCGGACGGGATTCTGTTGGAATTATCGCCAAAGTGAGTGCCGGCTGCGCCGAATATGGAGCCAATATTCTGGACATTTCCCAGACGGTGCTCAACGGGTATTTCACCATGATAATGATTGTCGATATCTGCGGTCTTACGGTTTCATTCAATGATTTTGTCGATCGCATGTCCGCGCTCGGGCGGAAGGACGGACTCGACATCCATGTCATGCACGAGGATATTTTCAACTCCATGCACAGGATCTGAACATGTTCGATACGAAAGACATCCTGGAAACCATCAGCATGATCCGCGAGGAGAAGCTCGATATTCGCACGATCACGATGGGAATCTCGCTTTACGACTGTCAGAGCGACGATCCGAAACGGCTTGCGCAGCGCATTTACGACCGGATCATGAACCGTGCCCGTGATCTGGTGCGCACCGGTGAGGAGATCGAGAAGAAGTATGGAATTCCGATCATCAACAAACGTGTTTCGGTGACGCCTGTTGCACTGATGGCGGGCGGCCTTGACGTCGACGGAGCGGTGGGAATTGCGAAAGTGCTCGACCGTGCGGCGCATGAGCTTGGGATCAACTTCATCGGGGGCTACAGTGCGCTGGTACAGAAAGGGTTCTCAAACGGCAGCCGTACGCTTATCAGTTCGATTCCCGAGGCGCTTTCCGTGACGGAACGGGTCTGTTCTTCGGTGAATGTTGCCAGTACGAAGGCGGGGATCAATATGGACGCGGTTGCGGAGATGGGCCGGATTGTCCGTGAAACGGCGGAACGCACGAAGGAGAGCGGATCCATCGGTTGTGCTAAACTGGTCATATTTGCAAACGTACCTGAGGACAATCCGTTCATGGCGGGAGCGTTTCACGGAACAGGGGAGCCGGAGACGGTCATCAACGTCGGAGTTTCCGGGCCGGGGGTGGTAGCCTCCGCGATCCGGCGCAAGGGAGCGTGCGATCTTGCTGAAATCGCCGAGACGATCAAGCGGACGGCGTTCAAGATCACGCGGGTCGGGCAGCTGGTCGCCCGGGAGGCGTCGGAAAAACTGGGTGTCCCCTTCGGAATCGTGGATCTTTCGCTTGCTCCGACTCCCGCGGTGGGGGATTCCGTCGCCTACATTCTCGAGTCGATGGGTCTGGAGAAATGCGGCTGTCACGGTACGACGGCCGCGCTGGCGATGTTGAATGACGCGGTGAAGAAAGGGGGGGTGATGGCCTCTTCGCATGTCGGCGGACTTTCGGGCGCATTCATTCCGGTTTCGGAGGATGCGGGGATGATCGAGGCGGTGCGTTGCGGCGCATTGAATCTCGAAAAGCTCGAAGCGATGACGGCGGTCTGCTCGGTGGGGCTGGATATGATTGCGATTCCGGGGGATACGCCGGCGGAGGTGATTTCCGGGATCATTGCCGACGAGATCGCGATCGGCGTGGTGAATTTTAAAACCACTGCGGTGCGGTTGATTCCGGCGTACGGCTGCAAGGTCGGAGATACGGTCTCCTTCGGCGGTCTGCTGGGAGAGGCGCCGGTCATGCCGGTGAACCGCCGCTCTCCGGCGGAATTCATCGCCCGCGGCGGACGGATTCCCGCACCGATCCAGAGTCTGAAGAACTGAATGCAGCCGGGGGGAAGCGGGCTGGAAGCGGTCCGCTTTTTCCGTTTTTTTTCACTTCCGCTCTTGACATTGATGTTTCACTATGGTATAATATTGTTGACAAAACGTTTTGTCAAATATTTTGTCATAAAATCATGGAGTGATGGTATCGATGGCGGTGAAGGCGAAAATTACGGATGTGGCCCGGGTTGCCGGAGTTTCGGTGACGACGGTTTCGCACACATTGAGCGGTCGCCGTCCGGTGGGTGAGGAGGTACGGGGGCGGGTTCTCCGGGCGATTCGCGAGCTGAATTACCGGCCCAATTACTTTGCGGGGGCGATGAAACAGAATCGTACCGGGCTGATCGGAATTCTGGTGGATCAGTGTCGAAACGCCGCCACCGGGATTCTGCTGGAAGGAATGGAGCAGGCGCTTGCCGGGCGTGGATATGAAATCGTGCTGGGAATCGCCGGGCTGGATCCGGCAAAGGGGCGCCGGTTGCTGGAAAAATTCGCCTCCGGGATGGTGGATGGTGTGATCAACATGCTGCCGCAGCTCTCTTCGGATGAAGCGGAACTGATTGCGCCGTCGCTGCCGCTGGTCACGCATCTGCGGCAGGCTTCTGCGCCGGTCTATGTGGATTATGAGGAGGGGGCGCGACAGGCGTTTGCACATTTGCGAGGCCTCGGGCATCGACGGATCGGGTACATCGGTTCGGCGCGGCGTAAACTCAATGGACTGGATCCGGTGCTGGCGGGGTGTCGGAATTTCCTGTCGGCGAATGGAGAGGAGCTGGACCCCATGCTGCTTGCGGATGGGGACGACACGATTGAAGGGGGGCGCCGGGCGGCGGCGATTCTGCTGCAGCGCCATGTGACGGCGATCTTTGCCGCCAATGATCAGACGGCGCTTGGGGTTTATCAGCGGGCGTATGCGGAGGGAAGGCGGATTCCGGAAGAGCTCTCGGTGGTCGGCTATGACGATTCTCCGCTGGCGACTTCGGTTTATCCTCTGCTCACTTCCGTCCAGACTCCGTTCGGAGAGATTGCCCGTTACACGGCGGAAGGGCTGCTGCGCAAGCTCGACGGCGAGAACGAACCGCTTCAGCCGCGCATCATCACGCCGCAGCTGATTGTGCGAAATTCAACCGCTTATCCGAGCTTACAGTCATAATATAGGAGAACCATTCATGAACGATCCGTTTTTTCCACCGGAGTGCCGTGTTTATCTCAAAACGAGAAAAGAGAGAAAAGAAAATAGTAGAGAACGAATGGATACAAACACTGTCTCAATGGTAAGCCATACGTGCAAATATTTTACTTTAATAGAACTTCTTGTTGTTATTGCAATCATCACGATTCTGGCGGCTCTACTTCTTCCAGCTCTGAACAGCGCCCGTGACAAAGTGATTATGACCAAATGCAAAAGCAATCTCAAACAGATCGCAGTCGGAATTCATGCTTATGCCGGGGACAATGCCGAATACATGCCAAACTCGGAACTCAGTGCGACGCCGCCAAACAGTCGTTATACCCATCGTGGCAATTCCAGCAAAAAGAAATCCTATACGAATCTGGGGTTGCTGATCGAAAGATATCTTAATGAAGCTGTGCTTTATTGTCCCGGCCAGAAAGTTCGTACCTATGACTCCGTGAGAGATCTTCCCGCAACCTCAAACCGCAGTGCCGGATATGACAGTCTGCCGGTCTGGGATAACTCCAAATGGTGTTTTCGGCCCCGTCTCAGCCGTATGCAGACAAAAAAACTGGCGATTGTGTACGATATTGCAACGGATTCCCAACGCTACAGCATGCCGCATGGCCTGCAGTGGAATGTTACATTCGCCGACGGGCATATTGCCGTCTATCGGAATGGTTCCAGTTCCATCGGCGGCAGTGCACTCGGAACGCTCGCCACTCTGATTGCCGAAGGGAAAAATACATCATTTCCCAATGCAAAAACAATTCTGGAACGTCTTTCCTCGTGTGGATATTGAAAAAGGAGGAACCTGTTTCATGCATCTCATCAGATTTGCCACTGCAGTTATTATATTGTCCGGGATAGTTTCTTCTGCTGAATGGACGGTGGAGGTTCAGCGCAAAGAAAAGGCCGATTATCTATACGGGAAGCAGGTCTATCCGGAATATTTGCTCAATCCGGGGCGAGCTGCCGATTGGGCTCGGATCGGCAGTGCGGGCGGGCATCGGCTGCGTGTTACTGAAGTCGACGCGCCGGGACGCCCTGGCAGAAAAGCTCTGATGTTTTCAGT
>ENA-UONW01002873-UONW01002873.1-human-gut-metagenome-genome-assembly--contig:-CS52-NODE-2873-length-15738-cov-7.986227_pt1 | contig 15738 bp, 9 predicted proteins | sample MGYA00242463_ERZ724010 | MGnify/ENA metagenome assembly ERZ724010 | reverse complement strand
GTTGGTAAAACTGAAGTATGTAAGAGTTTAGCTGAAGCTCTATTTGATAGCGAATGTCATATTGTTCGTTTCGATATGAGTGAATATATGGAGCCACATTCAGTCTCTAGATTAATCGGTGCTCCTCCAGGATATGTTGGCTACGATGAAGGTGGTCAATTAACTGAAGCAATAAGAAGAAAACCATATTCAATTGTATTGTTTGATGAAGTTGAAAAAGCTCATCGTGATATCTTTAATCTATTGTTACAAATACTAGACGATGGTAGATTAACTGATTCACAAGGTCGTACTGTAGACTTTAAGAATACAATAATTATTATGACATCTAACTTAGGTCGTGAATACTTGTTAAATCATGACCCTAATGCAAATGAATTAGTAATGAATGAGGTACATGCTCATTTCAGACCTGAATTCTTAAACCGTATAGATGAAATAGTTATGTTTAACCCTCTATCAAGAGAAGTTCAAATCAAGATTGTCGATAAATTATTAAATGATTTACGCAACAGACTTGAAAAGAACAACATAAATGTTGAATTTACTGATGGCGTAAGAAAGTATGTAATTGATAATAGTTATAATACTACTTATGGCGCAAGACCAATTAAACGATTCATCCAAAAGAATATTGAAACTGAAATAGCTAAAAAGATTATATCTTCTGAGGTTCAACCTACAAAATCATACACTATAGATTATCAAGGAAAATTAATCGTAAGAGAAAACTAGAATGTCAACTGACATTCTAGTTTATTTTTTAAAGAAATATTTTGGACAAATAAACAAATATATAGTATAATATACTGGTTAGTAACAAATGTCCTTGTAGCTCAGTAGGATAGAGCACCAACCTCCTAAGTTGGGTGTCGGACGTTCGAATCGTCTCAGGGACGCCATCTTTGTTGTACGAAAAAGCTACAACAGACAAAAAGCACAAGATATTGCGTATCTTGTGCTTTTTTGTTACTATATCTTGTGATTTTGTCGTTGGACAAAATCTTTGAATTTAACAGCTGCATTTCGGCGCTTTTTTCAAAAAACAGGTCTTGAACTTACGACATATCGTTTTTGCTCGATAGGGTACTACAATTTTATAATAATTTTTAAGAGAGAACAAGTTTTTAGGTTCTCTCTTTTTTGTTGCTGTTTGAGTGTAGTTTCCCCAAGGTGATAAGAAAAATTATAATTATAGTAATAACGAAAAGGAGAACAATATGAAATATGGAATGTGGTTGGACGAATGGTTTCGTAATTACATACAGCCGTCGTCGAAGATAAAAACTTGCGAAAGGTACTCTGAAATCATTGAGAAGCACCTGAAAGTAAAATTGGGAGAATATGAGCTTGACGAACTGACGCCGCTTGTTTTGCAGAGATATGTTACGGGGCTGATGCAGAGCGGGAATATTGTAACAGGAAAAGGTTTGGCGGCGAATTCGGTGAACGGAATTATTACGGTGATACAGAATTCGCTGAAACTCGCTTACACGCTCGGAGAACTCAAAGAATACACGGCAGACAAAATCAAACGCCCGAAAACGAAAGAGAAAGAAGTATCCTGTTTTTCGCTTGCCGAACAGAAGAAGATAGAGCAGGCGGCGTTATCGAGTAAGAAACGGAAATTTATCGGGATCGTGATTTGTCTTTATTCGGGTTTGCGTATCGGAGAATTGCTTGCGCTTACTTGGTCGGATATTGATTTCACGAAAGGAACGCTTGCGGTGAACAAAACTTGCCACGACGGACGAGATGAAAAAGGGAATCTCTGCCGGATTACAGACTTGCCGAAAACAGCTTCTTCCAAAAGAATGATTCCGCTTCCGAAGCAGTTGCTTCCCGTTCTGAAAGAGTATAAACGAAAAAGCATTTCGGAATATGTTGTGGAATCGGAAAATGGAGAGCCGCCTACGGTGCGATCTTATCAAAGAACTTTTGAACTTTTGCAAAAGCGTTTGCATATCGAGCGTAAAGGTTTTCACTCACTTCGACATACGTTTGCTACACGCGCTTTGGAGTGTGGAATGGACGTGAAAACATTAGCGGAGATATTGGGGCATAAAAATGCTACAGTAACGCTGAACAGATACGCCCATTCGCTTATGGAACACAAGCAGGATATGATGAATAAGCTCGGCAAAATTTTCAACTAAAAAAGCCGTCTGTTAAAGCAATAGACGGCTCAAATATTATGTTTATTATACCATAAAACGGTAGTAAAGTCAATGTTCAATGCTTTCGCGCGGTTAGAAAAGTAATAAAATTCGTAAATACTCTCGATAGGTGTCCGAATTCTACGGTTTTGTTCACCTATTGCTTTAATAGGCGAACAAAATTCTGCGAGATAATTCACCTATCGGGAGGCATTGAATTGGATATTTTTCGGGTTTCATTTATAGGTCACAGAGTGGTGGACGAGTACCGACAAGTCGAAGAAGAACTTGACGAGGTAATCGAATTGCTGCACCGTAAATATGGGTTTATAGACTTTAACGTGGGACGAAACGGCGAGTTTGATGACCTTGCTACACAAGCCGTCAGACGATTCCGAAGAGAATGGGAAGAGTGGTGCGAACTTACGCTTGTTGAACCATATCCCGTGGCGAACTTGGATATTATAGAGAAGTCTTATGATAGCGTTATTATCCCGACCGATAGGAAGTGCCATTACAAAGCGGCGATAGGGGAACGCAACAAATGGCTTGCCGAGAACTGCGATATGATGATCGTCTATATCAAGCGTGATTATGGCGGTGCGTATAAATGCTATAAGTACGCACAGGAACTCGGTGTGCCGATTATGAACATAGCGGATAATATCAAGAATAATTATGGAAAGTAAAAGTAGCGAAAGGTCGGATTTTCCAACCTTTTTTTCGCTTTGATAATGTTAGTTGAAAAGCCGTCTATTCGCATAATAGGCGGCTTTAATCTATGTTATATTATACCATAAAAAAGAAGAAAGGTCAATATAAAGCCTTTTTGCGCAAGTGAAAATCTCTTGTTTTTCCATAAATCTTTTCGATAGGTGAACGCAACTCTTTCGATTGTTCGCCTATTATGCGAATAGGCGAACAAAATAAAGTGTGTTTGTTCGTCTATCCAAAGCAAGAAGCGGTAAATAAAAAGCCGAGAGCAGAGGATAAAGCACGATGAGCGAAAACAAGATACTTGATACGATGTGGGACGATAACCCGATAGACATCACGCAGGAAGCGAATTTTATATGGAGCATTGCCAACAAGTTGCGCGGCTCGTATATGCCTGATAAATACGGTGACGTCGTAATTCCTATGACGATTCTGCGCCGTTTCGAGTGTGCGCTTGAAGCCACAAAGCAGGCGGTGTTAAAAGCCTATCAGTCAAACCCGAATTACCCGTCGAAAGCACTTTGCAAAATCGCGGGGTTTTCGTTCTATAACACGAGCGAGTACGACTTAAAAGAACTCTGCAACGATTCCAAGCATATTGCGGCGAACTTCAAAAATTATATCAGCGGTTTTTCGGCTAACGTAAAGGACATTTTTGCCGAACTTGAAATGGACAAGCATATCGACAAAATGGAAAAGGACGGCTGTCTGTATTCCGTTGTCGAGGCGTTTTCCGTGCTTGACCTGTCCATAAAAACTTACGACAGTATCAAGATGGGATATATTTTTGAAAACCTGATCGGCAGATTTTATCAGAACGTGGACGCCGGACAATTTTACACGGGCAGAGATATTATTAAGTTGCTCGTAGAAATTTTAATGGCGGAAGGTTGCGACGATATTTTCGACAGCCACAAGGTTATTACCGTTCTCGACCAAGCCTGCGGAACGGGCGGTATGCTTTCCACGGCGTATACCTACATAAAACACTATAATCCTACGGCGGAAGTCAAACTGTTCGGGCAGGAATTTATGGGGCAGTCTTACGCGGTAGGGCTTGCTGAAATGCTCATTAAAAATCAGGACTCGGATAATTTCCGTCACGTCGATACGTTCAAAACCGATTGCTTTGCTGATACAAAAATGCGTTTCGTCATCGAAAACCCGCCGTTCGGCACACCGTGGTCGGGTAAAGACGCAAAGGACGGACAGGAGCAAGCCGTGCGCGACGAATACGCCAAAGGCGAAACGGGAAGATGGGGACACGGACTTCCGAGCGGTGGCGACTCACAAATGATTTTCTTGCAGTCCGCCGTGGACAAAATGGACGACTTTTGCGGCAGAGCGGCGATTATCGAAAACGGCTCGCCGCTGTTTAACGGCGATACCGCTTCGGGTGAAAGTCAGATTCGCCGTTGGCTTTTGGAAAGCGACCTTATTGAAGCGATTATCGCTTTGCCGACCGATTTGTTCTACAACACGGGCATTCAGACTTACGTTTGGATTCTCTCGAAAAATAAGCGCAAAGAACGCAAAGGCAAAATACAGCTCATCAACGCCGCCGAAATTTACCATAAACTGCGTAAAGCCGTCGGCAACAAGAAAAACGAAATTACGAGAGAGGACAGGAAGAGAATCACGCACCTTTACGCCGACTTCGTGCCGAGCGACCTTTGCAAGATTTACGATAACACGGAGTTCCTTTATAAGGAATACGCCGTTATGCAACCGCTTCAACGCAGTTACGCTATCACGGAAGAGCGTATCGAGCAAATGCTGATGAAAGGCGCGCTTTCGGGTGTTTACGACGAAGCGAAGATTGCTGACTATGAAAGTCAGGGTGTTGCGCTTGCCGATAAAGATAAGAAAAAATACGAAGAAATGCTTGAAAGAAAGCCGTTGTATGAGGACATTCTGCAAACGCTGAAAGAGCATATCTCGGACAAGGTGTATAAAGAACCGGAAAGTTTTATCAAGTACCTTTCGGGAATTTTGTCGTGCGATAAAAAACTGACAGAGCGTATCGCGGACGGGCTTTCCGAGATGGACAAAACGGCGGAAATTCAGCTCGATAAAAAGGGCAATATCATTTACGACAAAGAAATGCGCGACACCGAAATTGTGAAATATACCGAGGATATAGAAACCTATATGGCGCGTGAAGTGTTGCCTTACGTTCCGGACGCAAAATGGTTTTGGGAAGAAAATCTCGGCGCGAAAAAGCCCGTGATTAAAATCGGCGCGGAAATACCGTTTACAAGATATTTCTATAAATATACGCAACCCGAAAAGAGCGAAGTGTTGGAAGAAAAATTCTTAACGCTTGAAGAATCTGTTTCGGCTCGTATTGCCACATTATTCAAGAAGTGAGGTGCAATATGAGAGAGATGAAAGACAGCGGAATCTCTTGGGTAGGAGAGATACCGCAAAATTGGGAAATGAAGAGATTAAAATATCTTTTTAAGTTTTGTAAAGGATTGCCTATAACGAAAGACAACTTGATAGATCAAGGGTTGCCTGTTATAAGTTATGGACAAATTCACGCTAAGACTAATAATGGAGTTGATGTGCGCCCGCATTTATTGCGATTTGTTGATTTTTCCTACCAAACATTTTATCCGTTAAGTCAAGTAATGCGTGGCGATTTTGTGTTTGCAGATACATCAGAGGATTACGATGGATGTGGAAACTGTGTTTATAAACGGAATGATAGTTTGTTATTTGCAGGTTATCACACAATAATTGCTCATAGTATTATAGAATCTGACAATCGTTTTTTTGCATACTTATTTTTAACAGATATTTGGAGAAGACAAATTCGTGAGAAAGTGTCTGGCGTAAAAGTTTTTAGTATTACGCAAAAAACACTCTCAAATAGCTATATTATTCTGCCGCCACTTGCTGAGCAACAGAGAATTGCGGAGTTTTTGGATAGAGAGTGCGGGAAGATTGACGGATTGAAAGCGGATATTCAAGCACAGATTGATACGCTTGAACAATATAAGCGTTCCGTAATTACCGAAGCCGTTACCCACGGTCTGAATCCGTCCGCCCCTATGAAAGACAGCGGTATTCCGTGGGTGGGGGAAATACCCGCTAAATGGGCTGTTCTTCCTATTTACTGTGTTTATGGCGAACGAAAGAGAAAAAATGTTTTTGGAACAGAACAAAATTTATTGTCTTTGAGTTACGGTAAGGTAATAAGAAAAGACATAAATACAAATGGTGGATTATTGCCAAGCAACTATAACGGATATAATATTATCGAAAAAAATGATATTATTATCAGACCGACAGACTTGCAAAACGATAGAACAAGTTTGAGAACCGGACTTGTGAAAGAACACGGAATAATAACTTCGGCATATATCGCGTTAAAACCCAAAAACAGAGTAAGCAGTAAATTTTATCATTATTTGCTACATTCTTATGACGTAAAAAAGGTTTTCTATAATATGGGCAACGGCGTAAGACAAGGATTGAATTATGGTGAATTTGCTAAGCTAATGGTTTATTATCCACCCCTTGACGAACAACAAGAAATAGCCGATTATCTCGATAACAAATGCGCCGAAATCGAGCAGATTATCGCAGATAAAAAAACGCAAATCGAAACGCTTGACGGCTACAAAAAATCGCTCATTTACGAATACGTTACGGGCAAAAAGGAGGTCGTATGAACAACATTCTTTCCGAAAAAGAATATCAGCGGTTTATCATAGATAAACTCGTTTCCGAAAACGGCTACATAGAGCGGAAAAACGTGAAGTTCGACCGTAATTTTGCTATCGACCGCGAAATGCTGTTCAAGTTTCTTGACGATACACAGCCCGAAGCAATGGCGCAGATCCGCAAGGTGTATAAAGACGTTACCGAAGATACGGTGGTAAACTTTATCAACACCGAAATCACGAAAGCAAAAAGCAGTCTGTTATCCGTCTTAAAACACGGCGTGGAAATCGCGGGGTATAAGTTAGACCTTATGTATACCAAGCCCGCAACGACTTTCAATAAAGACCTGCTTATAAAATACAATAAAAATATCTTTTCCGTAATGGAAGAAGTATGGGCGAGCGATACCGAGAGAATCGACCTTGTGGTTTTCCTGAACGGCTTTGCGATTATGTCGTTTGAACTCAAATGCAATTTTGCGGGGCAGAGTTATCAGGACGCAATCTTGCAATACCGCACGCAAAGAAACCCGAAAACGCGGTTGTTCTATTTCAAGGCGGGGTGTATTGTCAATTTTGCAATGGACTTGCAGGAAGTGTATATGACGACGCGCCTTGCAAACGACGGCACGTTCTTTCTGCCGTTCAATATGGGTAGCGGCACAGGAATTGACGCGGGCAAGGGCAATCCCGTTTATCCCGACAAATATTCCGTCTATTATATGTGGGAAGATATACTCAAAAAAGATACGGTGTTAGACCTTATCTCGGAGTTTATCTTTATCGAGCGCAAGGAAGAAACGGACGAAGTAACGGGCAAAACCACGGTAAAAGAAAAGGTGGTTTTCCCGCGCTATCATCAACTTGACGTTATCCGCAAAACGATAGCGGACGTGGAAGTCAACCGCACTTCGCAAAACTATCTGATACAACATAGTGCCGGATCTGGTAAAACGAATTCTATTGCTTGGCTTGCGCACAGGCTTTCTTCGCTTCACGATGAAGATAATAAAATAGTGTTTGATAATATCATTATTTGCACCGACCGCGTGGTGGTGGACAGGCAGTTGCAGGACGCGGTGCGCGGTATCGAACATAAGACGGGGCTTATCAAGGTTATGGACGATAAGTGTTCGTCGGCAGATCTTGCTTTCGCGCTTCAAAGCAATATCAAGATTATCGGCACGACGATACAGAAATTCCCGTATATCGTGGACACGGTAAAGAATCTGAAAAACAAGACCTTTGCCGTGATTATCGACGAAGCGCATTCTTCCACTGCCGGCAAGGATATGGCGGCAATCACGATGACGCTCGGCGCGGGCGAAGTCGATTTTGAAGAAGGCGTAGTAGATACGCAGGATATGATTGCGGACGAAATCCGTCGCAACGGCAAGCAAAAGAACGTTTCTATGTTTGCCTTTACCGCCACGCCGAAAGCGACCACTCTCGACTTGTTCGGCAGATTGAACGCGAAAGGGCAGAAAGAAGCCTTCCACTTATATTCGATGAAACAGGCGATAGAAGAGGGTTTTATTTTAGACGTGCTTGCCAACTTTACCGAATACAATACGTATTATCGGCTGAACAAAGAGATTTCGGAAGATCCGAAGTACAAGACGGCGGAAGCCAAAAAGCAAATCGCGCGGTTTGTGGAACTGCACGAAACGAATATCGCGCAAAGGGTGGAAGTGATTGTCGAACACTTCCGCACGACTGTTTTATCTGAACTCGGCGGAATGGCAAAGGCAATGGTGGTAACGGCTTCCCGCGCAAGTGCGGTCAAGTATCGTCAGGCGTTTGAAGATTACGTTACCAAGAAAGGCTACGCGGGCATTCACGCGCTTGTGGCGTTTTCGGGCAAGGTAAAACTGCCCAATGACGAAACGGAATACACGGAAACGCTTCTGAACGGCTTTTCGGAAGATAAACTGCCGAAGAAGTTTGATTCGGACGACTACAACGTTTTGCTTGTGGCGAACAAGTATCAGACGGGCTTCGACCAACCGAAACTTTGCGCAATGTATGTTTTGAAGAAGTTGCGCGGTGTGAATGCGGTGCAGACGTTGTCGCGTCTGAACCGTATCTGCCCGCCGTTTGAGAAAAAGACGTTTATTCTCGATTTCGTGAATACATACGACGATATTGTCAAGGCGTTCGCGCCGTATTATACCACGACTCTGCTTGCAAATTCGGTTACGCCGACGGCGGTATACGATTTGGAAGCGAAACTCGACGGGTATATGATTTTAGATCCTTACGACGTGAATATGGCGGCAGAGATTATCTATAAAAAGATTATCGAATCAAAGGACAAAAATCAGTTGCGTTTCTATCTGCAACGCGCAGAGAAGAAACTGAAAGAATACGATTTAATGAAACAAATCGAGATAATGGCGGTCGTGCGGCATTTTATCCGCTTCTATGAGTTTCTGATACAGGTATCGTGTTTTGAGGACGTGGAACTGCATAAAAAGTATCTGTTTCTGACTTACTTCGTTTCGTTCGTAAATATTTCTCAGCCGGGCGGCGGTTTCGATTTGTCAGGTAAGATTAAAGCGGATAACTTTATTCAGAAGAAAGGCGAAGAGCATAAAACAACAAAAGTTACGCCCGATCCGATCGTAAAACTGCCAACGGCGGACGACTTTAATCTGAACGAGGACAAAGTAAAACGTCTTTCGGAGATTATCGACGAAATCAACAGCAAAACGGGCAAAACCTACGATAACGACGTCGTAATCAAGGCAATGCTTCAAATCAAAGACTTGATGATGAAGTCCGAAAAACTGCGCGAGAGTGCGAAGGCGAACACGGAAAGCGACTTTGCGTTTTCGTATTTCGACGGTATCGACGACGCACTGATCGAGGGACTTTCGCAAAATCAGGACTTCTTCTCGTTGCTTCTTTCTAACGACGAAATGAAGAAAGAGGTTCTCGGTATCTTCGTCAGCGAGATTTACAAGAGCTTGAGAGAAGATAAATAATACAAACCAACCAAAACGCACCTAAAAACGCAGGTGCGTTTTTGCATAAATGGAGAGCGGAAAGGTATCGAAAATGAGTAAAAAGAAACGAATTGTGGGTAAACTTTTGAATTTTTGTAATTTCACACGAAGTTAGGGCAAACAGGCTTGATTTTTTGAGAAATTTATGGTAGAATATAAAAGACAAAACGTATCATATATTGATACGCGGAACTTTTAACGCCGAATAACCTGCAAAAAAATGCAAAACACAGGCAAAAGGAGTTGACAAGGTATGACATACACAAGGCAATCAAAGACGAGAAAGTCTGCCTATAATTTGAGTAAGAGTAACGGAATTTGACCGCACTGCTGCATGGGTTTTTACCTATGGGGCGGTGCGATTTTGCTTTTATAAGGGAAAAAGAATAACATTTTACAAAGGTTTTAAGTCGCGTAAGCGACACGGAACATATCCCCCACAAAAATTAAAAGGAGATACGATTATGACAAACAACAAGGCGAATAAATCAAAGATATTAGCGCTTATACTCGGTCTTACGATGTGCATTTCACTTATGCTCGGCATTGTGTTTGCAAGCCCGACGAGTACGGTTTATGCGGCAGGAGAAGACGGAACAGCGCCGACAATCGTCAAAACAGGCGGTATTGACGTTGATAGAAAAAACCATATGGGCACTCTCCCTAATGCATTAAAGGGCGTAGAATACAAGGCGAAAGACGGTAGCAACTACAAAATTGAGGCTACTGGAACAGAACCGTTCACTTTTCGCGCGAATAAATCGGGAGAAGGCTATGCCCCATTGCCCGAAGGACTTTCGTTAAACCCGACGACAGGCGAAATCGTAGGTACGCCTACGGGAGATGCAGGTAAATACAATATCAGCGTTACCGTTACAAATAAATACGGTAGTGATAACATCTCTGTGGGGATGTACGTTTATGGCGAAACCTCCAAACCGAAAATCACGACAACGCAAGCAGATATTAAGGTGGGATATAAAAATTCTTTATATTCGCAACGTATATTTTATGAGAGTGGCATTGGCGAACCTTCCAAGGCAAGCATTACAAACGGTAATTTACCTACCGGATTAGGACTTCGACAATCAGGTTTTGGTATCTACATAGAGGGAACGCCTACCGAGGCGCGAACTTTTACTTTTACCGTGCGTCTGAAAAACGCCGCAGGATTTGACGAAAGACAATATATCATAGAAGTTAAAGATGAAATCGAAGCCCCTGAAATTCAAATGCAAATGACTGTCATAAATGATAGTTATTCAAAAATTAATGAATATGGTCAACTTGCGATTGTAAAAGGAAAAAAAGTTGACGTTCAGTTTTACGCTACGGGAACAAATACGCCGGATAATCCCATCAAATGGTCTTGCGATACAAGCGTATTGCCGGCAGGACTTAATCTTTCGGAAAGCGGTCATCTGACGGGAACTGTGGCTGAAAGCGTTGATCTTGGCTCGGGCATTGAGCATTTTTATATAAACCTTAAGGCAACAAATGTAAGTTCAGGAGTGGAACAAAGTAATACATCGTTTGCGGCTTTAATAGTATGTGAAAATGGAAAAATAGCTGGGGTTACTATTTCCCCTGAAAACACTTCCGTTCCTAAGGGCGGTCAAAGACAATTTACCGCAACCGTAATTGGATACGGCGATTTTGATAAGTCGGTTACGTGGGAAATATATGGCGGTTGTTCTTCTGCAGGTACATCATTATCACAAGATGGTGTTTTGACTGTCGGAATTGATGAAACGGAAAAAACAATAGGTGTAAGAGCAACAAGCAAAGGCGACGAATGCTCGTGTGACATACTGGTAACTATAATAAACCATACGCACACGACAACGCTTGTCCCTGAAAAGCCGAAAACCTGCACAACGGACGGAAACATCGCACATTTCAAATGTAACGTTTGCGGAGATTTATTTGAAGACGCAGGAGCGGTCAAATCGCTTACCGAAGAACAAGTAAAAAGACCTGCGGGACACGAATACGGTGATTTAGTGCCAAAGCAAGAGCCTACCTGCACAAAAACGGGTATGAGTGCGCATTACAAATGCTCGGTTTGCAACAAGTATTTTGACGAAAGCAAAACCGAAAAGACCGAAGCGGAATTGACAATTCCGATAGATCCGGACGCTCACGATTTTGGAGCGTGGATAGCGGAAGTTCCTGCAACTTGCGTGGCAACGGGAACAAAAGGTCATAAAGATTGTAGTAGGTGCAAAAAGCATTATGACGAGAGCGGAAATGTAATCACCGACCTTACTATTCATACAAACGACAATCACGACTGGAACGCTTGGGTAAGCAACGGTGACGGAACACATACCCGCACTTGCAAGAGAGATAGCGGTCATAAAGAAAACGGCACTTGCTCGGGCGGAAAGGCAACTTGCACAACAAAAGCAGTTTGTGAAGTTTGCAAAACAACGTATGGCGGTACTGCACCGCATAATACAACGCAATACGGCGGAAAAGACAGTTCGGGACACTGGGATAAATGCTCGAATTGCGATAACAAATTAAACTTTGAAGCGCATACCCCTGACAGAGAAAAGGCTGACGAAACCAACCCTGTAAAATGCACGAAGTGTGGTTTTGTAATCACTCCTGCCGGACATTATGAGCATACGGCAGACAGCGAATGGCACAATTCGGCAGATGGAAAGTATCACTATCACAAATGCACGCAAAGCGGTTGCTCGGTGATTTTGGACAAAGCAAACCACTCGGGCGGAACGGCAACTTGCGAAAACAAAGCAGTTTGTTCGGTTTGTGGCTTAACATACGGCGAAAAACTCGGTCACGACTATGGCGAAGTTAAATACACTTGGACGAACAACACTTGCAAAGCGGAAAGAGTTTGCAAGCACGACAGCACCCATATCGAAAGCGAAACGGTGCCCGCAACAGGAACGACTATCACAGAGGCAACCTGCAAAGAAAAAGGCAAAATGAAATATACCGCTACCTTTGTGAATACTGCGTTTAGTATGCAAGAAAAGGAAGTAGATATTGATTTTGCTCCACATACTTTTGGAGCGTGGCAAGACGAAATTCCTGCAACAGCGGAAGACTTTGGCACGAAAGGACATAAAGATTGCACGGTTTGCGGAAAGCACTTTGATAAAGACGGCAACGAAATCACCGAACTTAAAATTGCTAAAATCGGCACACATAATGTAATAGTCAACGGCGAAAGCAATTTCTATGCACACGGCGAAAGCGTAACCGTAACGGCAGAAGATAAGGAAGGCAAAGTATTCAATGGCTGGCAGGACGCAAGCGGAAAAATCGTCAGCACCGAAAAGAGTTATACCTTTACCGTAAACGGCGAAACAACCCTTACGGCTGTATATGAAGATAAGTCTTCGGGCGGTGGCGAAATCACCCCGCCTGCTAAAAAGGACGGTCTTTCGGGCGGACAAATTGCAGGTATTGTAATCGGTTCGGTAGCGGTTGCAGGAATCGGCGGATTTGCAATCTTCTGGTTCGCTGTCAAGAAAAAGACGTTTGCGGATTTAATCGCTGCAATCAAAGCATTGTTTAGCAAAAAGAAATAAGATGAAATAATAACAACGAGCCGTTCGTAGTCAATGCGGACGGCTCTAATTCTAAAAGGCGATATTTTGATTTACAGGAGCGGATATGGCTAACGAAAACAACAAAATCAAACTGCTTCTTTTGTGGGATATTTTAAGCAAAAACACCGATGAAAACCACGCAATGAACGCAGACGAGATAAGGGAAGAACTTGCAAAGCGTGGGATGAGCGTAATGCGTAAAGTGATAGCCGACGACATAGCCGTATTAAATGAATATGGGTATGAAGTGTTGTCCTACAAGAAAAAGTATTACTATTATTACGTTGTAAGCCGTCCGATAGAAACGGCGGAAGTAGTTATGCTTGCAGACGCAGTTAATGCTTCAAAACTCCCGGCTACGCAAAAGAAAGCGCTTGTAGAAAGGCTTTCAAGCTTTCTGTGTTCTCATCAGGCAGAGAGTGTTTCAAAGCACATTATTTCGTTTGAGAAAAGCAGAAAGGGGAGCAGTTCGTTTATCTATAACGTGGACGCTATCGAACGTGCGATAAACGAGAACAAGCAAATATCGTTCCTGTATTTCGACTATGACGACAAGCATAAAAAGGTGTATAGGAAAGAGGGCAAGAGATACGTTGTCAGTCCTGCTTATATGGTGTGGAATAAGGATAATTATTATTTACTATGCTTTTCTAACGGGTATGCGGATCTTGTAACGTATCGTCTTGATAAAATGGACGACGTAAAGGTGGACGAAACCGAGCGTGAGCCGCACCCCGAATATGAAAAGTTCAACACCGACGAATACAGAAAACAAGTGTTCTCTATGTTTGGAGGGGAGCTTTGCAACGTAACGCTGTTGTTCGAGCCGACCATACTTTCGGATATGTTTGACAGGTTCGGCGACGATATAAGGATACGCAAAGCAGATGATAACGCATATTCCGTTGACGTAAGTGTTCAAGTATCCAAAACGCTTTTTGCGTGGATTGTCGGAACGCAAGGTAAGGTAAAAATCAGATCCCCAAGAAAAGTATTGGACGAATTTAATAATTTCGTTGCGAAAATCAAGGAAGAATACTAATCAAATATTAAAAAATTGTTGCTCTCGCTTTTGCGGGGGCATATTTTTTATCTGCTCACAAAAAACTTTTGTAAAAAACCTTTCAATGCCAAATATTTGGAATTGAAAATTTGAAATAGGTAGTCTTTTGTGATATAATACGGCTACAATCTAAATTGAACGCAATGTTCAACATAATTAGAAAAACGGAGGTGAGAGAAATGCGGGCGCTGAATCAGACAACTTTGGCGAATATGCAGGAGTACATAATCGCCTTTCAGAAGAAGAACGGCAGATCTCCGAGTTACAGACAGGTACAAAAGGCAATGAATATGAGTTCGCTGAATCTTGTGCAAAGGTACGTTCTCGCTCTCGAAAGGGATGGCAGAATAGAGAGAACAAGGCTGGGGGGCATTGATATGCTGCCGAAACTCAAGCCGAGCGGAGTTGCAATTACGCCTATCGTCGGTTCTATCGCGTGCGGACAACCTGTTGACGCGGTGGAGCAGATAGAGGAAAGCGTAACGCTTCCGCGAGCGATTTTCGGCGGTGGGGATTTGTTTATTCTTCATACGCACGGCGACAGTATGATTGACATCGGAATCAAGCACGGAGATCTTGTAGTAATCAGAAAGCAGAACACGGCAGAGAACGGAGATATAATAGTCGCTATGATGAACGGCGAAACAACGCTGAAACGTTTTTATAAAAGGAACGGGAAAGTGGTGCTTCATCCGGAAAACAAAGAGATGAAAGATATAATTGTCAAAGACTGTGAGATACAGGGCGTTTTGGTAAGCTGTATCCACATATATAATTAAATCGGTATCACGCGTTTTTGCCCCGAAAACGCAAAGATATATAATTGGATTACAAACGATGTTTGACTGTTGTATAGGAGTTATCCCGACCATACCGTAGCAGTTAGATAAATTCAAATCGTTTGTAAGTTTAGGGAGAAAGGAGGTTGTATTTAATGAAATACGCAATGTGTCCGAAATGCGGTCGTCGCCTGTGTAAGGGCGAGAACGGAACGAAAGTGGAAATGGAGTGTCCGAAGTGCGGAGAATTTGCTTCCGTTATCATCGAAGAAGATGACATACATATCAGCAAAAAGCCGATCTTTACGACGCCGGACGTTCCGACAAAACTAAAACAACACGCCTAAATACTCAAACTAAAAAACTGAATAGTATAGTGGGAAAAGAAGTGCCGTTGTATTTCTTTTCTGACATCTTGTTATGAGGCTGAACTCGACAGAGAATCGTGAGGAGCCTGACAGATAGTAAAATCCTGAAAGCATAGGGTTACTCTATTTGTCAGGCTTCTTTTTTGATGCCTTTTTATGCCCGATTGTGAGGATTTTACCCCTCGCAGTCGGGCTTTTTTCGTTGTGGGCAGAAATCTGTCCGATTGCGATTTTTCAAAAACAAAAATCAAAATCGGAGGATTTCAACAATGAAAAAGAAAGTCTATTACAAACTCAACCGTTACCAAGTAACCAAAGTCGAAGTGGAAACCGTAGAGCAGGAACAAGCGGTAAAAATGCTGAACCGTGATACGGATCGCTTCGCAAAA
>ENA-UONW01002867-UONW01002867.1-human-gut-metagenome-genome-assembly--contig:-CS52-NODE-2867-length-15765-cov-8.002546_pt1 | contig 15765 bp, 22 predicted proteins | sample MGYA00242463_ERZ724010 | MGnify/ENA metagenome assembly ERZ724010 | reverse complement strand
GTAAATATGTAATAGAAGGTAATTTAAGAAAAAAGAAAAACCAAGCAAATAATTTTATTATAGATGTAACAAATACTAAAATGGATTCCAAAGAAATAGAAAGGCAAATAAAAAGTATTTATATTTCAAAAAGATTTATGTGGATTGATAAGATATTTGTCATAAAAGAAAACAAAATAATAAATGCATATAAAAGAAAATAATTGAAGGTCAACTGCGAACCAAATATATGGGGTTCTCAACTGACCTTCAATAATAATATTATTAACTTAATTATACAATAAATTAGGCTAATAATCAATAGTTTATGCAAAAAAAATACAATTTATACATTAAATTAGTTATTAACGTTTTAATATATATAAGAAGCTGACGAGCTTCTTTTTTAATGTCTTTTTTCAATTAGACGTAAAAGAAATTGAAATGTTGGGCATACGACGTTAAAAATAGCAAATATTATCAAATTCGAGGGAAGAAAAACCCGTAGAAAATCGTAGGAGGAGAAATATTATGAAAAGAAGTTTTTTAGAAGGATTATTCAAAGATTTAGAAGCGGAGGATAGCGTTAAGAAAAATATCATTGATAGTATTATGGATGAAAATGGTAATGATGTTAACGCAGAAAAAATAAAAACTTTAACTGCACAAAATGATTTAAAAGTAAAGGAAGGATTAATCGAAGAACTAAACAAAAAAATAAAAGAAAATGGTTCTGTCGATATAGAAGAAATCAAAAGAGTAGCTAAAGAGGAAGGTTTTGCTGAAGGTTCTAAAGAAGTTGAAGAATTTAAGAAAACAAACGCACTAAAAAGTTCCATAAAAGGAGCAAAAGACTTTGACTTAGTTTATAGCAAACTAGACAAAGACAAAATTAAATATGAAAAAAATGATAAAGGAGAGTACACAGTAAGTGGCATTGATGAACAAATCAAAGATGTCAAAGAAAAGTATTCTTTTTTGTTTGATGAGGAAGATGATGGAAGCTCAGAAATTAATCTTGGTGGAAATCATAACAAATTATCTGAAAAAGATGGCTTAAAACAACTAGAAGAAGCTATGGGAATTAAAGAAGATAAAAAATAGAAAGGAAGAATGAAAAATGCCAAATACAATAGAATTATTTAAAAAGAATGCACCAGAGTTATTAGACAAAATATATAAATCAGAGTCAACAACAAGTGATTTCGATATAAACGGAGCTTTAGTACAAGCAGGAAAGAATGCAAATGAAATAATTGTTCCAGTATTAGATATGGACGGATTAGGAGATTATGACAGAAATAGTGGTTACATTGATGGAGATGTATCATTAACGAACGAAACTAAAAAATTCAATTATGAAAGAGGAAGAAAATTAAAAACAGACGTAATAGACAATGAAGAAACAGGAGGAGTAATATTAGGAAATTTATCAGCTGAATTTTTAAGAACAAAAGTTATTCCTGAGGTTGACGCTGTAAGATATGCTACGTATGCATCTATCCCAGGAATTTCAAAAGTGCCAGCAGGTACTAGCTACGATACTGCAGAAGAAGTTTACAAAGCAATTGCTAAGGCGTGGGATGACATGACAAACGATGAAGTACCGGAGGAAAATAGACATTTAAGAATAACATCTGTTCTATTAGGTATGATTAGAGATATGGATACTTATAAATCAAAAGAATTATTAAGCAAATTTGCAAGCATAAAAGTTGTACCACAAGCAAGATTCAAAACTGTAATTGAATTATTAAGCGGTAAAGATGCCGACGGAGAAAGAAAAGGTGGATTTAAAGCAGGAACAGAAGCAAAGGATATAAACTTCATGATAATTCATAAACCTGCATTATTACAATATACAAAGCATAATAAAATGAAATTATTTACACCTGATCAAGATCAAGATGGAGATAACTACAAATGGTTATATAGATTATATGGATTAAATGAATATTACAAAAATAAAGTTGCTGGTATTTATTTATCACATAAAGCTTAGGAGGTAAAGAAATGTCAAAAAAAATAGGAATAGGTTATTCTTTTAAAGAAAAAAGCCTAGAAAATGAAAATAAAGAATTAAAAGCTAAACTAGCTAAACTTGAAGCCGAAAATAAAAAGGTTAAAGAACCAACAGTGGCAGAATTAAAAGCTAAACTAGATGAATTGGGAATAGAATATGACAAAAAAGCTAATAAGGAAGTATTGTTAACTTTATTACCACAAGAGTAGGAGCTGATAAAGATGAAATATGCAGATTATAGCTATTATTTACTTGAGTATAAAGGAAAACTACAAGAAATCTTTTTTGATTCACTAATAATAAAAGCAAGCAGAGAAATTGATAAGAATGTCAACACAAGACTAACAGAAACAAAAATAAATAATTTGCCAAAAGAAGCACAAGAACAGTTGAAATATACTGCTTGTGCTTTAGTTGATTTAATAAATAAAAAGGAAGAAAGTACAAACAGAAAAATTACTTCATATTCGATAGATGGAGTAAGTAAAAACTTTAAAGTGCTTTCTGATGAAGAATACAAAGTGGCTAAAAAGGAAATAATCAATTGTTTGCCTGATGAATTAACATGCTTTTTATAGGGAGGTTAGTATGGAAGATTTTCCAATGCAAGATATAACAATATACCATAAAAGTAATAACAAATGGGATAGATATGTTGTAGAGGCTAGTTATAGAAATACTTCAATAACAAATCATAACAGAAATGGGTCAGATTCAACTGACAATGCCTTAATTAGGATTTTTGATATCAATGGATATAATTTAAAGTGGTTTGTAGAAAAGAACGATATTATTGTAAATAAAAAGGTAGAAGATGTAATAGAAAGAGTACCATTAACAGAACTAAGTAAAAAATATGGCACTCAAAATGTTCACAAAGTAACTTCTATTGATAAATTTATATTTGATGATGAGGATTTACCAAATCATATCAAGATAGGTGCAATATGAGTTATATTATTAAAACAAAACCACTACAAACTATTTATAGAGAATTAGGTCTAGAAGAGCGAGGAAAAGTACAACAATTCCTTGGAAAAACAGTTGCCGACAACTTGAAAAAATATGTGTCTTATAAAAGCGGAACGCAAGAAACTTCCACATATCCTATTAATGGAGGAAAACAAGTAATAATAAACGTTCCTTATGCAAGATTCCAAGCAGAAGGAAAAGTTATGGTAGGAGTAAAAAGTAGAAGTGCCTATGCTAGACGTGGAGAAAGAAAAGTAGTTATAAATAAAAATTTAAAATATCACAGCAGTAAATTAAGAGGTGCACACCCATTTGAAAGAATGAAGGCAGACAAAAGAGACAAAATATTAATGCAAACAGCAAATTATGCAAGGAGGTTAGACAATGGATAAAGCAATAAACGAATGGTTGTTAAAATATGAACCAATAAAAGAAATAGCAGAAATGATACATACAGAGGAACTACCAGAAGAAACAGATACTTTAGCCTTGCAAAGGAGTGGAGTAGAAAATTTGCCACTAAAATATATAACAGATACAGGCTGGTATAGACAATATCAATATGCATTGCTTTTAAAAGCAAATAGTGAAGATGACATACAAAGATTAGAAAATTTAGACTGGTTAGATGATTTAAGCGATTGGATAGATAAACAAAATCGACTAAGAAACTATCCAGTATTAAAAAATAAACAAATAAAACAAATTAGCTGTGCTAATGCGATAACCTATGAAACTGATGAAAAAGGTTTTATAAGTACGTATTATATACAGCTTTATTTTAATGTAAGAGGAGGAATTTAAAATGGCAGTTGAAGAATTAACAGATATCATGCAATATGACGAAGCACATTACTTTGGAATAAATAATGAAATAGTATTAGGTGGAGTAATTACAGAAATGACAGAAAGTTCAAACCCAACAGAGTCTGAAAAGCAATACATACACCAAAAATCAAAAACAAAAAAGATTACAGGATTTTCGAATGAATTTCCTATTACTATGGATATGGTTAAAGGCGATAAGGTGTTTGACTATATGTATAATTTATTCTATGAAAGAAAAACAGGTTCAGACTTAAATACAGATCATTACATAGTAAATTTATGGCAACCAGTTGCAGAACAGGAAAATACATTTAAAGCAAGAAAAATAACACAGACTTGCAAAATAACAGAATGTAATGGTGCTGCAGGGGAACAAAAACAAATTACAGGTTCTCTTGAAGGTGGAGAATTTGTTTATGGTACATTTAATGTAAAAACAAAAACATTTACAGAGAATGCGTAAAAATAATAGGTAGATATTAAAGATAATTATGTTAGGAAGGATAAAAAATGAAAAGTAAAAGAGTAAGTTTTGGGTATGAAGATACAGACCAAAAAATTGAAGTTGATATATACGGATTGGTCTTTGAAATTAATAAGAAAAATATTGTAGATAAAGATTTGAAAGATCTTAATGAAGATGAAGATACCATAGAGAGAGAAATAAGAGAAGTTATAGGAAAAGATTCAATAGAGAAAATAAACAATAAGAGATTAGAAGATGGACATGAAAAAATGACTTTAGATGTGGAAATAGCAGTATTAACATGTATATATAAAGCATACATAACAGCTACTTCTGGAAATATGATTAATGAAATAATAGAAAAAAACAAAGAATTAGAAAATAAAGCAAGAAATTTAAGTGGTAATATTAATAGAGAACAAAGAAGAAATTATAATAGAAATAATTATAGAAGAAACAGAAATTATAGGAGATATTAATATGATTATGTTCAATAGACTACCTTATTTTGTGATTTTACAAGGAAAAAAATATAAAATAAATGTAGACTTTAGAAATATGATATCTTTTGAAAATAAGGTACAGGATAAAAGTGTTGACAAATCTAAAAAGATTGAGTATGGATTACGACATTTTTATCCTGCTTTTTTTTATGTAGAAAACTACAATAAATTGTTAAACAATTCGCAATTATATGAAGAAGCATGCGAAAAATTAATATGGTTTTATAAATGTGGCAGAGAAGACTATCACAAAACATCAGGAAAAGGAAAGGGAAGTAATAAGCAAATATATTCGTATGAGTATGATGATGAATATATTTATGGAGCTTTTTATGAACTTCGGAATAGACTTGGCATACGACAAAGTACATTGGTGGAAATTTAAAGCATTATTAAAATCCTTAAAAAGCGATGTAGAGTTTGTAAAAATACAAGGTTATCGAGCATATGAGGGAGAAGATAAAAATATGCTAGAATTAAGAGATTATTGGGCATTACCAAAACCGGTAGAGGAAGAAGAAAGGCTAAATAAAATATATGAAGCATTAAAGTAATTACAAATAAAATATAAAATATTTTTATTTCGACATTTTTCGACAAAAAATAATAGGTAAGAGTGATATACTTGTAAAAAAATAGATAGGGGAGATACAAATAATGCAATGTAAAAAATGTAAAAAAGAATGCCTAGACAGTGAATTAGAGAATGGAGTTTGCAAAGAGTGTAACTCAAAAGAAAAAGGCAACAAAAAGACCTATATATTAATAATTTTAATTTCAGTAATTTTATCTACTATTAGTTATTTGATAATTGAAACCTGGGCAAATAATGATGTAACACTTAAAGATTTTGAAATAGGCTCTTTTAATATGGAAACAGAAAAAACGAATTATCAATACACAAGCAATTTGACGACTTATACAGGAAGAGGAGAGATTTCTTGCAAGAATAAAGATACAAATTATATAGTTTTGTTAGAAAAAAATAATAAAACTAGCGGAGAGATAGAATATACAACAGTTATAGTACATGAAGGAAAAGGAGAATTTACTACATATGATTCGAACTATTCAAATGTAGATAAAAAACCAAATTATGAATTTAAAGTTATAGGATATAGAAATTTTAAGAATGTAAAATAGAAAAAGATATCGAACACTTAGAGAAATCTAGGTGTTTTTATTATGCTTGAAAAGAGGTGGTAAAATGGCGATAGCAGGAAGCCTTACATACAATACAAATATAGACAAATCAGGATTTAATAAACGGATTAGATTCAATTACAAAATCCGTTAAAAATGGAGGAACAAAAATAAAAAATATAGTTACAGCATTAGGGATAACTAAGATAATAAGCACAGCATTTAACACAATAAACAGTAGTATGGATGGTGCAATATCAAGATTAGACACGATGAATAATTTCCCCAATGTAATGAGCAACTTAGAAATAGGAGTAGAAGAGAGTAAAGAGGCTATAAAAGATCTAAGCGAAAGGTTAAAGGGAATCCCGACAACATTAGATTCGGCAGCTTTGTCTGTTGAAAGATTTACAAGCAAAAATGGAGATGTAAAAAAATCAGTTGAAATATTTACAGCGATAAATAATGCCTTATTAGCAGGAGGAGCAAGCAGTGAAATACAAGCAAGCGCACTAGAGCAATTATCTCAAGCTTATGCAAAAGGTAAACCTGATATGGTTGAGTGGAGAAGCATTCAAACAGCTATGCCAGCACAATTAAAACAAGTAGCAGAAGCAATGGGAATGACGACAGATGAATTAGGAGAAGGCTTAAGAAAAGGCGGAGTTGAGATGGACGACTTTATTGAGACCATGATTAGGCTTAACAAAGAAGGAACAGGACAATTTCAAAGTTTTGAAAAGCAAGCAAAGAATGCTACAGGAGGAATAAAGACATCTATTACTAATGCAAAGACAGCGATAACTAGAGGAGTTGCTAATATAATTGACACAATAGACAAAGCATTAAAGAAAACAGAATTAAAAGGATTAGGAAATATAGTTAGTAATATTGGTTCTATTGCAGAAAAGGCATTGAAGAAAGTAGCAGATAAGATTTCAAAAATAGATTTTAGTAAAATTATAAACACTATGAAACAATTATCTAATGTGTATGGTCCGAAAATTAAATCTGTATTTTCAGGAGTGCTTGGAGTTTTTAAAAATATCTGGGCATGGGCAACTAAAAATGTCAGCACAATAACATCTATTATAAGTGTTGTTATTTCTTTAATAGCAACAATGAAAATATATCAGGGAGTAATGACAGCAATAAAAGGAATTGATTTAGCTAAAAACATTATTTCTTGTTTAAATCCAATGGCAAGTTTAGTAGCGTTAGCGACTGGAGGAGTTGCTGTTTTTGCAACATTATCAAAAACAATAGCTAATGAAACTAATGTACTTAAGCGGAATAAGAGAAGAAGCCGACTTACAACAAAAGTCTTGGGAGTCTTTAAAGCAAACAAGAGAACAGGTTATGGCTAATAGTGAAAGTGAAATAGTGACAACGCAAAAATTAGCTGATGAATTAAGGAATATGACAGATGAAAACGGAAAAGTAAAAGAAGGCTATGAAAATAGAGCAAAATATATACTTGGAGAACTAAACAGTGCACTAGGAACAGAATATAAAATGAATGGAAACATTATTAGCCAATATGGAGAATTGAAAGACAATATTGATCAATTAATAACTAAGAAGAAAGCAGAAGCAGCTTTAGAAGCATATAAAGAAGAATATCAAACAGCAATTAAAAATCAATCAGAGGCTACGAAAACACTTACTGAATTAAGACAAAAATATAATGACGAATTAAATAAAACAACTAATGGATATAAAGAAGAAATGGAAAAGTCAAGAAATCTGGCTTATATAGGAGAGCAAATAAAAAAGCAATCTAATTTGATTGGAGAATATGGATATACGGTTGAAAAATATGAAAACTTAACAACAGCAAGTGTTTCTAATAGCAAAGAAGAAATAGAAAAAGCTTTATCTGATATGAGTATTTCTTATGATCAAGCTAAAAACAAAACTAATAGTTCTTTAACGGAACAAATAAATGCACAAAATAATTATGTTTCATTATTGAAACAAAGTTGGCAAGATGCTACAGATAACCATGACAGTTTTCAGGCAAATATAATAAAAAAGCAAATGGATACAGAAGAACAATCTTTAATAAATTTAGCTGAATCGTTAGGCAAACAAACATCAACAGTGAGCAATCTAACAGAAGAACAAAAAATAGCTTGGAAAAATTTAGCTGAAACAAGTTATAGTGCATATGAGCAAGGATTATCTCAAGTACCAGAAGAAACAAGAAAGAAAATAGAAGAAGCAACAGGTGTGATATTATTAGATACAGGCTTAGAAAATGCTTCAAGTAAAGAGGCAGGTTCCGCAACAACGTTATTCAGTCAGAATTTAAAAATTTCAGAAAAAACTAAGGAAAACATAGAGCAAGCATCGAAAAATTTATATTCTGACACAATGGTAGAAAATGGAGCTAAAGTTTTAGCAGATGATGCAAATTCGGGATTTAATAATAATGTAGATGGTAACAAATGGGGGACAGATTTAAGTAGCAATATTTCAAGTGGTATGACATCTCAAAAATCACAAAGTGGAATCATGGGAGCTGCTACATCAATAGCAGGATGGATTAAATCAATTATAGGGCACTCAGTTCCAGCAGCAGGACCTTTAAAAGATGAATTAACATATATGCCTGACATGATCAATAACTTAGTGAATGGAATAGAAAAAAATAAATACAAAGTAGCAAATGCAACAAATAAAATGGCACAAGAAATGAAAAACAGTTTTGATTTAGATAGTATGAATGATGAAATTGTGAACAAAATGAACAGAGCAGTAAACGTTGAAACTGGAAGAATATCAGCTAATGCAATTGTAAGAAGTAATGCAAATTATAATCAAGCAATTTACTTAAATGCAAATTTTGATGGAAATGTTGATATAGATGGAAAGAAAGCAGGAAGAATATTAGCACCAAGCGTAGTAAAAACGATAAAGACAGGAGGATTAGCATAATGGTATATTTAAAATATAATAGTGTGAAATTGCCGGTATTGGATAACTATAACATAGCAAAGTCAAGTCAAGAAATAACTTTTAGTGATTTAAAATGCGATTTTACAGGACACCAAAAAGCTGATTTACCAGAAAAATATCAAGAAGTGAGGGTCGTGGAAGAATCAGAAACAAATCAAGAGACATTGTTATACTCAGGGTATATTGATGATTATGTATTTGATGAAATGAGAGAACTTGATGAAGATATTAATATAAGTTTTACTTTACTTTCTCCTCAAAAAATAGCAACATTAAGAACATGCATTGCCGTTGGAACATATGAGATAAAAGATTTAATAGAAAATATAATACTAGCTCCATTAATTGATGATGGATTTACATTAAAAGAGATAAACATTGTAAACAAATCTTTAACCGTTAACTTTCTAGTAGAAACAGTTGAATACTGTATGAATAATTTAAGCAATAAATATAATTTTTGGTGGTATATAGATGAAAGCAAAAACATTTATGTAAAAGATATAGAAACAATGTTTAAAGAAGAACCTATGTATATATATGATGATAAACATACTATTGACGGTTTAGAATATGTTAAGCCAATAACAAATAGCGATGATTATGCTAATGTAATTAACTTTAAGAACGTTAGAATATATGAATATTCAAGATTAAGTATGAACAAAAAAGAAGTTACTGAAACACATAATCCATTGATTGATGGACAAGTAACAAATATAAAGCAAGACGACCAAATAACGTTTAATTTTCCAATTGATATAAAGAAAGAAAATATAATTAAATCTGCTAATAGCAACGGTATTACAAATACAAATATTATTTATGGAATATATGTAGAAGGAATATATGAAGATAATACAGACTTTTCTTTTTTTGTCTCATTTGATACTTTAAATAATTTATATAAAGTAAGTGATAATTTAGGGTTTGATGGAGAGAGCACAGATAGTGAAAAAGAATTTTTATTAATGCGAGATAGTTTTTTCAGTAACTTAATAACAGGAATTAAATATAACAATGGCAATAAAAAAATAAATAGTATTAAAACAATTAATTCTGACAGTACATTAATTTATAATGTTAATAAATTTTTGAATGATAAAGGAATACTAGAGAAAAAGAACATCATAAGTAAAACAGGTATTGTAGAAAGAACTATAGACATGAAAGAAAGTTGGAAAACTGTACAAGAATTGACTGAAATTGGAGCAAGCTACTTAAACAAAAATAGTTTAAATTATGCAGATGAACTTGAAATTAAGCTTGATAAAGACAAATTTCAAGTTGGAAAAATACTTTATATTAATAAATTCATGATAGATGGAAGATATGTAGTAACTGAAATACAAAGAACAGACCAAAATAATGATGATGAATTTTTAGTAAAATGTAAAAACGCTAACATATTAGATAACTTCATTGATATATTTAGACAAGAAAACGAACAAACATCAAGTGACAAGGTATATCAATTGTATGTAACACATTATGAAGAAGAAGGAATTAGCGAGAGATTTGAGGTGGTACAATGATAGTTAAAAACGAATATGTGAAAATAAAAACAGACAAAGAATATGTACTACATAATTACATATATGATAGTTATTTAAGGTTGTTTAGTAAAGGACAATTATTAAATGAGTGGGGATTAGCATATCAAGATGAAAACGAAAATAAAGAATTAACATATTGTTTTATAAGGTTTGATAGTCCTTTAAATAATTATCAAAAAGCAAATTATACAGATTTTAATATAAGAATGCAAAAAACTCAAATGCAAACTGTAGGAAATTCAAAAGGTTGTAATGTGACTTATACATTTGCAGAAACTAAGTCTGTAACTTTGATAGATACAGGAAATGTACTTTCTTCATTAAAGGACTATTATGGTAAAAAAATAACTGCAATAGGATTTGGTAATTGGAATACAATTTATGCTTGCGTCGATACTAGTAATTATTCAATATATTTAACAGAAGGAGAAAAACTTGCAATAACAAGAAAAGATATATTTGAAAGTAATGCAGAATGTGTTGGATATGAATATCCATATCATTTATCTCCAGTAGATTGGGCAGGATATTTAGAGGAGTATCTTGACCCAGCTACTGGAAAAATTGTAAGCAACCCTTACAGGGTACCAGTTATAGCGATATTGTACTCAATAGGAATTGGAAGTCAAAAAGGGGTAATGGAGGAAGAATATAAAGTAGGGACAGATATAGAAATAAATGAAGAGAGCGACACAGTGTTTGGGTTTAATATAAGAACAGGACTAGAACAAAGTGTATTTCCGCATTCAAGTTTATATATGGGAAATGGAAAATATCCAATGCCAGCAAACTTGATAAAAGAAATGTTTACAAACACTAATTTACAACCCAGCTTAAATAAATATCCATTAAAACCTAACACAAAATATATAATTTTAAAATATAGATTTGTATATCAATATGTAAGCATGAGATTTGGCAAAACAATGGTAAATACAGATAAGTATTACACAATGAATTTTTATACCGAAGCAAAAGGATTATTTGAACTAAAAAATAAAATAGAAAGGAGCAATTAATTATGGCAGATATAAAATTAGATAGAATAGGTTGGCAAGACGGAACACTTGTTAGCAAGGGAAAAGTAGAAATAAATGGCACTATTTATGAAGTAGAGCCAGAACAATATAGTGGACAAACTCCACTTTCTAGTGCAAATCTTAAAAAAATGGAAGATAATACAGAAAAAGCAATAAATAAGCTAAAAGAAGAAAAAGATGGAACTACATTGTATGAAAACGAAACAGGAACGACAGGAGATATAGCATTAAGTGAAAAATTGTCTAATTATAAATATATTAAAGTATTCTGGAAAGTTGGAAATAATAACAGGGGAGAAGAAGTATCTGTAGCATTAAACAAAAATATAAATTTATCATTAATAGACTTTACAGATTCAAAGATATGGATACATACTAAAACAATGACAATGGAAGATACGAAATTGACAGTAAAAAGATATAAAGAATATTCTATTACAGATAGTAGTCAATGGACTCCATACGGTTCATCAACTAATTCAATTGCAATTGTTAAAGTAGTGGGATACAAGTAAAACATATATGTCTTAAGTATACATGAAAGGAAAAAGATATAATATGAAAGATAAGAAAATAAAAGTAGCAGATAATAGCATGGTATATTTTAATGACAAAGTTCTTGGAATAGATGGAGAAAACCTACAAGGGAAAATAATATTCTATTTCGAGAACTTTAAAAATGGAGTAGCATGGTTAGAATTTGAAAAAGAAGATGGAACAAAAAAGTACATACCAATGGATAAAGTAAATGAAACATATGAGGTAGAAATAAAACCAAGCTTACTTTCAGATACGTCAATAATATATTTGCAACTAAGAATAACAGAAGATGAAAGCGAAAACGGAATACCAGTGTTTAAATCAAAAAAATTCTATATGAATATCTTGGATTCAATAAATGCAACATCTACAATAGAAGAAGATTACCCTGATATTTTAGATGTTTTAAACAATAAGCAAGACAAGTTAAAAGCAGGGAAAAATATAACAATAGGAAACAACGTAATAAGTGCAAATTTTAAAGAAACAGCAGATAAAGAATACGTTGATAATCAAGACAAAGATATACTAAAAAGTGCTAAAGAATATGCTGATAATCAAGTACCAAATGTAGTTGAAACATATGTAAATGAACATAAAGAAGAACTAAAGGGAGAAAAAGGTATTGATGGGAAAAATGGAAAAGACGGTACTAATGGCAAGGATGGCACAAACGGAACTGATGGGAAAAATTATTCAGTAGAAATAGTAGAAAGTACATTGACCACACAAGAAATAGAATCAAATAAGTTCTATAAATTCGGGGAAGTAACAGAGTTAAACTTAACATTAGCAGAAATAACAGATAATACGCAATTAAATGAGTATATGTTTGAATTTGTAAGTGGTTCTACAGCTACTACTTTAACACTTCCAAATACGATAAAATGGTTAGAAACACCGTCTATTAAGTCGAATAAGACGTATCAATGCAGTATTGTAAACAATATAGGAGTACTGGTAGGTGTTGCAAATGTCTAGTTTTAGAAGAAGATTAATGATGTCTGTAAAGAAACAAAATGAATATACAGAATTAAACTACATCGAAGGTACAGGAACTCAATATATAAACACAGAAGTGAAAACTAAACAAAGTTTAAAAATAGAATGTACTTTTAGTGGTAATCAAAAATCAACATTATTATTTGGAGGAAGAAAAACTAAAAGCTTAGACGGATTAGCGTGGGGATTCAATTATGTAGATTATGCTTTTAGTGGTTTTGGTGGTAATACACAAAAAAATAATACTACAGTCAATACAATAGATGACAAAAAACATACAGTTGTACTTTCAAATGAAATATACACAATTGACGGAATTGACCAAGTCTTGCCAAATAGAGGAACTTTTACAGAATTTTATAATATTTATTTATTTACGTGGAACAATTCAGATATAGCAGATGCTAGGCGTTTTCAAGGAAAAGTTTATGATTTTAAAATATATGATAATGATGTACTTATACAACACTTAGTCCCAGTTTTAGATAGTGAAAATACTCCTTGTATGTACGATAAAGTAACTCAAAAATTCTATTACAATAATGGAACAGGAGATTTTTTATATGGAGAAAAGGAGAGTTAATATGTTAGTAAAATATATAAATGAATACAATGTAAAATATGCAAATTACAAAAAGATACTAGAATATGATAATAAGCAAGTAATAAATCCACGAGAAGAAGATTTCGAAAAAGCAGGTTATAAGACTTTAGAAATAGAGGAAAAACCTGCTTTTAATATGGAAACACAGTACTTAGAACCTTACTATCAAGAACAAAAAGAAAAGATAATACAGAAGTGGAAAGTTAAAGAGATAGAGGAGGTGGGATAGTGGAAAATACAGAAGTAATTGAAAGACTGGTTGCTGTCGAAGAAGGAAGAAAGTCAAATACCAAAAGAATAGATGAACATGATGAACAAATAAAAGAACTGCAGAATACATATTCTATAATGGAAAAGATGGATTATAGAATGAGCAATGTAGAAGATAATGTTTCTGAGATAAAAACAGAAATACAAAAAGGAAAAGAGCAAAAGGGTATGAAATGGGATAAATTAATTGATTATTTATTCTATACAATACTTGCATTTGCTCTTTTTAAATTAGGATTAAGATAGGGGAAAGAAAAATGAAAGATAAGAAATTTTTAACTATAATATCAGTAATAATGATGAGTGTTATATTATTTACAGTATTTGCTTTTAGTGATGATAAAGAATTGCAAAAAGATGTAGTAGAAAAAGTTACAGACACTGTAACAGATATAGCAACAAGAGAAATGAGTAAAGAAGAAATAGAATCTTTACCATCTACAGAAATAATAGAACAAACAGAAGAACAAGAGAATGCTGTATCAAATGAGCAAGAAGGAGAAGAAACAGAAGGATTTCAACTTCAAGGAGACATAGCTTATGAAGGAGCAAAAGCAGAAACTTGGAACGTAGAATTAGGAGATTATGTTGGATTAACATATTATTCACAATTAGATAGTAGATGGGCAAGCAAGATGTATTCTAGTGTAGGCAATCCAAACCAAACAATAGGTTCTAGTGCTTGTGGTCCTACATGTGCTTCAATGGTAGTAACAGCTACAAAAGGAGCAATAACACCTGATACTATGTGTGATTTGTTTGTACAACATGGATATAGAAGTGCAAATAATGGTACATATTTTAGTGCTTTTAGAGCTGTAGCAGACGAATTTGATATTGGATATGAAGAAACATATTATTTAGACAAAGCTGTAGAGTTATTAAGAAATAATCATTATGTAATAGTATCATGTGGAAATGGATTGTTTACAACGGGTGGACACTTTATCGTTCTAGTTGGAATAGATGGAGATACATTAAAGATATATGATCCATATTTATATAGTGGCAAATTCTCAACAAGTACAAGAAGAGGCAAAGTAACTGTAGATGGAAATACAGTATATTGTAGTATAGACAATTTTAGAAAATATGCTAATTATAGTAAATTCTTTGCATTTTCTCATGATGGAAATGTACAAGTAAACAACACACGTCCAGTAACAACGCAGGCATATACTAGATATGTAAATGCTAAAATAGGATTAAATATAAGAAATAAGCCTAATGGATATATTGTAGGTGGATTATCTAATGGTACAGCAGTAACAGTATATGAGACAGATGGCAATTGGAGTAGAATAGGGACAAATAAATGGGTTTCTAGTAATTATCTAACAAGTTATATGGCTGTAGCTTCAAATCCTGTTAAAACTATTTCTGGTGTGAAATATACAACAGGAAAATACAAAGTAAATGCTAGTATATTAAATGTTCGTACAGGTCCTGGTACAAAATATAAAATAAAAGGATATAAACAATTAACAGCAAATGCAAGATATCAAAATAAGAAATTAGGAAACCAATATACTAATGGATTAAAACGTAGAGTAGTAACAACAGTTACTAAAGTTCAAAATGGATTTGGATTAATTCCAAGTGGGTGGATTTCATTAAATTATTGTACTAAATTATAACATTAGAGCTAGATTAGATTAATTTCTAGTCTAGCTCTTTTTTTGTGCAAAAATGCAGTAAAATCAAGGTATATAACTTGTTGCCTTAAAAATAAAAACGGCTTAAAATCGATTGTGAAGGGTCGTTTTTTAGCTGAATTTCAAGAAAAAAACAAAAGATAGATATGGAAAAAATCTATCTTTTATTAATCTCATTTTTAAACAATAATATATTCTTTATAATTATAATAAATTAAATTTT
>ENA-UONW01002861-UONW01002861.1-human-gut-metagenome-genome-assembly--contig:-CS52-NODE-2861-length-15809-cov-18.754158_pt1 | contig 15809 bp, 11 predicted proteins | sample MGYA00242463_ERZ724010 | MGnify/ENA metagenome assembly ERZ724010 | reverse complement strand
AACTCGGTGGTCATCACGCCGCCGGCGGAGTCCTCGGGGTATTTGAGCAGTTCGTTGATCATGCGGCGGGTCGCGGGGTCTGCCTGCGCCAGAATACGCTTGACGACGTTGGCGGGCATTTCCTCGACCAGATCCGTCGCATCATCGACGAACAGGTCATTCACAACGGCCTTCAGCTCCTTATCGGTCAGGCCGTCGATAAGGTCCTGCTGGGTCTCGGGGGTAAGCTCGGCGAAAATCTCCGCCGCCAGGTCCTTGGGACACAGGCGGAACAGCACGGGGAGCTTCTCGGGCGGGAGGTCCTCGAAGACGGCGGCCAGGTCGGGCGCGGGCAGGGTGGACATAACATCGCGCAGGCTCTGGTACTTTTTGGCATCGTCCAGGTTGGCCAGCATCGTGCGGAGGGTCAGGATCGCGGTATCAGACATAAAAAAGCTGCCTCCTTTTCAGGCGGCAGCCAGGCACATTTAATTTTAGGCAATGCAAAGCAGAGCAACACCGTGCGCTTATTTCCGCGTACAGTTTGCTTTGGTTTGCCTGACAAAAAAGTGGTGGCTGCCGTTATTCAAGATACATCGGTACACAGGACTGGGACTGGGGGTATCCATTGTGACAACCACCTCACCTTTGTTTGAATTTTTACTACACGGCGCTATTCGCACCTATAGTTACTTTACCATCTGGGAACGGATTAGTCAACGGTAAATTTCGGCAATTTGAGAAAAAATTCAAACATGCCAAAAGACTCCCGGCAACTGGCGGGTCGATGCAAGCATCGACCCCTACAGCTTGTCGGGAGTCGGCAGTTCTTTTATTTTACGGCAGGGCTTACACCATCAGTTCCTTGACGGTGGCGGCCAGCTTCTCGTCCTTGCAGGCGGGGAAGAAGTTCTCGGCGAAGTGCTCACCGGCGAAGGCGCCCTTGACGAGGTCGCGGTCCAGATCCTTCAGGATGTCGGACAGGTCGCGGAAGGCAATGGCGCGCACGCCGTCCAGGATCTTCTTGTTGCGCTGCTCGGGGACAACGCGCTCCTTGGGGTAGCCCTGGCCGTGGCCGAAGCCGAACAGCTTCTCGAAGATGTACTCGAGGTTCAGCTCGCCGCCCCAGCCGAAGCCCTTGGCGAAGGGCAGAGCCACAGCGTTGCCGTCGTTGACATGGGCAAAGGTGTAAGCGTCAACGGGGTCCTCGACGTGGCCGCAGATAACGCCGGGGAAGCTGTTCAGGGCCAGCATAGCGCCCTCACCGGTGCCGCAGCCGGTGATGACGTAGTCCGCAGCGCCGGAGTTCAGCAGCACAGCGGCCAGGATGCCGTTCTGAACGTAGGTCAGCTGGGCGGCATCGTCGGCGGCGTACATGCCGTAGTTGACGACCTCGTGGCCCATCGGCTCGACGACCTTGCGCAGGGTGGCCTCGATCAGGGCGTTCTTGGCGGCCTGGCTGTTCTCATTGATCAGAGCGATTTTCATAATAGCTTTTCTCCTTTTATCGTCAAATTCACATTACAAGCTGACGGAAATACGTGGTGTTGATGCTCTTGTCGAGCTTGGCCATCTTGGCAATGCAGCCGTCCAGCGTATGGGCCACATCGTCCAGGCTGTGCCAGTTGGCGGCCTGCGGCTTGACCTCCTCCTCGAGCCAGGGGGCCACGTCGGTGTGGGAGCAGGCACCCTCGATGAGGTAGGCACCCTTGCGGGCGGCCTGGGTCTGCGGCTCGTAGCCGTCAACGCTGCCCATCATCGTCATGGTGAACACGCCCTTGCGGTTGCGCCCACCCACGATGAGCCGCACGCCCACCGGCTGCACCGAGACCGTGGCGGCCTTCTCGCGCAGGATCTTGACGACCTTCTCCAGCGTCAGGTACTGGGTCTGGTACTCGTCCACCGCGTTGATGATCTGCACGGCGGCCAGCGTGTCGCCCGCAAAACCGACCACGACGTTGCGGTTGATCTTGCGGACCTTGGGCAGGTCGTTTTTGAGGATATGGGGCTTTTCGCCGGTGATGGGTTCCTCGACATAGCGGCCATCGCTGACCATGGCGCAGAAGGTATCACCGCATACTGCTAAAATCGCACTCATTGTTTATCGTCCTTTGTTTTTTAATGGTACGTCTATTGTAGCACGAAATGCCGCGGGGTGCAAGGCACGCTTGACATGGCCGCGGCAGTGGGGTATAATAACTATAGAAAAGGCGCTGCGACAAGCGGTTGGCCCTTTTGGATGAGGTTTTTAGGTATTACCTAAAGAATAACCGTCACCGGGCAGGGTGGCGGTTATTGCTTTTTACAACTAAGCTCAAAGTAAAGGTCTTGCGACCGATATAGAACGTAAATGTAAAACGCATGGTCTCACCTCCTTTACGGAAGTGTGGCCAACCGCCTGCCGTTGTGTGCAGCGCCTTGCCGTCTGTTGTGAAACAGGCGGCTTTTGTATTATAGCAGAAATTTCGACGGTATGCAAGCAAAGCTGCCCGCAGGAGAACCTTCCCCTGCGGACAGCTTTTTTAATTTATCGAGTCTGTAGGGGCCGGGCATGCCCGGCCCTGCCGTATAAGGCAGACGAGTGCTTGCGGAAAGCCGCGGGCCGCACATGTGCGGCCCCTACAGAGCAGCTTTTCTTTAGTTATTCTTGTAATAATTGATCAGGCAGCCGTCCGCCAGGATCCGGCGCTCGGCGTCGGTCATCGCGCCGAGCTTGACGGTGAACTTCACCAGACCGCCGTCCGGCTTGACGGCCACAGCGTCCAGCTCGTCCGCGGCCTCCAGCAGAGCCTTGCGGACGCCGGGCAGGTAGACGTAATCGCCGTTGTCCAGCGCGCCGGGGTTCTCCACCAGGAACGGCAGCATACCCCAGTTGATGCAGTTGGAGCGGTAGCGCTTTGTGGCGTACTCGCAGGCAAAGTTGGCCGCGCCGCCCAGCACGCGCTGGCAGCTGGCGGCCTGCTCACGGGCAGAGCCGTCGCCGGGCTTGTTGGCAAAAATGGCCGAGCCAATGTTGGTGTTGGCCGCGTCAGGCGCGTAGCCCAGTTTCTTCAAATCGTCGTAGACACGCGCAACCTCGGCGGGCAGCTCACCTGCCTTGCGCTGTTCGTCCAGTGCCTTCACGGCCTTAGCGTTCGGCACGTAGGCCGGGTCCTTGCGGGAGAGGGTGAACTCTGCCAGCCGCAGCGGGTTGGAGCGGAAGGACGACGTCTCGCCCGACGGGATCAGCTCGTCCGTCGTCGTGACGGGGTCGGTGATGTAGCTGACAATTTTGACCAGCAGGTCGTCGGTCAGGGCGGGCTGCTCGGGCCAGTCCTTGATGTTCGGGCCGAATTTCAGCGCGTAGTCCGGCTCCGGATGACCCCAGCCGTTGTAGACGCGCTTGTCGTAGACACCCTGCTCAAAGTGGTAGTCGGGCACGGTGTACTCCACGTCGGTCAGCTCGCTGGCGGCGGTCAGATAGCCGCCGTTGGCCGCGGTGGCCGCAATGGAGCGGGCGTCCATCAGGGCGACGGCGCTGATCTGGCCCTCGCCGGGCTTGGAGCCCTCGCGGTTCGGGAAGTTGCGGGTCGTGTGGCGGATGGAGAACTCGCCGTTGGCCGGGGTGTCGCCCGCGCCGAAGCAGGGGCCGCAGAAGCACTCGCGGAAGATGCCGCCGGCGGAGACAATGTCCGCCACAGCGCCATTTTTGACCAGCTCCAGATAGGTCGGCATGCTGTCGGGGTAGACGCTGAACTTGAACTCGCCGTTGCCGCAGCTCTTGCCTTTGATGATGTCCGCCACGGCGCAGATATTTTCATACGTGCCGCCGGAGCAGCCGGCCACAACGCCCTGGTCAACGTAGATGCGGCCATCGTCGCAGATCTTGCCGACGAGGTCCATCTCGACCTTGCCGCCCAGCTGCCTGTTGGCCTGGTCCTGCGCCGCCTGCAGGATCTCTTTGGCGTTGGCCTTCAGCTCGCGGATCGGGTAGGCATAGCTGGGGTGCATCGGCAGCGCGATCATGCACTCGACGGTGGAGAGGTCCAGCTCAATGCAGCCGTCGTAGTAGGCCACGTCGGCGGGCTTCAATTCCTTATAAGCCTCGGGGCGGCCATGCTGCACAAAATATTCCTTCGTGGTATCGTCGGTCTGCCAGATGGAGGACCAGCAGGTCGTCTCGGTGGTCATGACGTCGATGCCGTTACGGTAGTCGGCACTCAGGTTTGCCACGCCGGGGCCGACGAACTCCATGACCTTGTTCTTCACGTAGCCGTTGGCGTAGGTCGCGGCAACCAGTGCCAGCGCGACGTCGTGCGGGCCGACGCCCGGAGCGGGCTTGCCGGTCAGGTAGATGGCAACGACCCCGGGATAGCTCATATCGTAGGTGCGGCCCACGAGCTGCTTAGCCAGCTCGCCGCCGCCCTCGCCGACGGCCATCGTGCCGAGGGCGCCGTAGCGGGTGTGGGAGTCAGAGCCCAGGATCATCCGCCCGCAGCCGGACATCATCTCGCGGTTGTAGCTGTGGATGACGGCCATGTTCGGCGGAACATAGATGCCGCCGTATTTGTGGGCGGCGGACAGGGCAAACTGGTGGTCGTCCTCGTTGATGGTGCCGCCGACAGCGCAGAGGCTGTTGTGGCAGTTCGTCATGACGTAGGGCAGCGGGAACTCCGTCATGCCGGACGCGCGGGCCGTCTGGATGATGCCGACATAGGTGATGTCGTGGCTGGTCATCGAGTCGAACTTCATGCGCAGGTCCTGCATGGAGTCACCGGTATTATGGGCCTTCAAAATGCCGTAGGCGATGGTGCCTTTTTTGGCGTCTGCCTCGGTGACGCCCGCCGGGGCGGAAGTCTGAGGCACGCCGTTTACAAGGTATACGCCGGTGTCGTGCAGCTTCATGGGAAAACCTCCGTTTTTGCAAATAAGAAATAAAAAATAATAAATAATAAAGATTGTGGAGTTTTCTCCCGTTGGTCGAAAACAAAAACGTAGGGGCGGATTCCATATCCGCCCGGACACAGGCAGCCGCCTTGCGGGCGCATATAGAATGCGCCCCTACGATGCACATTTTTTGAGCGGAGCGCCAGCGACGCGATCCACCGCATTTATTATTTTTTATTTATTCTTTATTATTTGAGCACCGCTCACTCTGCCAGTCGGCTGATGATTGCCTGGGTAAACTCCTTCGTTCCCGCGGTGCCGCCGATGTCGGCAGTGACGACCTTGCCCTCCTCGACCTGGGCCAGGATGGCGGCATTGAGCTTGGCGGCCTTGTCGGTCTCGCCAAGGTCGTTCAGCATCATGGCAAAGGCCATCAGGATGGCGCTGGGGTTGGCCTTGTCCTGCCCGGCAATGTCGGGGGCAGAGCCGTGGACGGCCTCATAGATGCGGGTGCTGTCGCCGATGTTGGCGCTGGGCGCAAAGCCCAGGCCGCCGACGAGACCGGCGCACAGGTCACTGATAATATCGCCGTAGAGGTTCGGCGCGACGAGCACGTCGAACTGCTCGGGTTTCTGCACCAGCTTCATGCACAAAGCGTCGATGATGCAGTCGTCCGCGGCGATCTCGGGGTACTCCGCGGCGACCTCGCGGAAGGTGCGCAGGAACAGGCCGTCGGTCAGCTTCATGATGTTGGCCTTGTGGACTGCCGTGACCTTTTTGCGCCCGTTTTTGCGGGCATAATCAAATGCAAAGCGGCAGATCTTCTCGCACGCGGGGCGGGTGATGAGCTTGACGCCGTTGGCGATCTCGTCGTTCAGCATATACTCGATGCCCTTGTAGAGATCCTCGGTGTTCTCGCGCACGATGACAAGGTCCACATTGTCAAAGCGGGTCGGTACGCCCGGCAGTGTGTGCACCGGGCGCAGGTTTGCATAGGTGGAAAAGCGCTGGCGCAGCTGCACATTGATGCTGCGGAAGCCCTTGCCGATGGGGGTGGCGGTGGGGCCCTTGAGTGCCCAGCCGCACGCTTCGATCTCATCCAGCGTGCCGGGGGCGATCAGCTCGCCGCTCTCGGCGGCGTACTCGGCACCGGCAGCAAACTCCTGCCATTCAATGCCGGTGTTCAGTGCGGCGGATACCTCGCGGACGCTCTCGGCAATTTCACGGCCAATGCCGTCGCCCGGAATCAGAACTGCTTTCATAAATAGTACTTTTCCCCTTTCCCTGTCTTACTCTGCCTTTTCTGCGGTATACCTAACATACTACCCGCTTTGGGGCCGGTTGTCAATCCGCATTTTTACACAATAGGCACATTTTTGGCCGCCAGCTTAATTTTTTAAAGCATCCTCCCGAAAAATTTAGAAAAATTTTAAGTTTTTCTTGACGAATTTGCGGAAATGCTATAAAATCAATCTATCGGGCATATTGGTTGGGGAAGCCAACAGTGGTATGTTCCTGTATAAGTATGCAAAGTATATAAAATTGGTCAAAGAGAGGGGTACGCATGATGTATTACCCGGACGTCCCGGCCCTGGAGCCGGATGAGCTTGAGCTGCTCTGCCACGAATATCTGGAGCACAACGCCACCCTTGACCCGCATCTGGCGGATCAGATGGGCGTCAAGCGCGGCCTGCGCAATCTGGACGGCACCGGCGTGCTGGCCGGCATCACGAACGTTTCCAACGTTATCGGCTATGACAAGAAGGAGGACGGCACCATCGTGCCCATTCCGGGCCGCCTGGTCTACCGCGGCATCGACATTGACACGCTGGCCGCCGAGGCCGACTCCCATGACCGCTTCATGTTTGAGGAGGTCATCTGGCTGCTGCTGTTCGGCTCCCTGCCCACGCAGGAGCAGTACGCCAAGTTCCGCAAGCTGCTGGAGCACCACCGCGAGCTGCCCCAGGGCTTTGCCGACGACATGATCTTAAATTCGCCGTCGCCGAACCTGATGAACAAGATGGCACGAAGCGTGCTGGCCATGTACAGCTACGACGAGCACGCCGAGGACAACAGTCTGCCCAACATCCTGCGCCAGAGCATCAACCTGATCGCCGAGCTGCCCACGATGATGGTGAACGCCTACCAGATCAAGCGCCGCGTCTATGACCGGTCCAGCATGTACTTCCACCTGCCCACCGAGGGCCAGAGCACGGCGGAGCATATTTTGAGCACCTACCGCGCCGACCAGAAGTTCACCCACGAGGAAGCGCGTCTGCTCGACCTCTGCCTGCTCGTCCACGCGGACCACGGCGGCGGCAACTGCTCGACCTTCACCTGCCGCGTGCTGTCCAGCTCCGGCACGGACACTTATGCGGCCATCAGCTCGGCCATCGGTGCGCTGAAAGGCCCCAAGCACGGCGGCGCAAACCTGAAGGTCATGCACCAGCTGGATTACATTCTGGAAAATGTCGAGGATCCGTCCAACGACGACGAGGTCCGCGAGTTCCTGCGCAAGATCCTCCGCAAGGAGCGCGGCGACGGCAGCGGCCTGATCTACGGCATGGGCCACGCCGTCTACACGATGAGCGACCCCCGTGCGCAGATTCTGAAAACCCACGCCAAGAGCCTGGCCTACAAGAAGGGCTACGACGAGGAGTACGAGCTGCTGTGCAGCATTGAGCGCCTGGCCCCGCAGGTCTTTGCCGAGGAAAAGCACGGCCCGAAGAAGGTCTGCGCCAACGTGGACCTGTTCAGCGGCCTGATCTACCGTATGCTCGGCATCAGCGAGGACCTGTACACCCCGCTGTTTGCGATTGCCCGTGTGCCCGGCTGGTGTGCCCACCGCGTCGAGGAGGTCGAGTTTGCGAACCGCATCATCCGCCCCGCCTACAAGTACCTCGGCAAGCCGCAGGAGTACGTTCCGCTGGAGAAGCGATAAGATGGTATTTTCCCGGTGCAAGTGTGCACCGGGATTTTTTTTGCGCACAGTAGGGGCCGGGCATGCCCGGCCCGGGGCCTACCCACAAACACCCGTCCGCCGTAATCGCCCCGGAGCGGTCAAGACCGCTCCCTACAAAGCAGCCGTGAGTGTCGGTTTGTAGGGGAGGGTCTTGACTCTCCCGGGTCGTTCACGGCTGCCGCAGCGTTCACGGGAGGGATGAATCCCTCCCCTACACATGACCAGCGAAGGGGCCCTAAAATTTTCTTGCTTTTCTCCGCTGTTTTTGGTATAGTATTCTCTGTTTTTTAACCACAAGGAGATACTATTTCATGTCCGAACATGCCAATAAAAGAGAAAAGCGGCTGGCGATGCTGGTCGTGGCGGCGGTGGTGCTGTTCACGGTGCTGCTCATCGTGGAGACGTTCCGCCTGCTGCTGCCCGGGCTCTGGTCCGCGTTTTCTGCCGGGGATGAGCAGGCGCTGAGCGAATACCTGGCCAGCCAGGGGCGGCTGCGCAGCTTTCTGACGCTGTGGTTCCTGGCCGTCGTGCAGGTGCTGTCGCTCGTCATTCCGGCCATGCCGGTGCAGCTGGCGGCAGGGCTGGCCTACGGCCCGTGGATGGGCTTTCTGACGAGCTTCTCGGCCTCCGCCGTCGCCAACATGAGCGTCTACCTCATTGCACGGCGGCTCGTGCCGGTCATCCGCCGCCTTGTCGCCGACACCCCCAAGGCTGCGAAGCTGCTGGACAGCGTGCGCAGCAGCAAGGACCCCTGGTTTTACACAATTCTGGCGTTCATCACGCCGGGGCTGCCCAACGGCATCATTCCCTATGCCGCCGCCAACGCGGGGATGCGCCCGAAGCAGTTTTTAGCGGCCATCTTCATCAGTCTGCCCTTCCCCACCCTGCTGACCTGCGCGGCAGGCAGCTTTATGCTGGAGGGCAACTGGCTGTTCACCGTGCTGACCGGCATTGTGCTGTTCAGCTTTGTGGGGATTCTGTTCTTCAACCGCACAAAATTCATCGCGTGGGCACATGAGGTCAAAAACAGGCATACCCAAAAGGCCGGAGCGTAAGCTCCGGCTTTTTTTCTTGCCTCCCTCTGCGAGGGAGGTGGCCCGTAGGGCCGGAGGGAGAGAACCTTGCCACAGCCCGAAATGTTTCGGATTGCCGCTAGGTTCTCTCCCCCACCGCCTGCGGGCGGAGCCCCCTCGCAGAGGGGGCCAAGAGGTTTTGGGAACGCGCATTTTTTCTGATTACACAAACACCGCCTGCACCAGCACCATATACAGGGCGGTGCCCACGGCGATGCTGAGCAGCGTGTTCTTCTTCCACAGGTGCAGCCCCACCACGGCGGCCCCGGCAAGCAGCTCCGGCAGGCCGTGAGTGGGGCCGAGCAGGTCCACGCCGCGCAGGCAGTAGACGACGAGCATCGCCATGATGGCGCAGGGCAGCACCCCGGCCAGATACACCACAAATTTCGGCGTGGGCCGCCCGCCGCCGAACACCACAAACGGCAGGAAGCGGATCAGCGCTGTCACGCCCGCCACAACGGCCACAAGCAGCGCACCGTGTACATCAAACGGCATGGTCGGCCTCCTTTTTCTGCATAAAACCGCGCAGCACCGTCAAGGCTGCCGTGATGCCCACCATGGACGGGATCAGGAAATCGCTGCTGCCGAAAATCAGCAGACAGACCAGCGACACACCCAGCCCCACCAGCGCGGGGGTATGGTCGCGGCTGGCCTTCCACTGCTCGGTCATAACGACGAGGAACAGCGCGGTCATCGAAAAGTCGATGCCCGTCGTGTCAAACGGCAGCACACTGCCCAGCAGTGCGCCCGCCACGCCGCCCGCGATCCAGTAAAGCTGGTTCAGCAGCGACACCCAGAAATAGTATTTTTTCCGGTCCACGCCCTCGGGCACGCCGCCGCTGCACACGACGGAATAGGTCTCATCGGTCAGCGCAAAAATCAGGTACGGCTTGGCCGCACCGGTGTCTTTATAGCGTTCCAGCATCGAAATTCCGTAAAACAGATGCCGCGCGTTGACCATCAGTGTCATGATCGCCGCCGAGATCAGCGACGCGCCGCCCGCCAGCAGGTCAATTGCGACATACTGCATACTGCCCGCGTAGATCAGCCCGCTCATGACCAGCGCCCACCCCGCGCCGTAGCCCTTGCTTTGCAAGAGCACACCAAAGCCCAACCCCAGCACGATATACCCCGCCATGATGGGCAGGGACCGCACAAAGGCGTAACGAATCGTTTTCACTTTTCTTTTCCCCTTTAACCCATTAAAGTGCTATGTTGGGTAGTATAGCACAAAAAAATTCCCCGCACAAGCGGGGAAACAGTTTGTCAAAAAACATCTACTTTGCCCTATAGAGAATGTAGGGGCGAACATTGTTCGCCCGCCAACCTGACGAAGCAACGCTTTTTCGGGTAAGCCTCTCACACGGCAAACGGGCACGGGCGAGCAATGCTCGCCCCTACAATGCACTTTTTTGACAGTCTGGCCTCCCTCTGCGAGACAGACTCCCCCGATACGGGGGAGGTGGCGATTGCGCCAGAGGGGGAGCGGTGGCCCGTAGGGCCGGAGGGAGAGAACCTTGCCATAGCCCGAAATATTTCGGGCTTCCATACAGTTCTCTCCCCCACCGCCTGCGGGCGGAGCCCCCTCGCAGAGGGGGCCAAGGATGCTAAGCATCGCCCCGGGGACCCTGCGGCTGCCGCCTCGTTTTACGCCTTCTCGCTCTCCCACCGGGCCACCAGCGGGGCGGCCACAGCAGAAAGCGCCTCCCGTGCGGTGTTGATGGCATTCACGTCCACGGGGGTCAGCTTGTCGGCCTTTTTGTGCTTCAGAACGCGCTCCAGCGTTCTTTCTGCTTCTTTGATTTTAGTACGGGTCTCGCGGTCCAGCGCCTTGCCGGCCTTGCTGCCCAGCGCGGTGTTCACGCGGTAAAGCGCGGCCTCGCCGGCGTTCAGCGCCTCCAGCGCGGCCTTGCGCTCCTTGTCCTGCCCGGCAAAGGCGGCGGCGTTCTCCTTGGCGCGTTTGATCTCGTCCTCGGTCAGGTTCGATGTGCCCGAGATCGTGATGCTCTGCTGCTTGCCGGTGTCCATGTCGCGCGCCTTGACCTTGACAATGCCGTTGGCGTCGATGTCAAACGTGACCTCGATCTTCGGCACGCCCGCCCAGGCGCGCTTGATGCCGCGCAGCGTGAAGGTTCCCAGCAGCTTATTGTCCCTGGCAAACTCGCGCTCGCCCTGCAGCACTTTAATTTGCACCGTTTTCTGGAACGGCGCGGCGGTGGTGAATACCTTGCTGAACCGCGTCGGGATCGTGGAGTTGCGCTCGATCAAATGCGTTGCCACGCCGCCGACGGTCTCGATGGAAAGGGTCAGCGGGGTCACGTCCATCAGCAGCAGATCCTCGCCGGGGCCGGAGAGCATCTCGCCGCCCAGACGTCCGGCCTGCACCGCCGCGCCCAGTGCAACGCACTCGTCGGGGTTCAGCGATTTGGACGGCTCCAGACCGGTCATCCGCACGACCTTGGCCTGCACCGCCGGGATGCGGGTCGAGCCGCCGACCAGCAAAACCTGATCCAGGTCGCTGGCCGAAAGGCGTGCGTCGCTCAGGGCGTTGCGCACGGGCAGGGCGGTGCGCTCGATCAAATCAGCGCAGAGCTCCTCAAATTTAGCGCGTGTCAGCGTGGTTTGCAGGTGCAGCGCACCGTCTGCCGCCATCGTGAGGAACGGCAGATTGATGTCGGTCTGCTTCGCGCTGGAAAGCGCTTTTTTCGCCTTTTCGGCCTCCTCGCGCAGGCGCTGCATCGCCACGCGGTCATTCGTCAGGTCCACGCCGTGTTCGGCCCTGCACCGGTCTGCCAGCCAGTTGACGATGCGCTCGTCAAAGTCGTCGCCGCCCAGAAAGTTATCGCCGCAGGTCGAGAGCACCTGCACGATGCCGTCACCGATGCGGATGAGCGACACGTCAAATGTGCCGCCGCCGAGGTCGTAGACCATGACGGTCTGGGTGCGGCCATTGTCCAGCCCGTAGGCCAGCGCCGCGGCTGTCGGCTCGTTGATGATGCGGCGCACGTCCAGCCCGGCAATGCGCCCGGCGTCCTTCGTGGCCTGGCGCTGGGCATCGTTAAAGTAGGCGGGCACGGTGATGACCGCCTCGGTGACAGACTCACCGAGATACGCCTCGGCATCGGCCTTCAGTTTTTGCAGGATGAGGGCGCTCAGCTCCTGCGGCGTGTAGCATTTTCCGTCGATGGGCACGCGGGTCTCACTGCCCATCAGCCGCTTGACGCTGGACACGGTGCGGGGGGCGTTCGTCACGGCCTGGCGCTTGGCGGGCTCGCCCACCAGCCGTTCTCCCACCTTGGTGAACGCGACGACAGAGGGCGTCGTGCGCTGCCCCTCGGCGTTGGGGATGACGACGGGCTTGCCGCCCTCGACCACCGCCACACAGCTGTTGGTAGTCCCCAGGTCAATTCCGATTATTTTTGCCATGGTGGTGCTTGTCCTTTCAAAAAAGACACTTTTGAATCATAATTCTATTGTAGCGCCTGCCGCCGGGAAAAGTGTTGCGATTTCGTAAATAAATTGGGGCGAATTTTATAAACCTGCGGACCCCCTCGGGGGAAGGCCAAGAAAATGTTGACGCTCACGCCCCAACGTGCTATAGTTAGTTTAAAGCACTAAAGAGGGGGGATTTCTATGGCACGCACCGCAACGGTCACCCGCAATACGCGGGAGACACAGATCACGCTGACGATTGATCTGGACGGCACCGGCAGGGCCGACCTGCACACGGGCATCGGCTTTTTTGACCACATGCTGGACGGCTTCGCCCGCCACGGCCTGTTTGATGTAAGCGTCACCTGCCGCGGCGACCTGGACGTAGACTGCCACCACACAATTGAGGACATCGGCATTGCGCTGGGCACGGCCATAAAAGAAGCGCTGGGCGACAAGGCCGGGCTGGTGCGGTACGGAAGCTGTATGCTGCCGATGGATGAGACGCTGGCACTCTGCGCCGTCGATCTGGGCGGGCGGCCCTACTTTGTGTACGACGCCAGCTTTGCAGGCCAGAGCTGCGGCGGCATGGACACCCAGATGGCGCGGGAGTTTTTCTACGCCGTATCGTACAGCGCCATGATGAATCTGCATCTGAAGGTACTCTACGGGGAGAATGACCACCATAAGCTGGAGGCCATGTTCAAGGCGTTTGCCAAGGCGCTGGACGCCGCGACGCGCAGAGATGCGCGGATCGACGGCGTTTTGTCCACCAAGGGGACGCTGTAAGGGAGATGCTCGGCGGCGGAAACGACGGGCGCCTATAGAATCCGCCCGCAGCCGTTTCCCGCCGTGGACAGCATATACATTAGGAGGGAAAGCAGTATGTACAAGGACATCATCGACACCATCGGCTTTGTGGAGAGCTACGACCCCGAGCTGGGCGCGGCTATGCAGCGTGAGCTGGGCCGCCAGCGGCAGAACATTGAGCTGATCGCCAGCGAGAACATCGTTTCCCCCGCCGTTATGGCGGCCATGGGCAGCGTACTGACGAACAAGTACGCGGAAGGGTATCCCGGCCACCGTTATTACGGCGGCTGCCAGTACGTCGATCAGGTCGAGCAGATCGCCATTGACCGCGCCTGCAAGCTGTTCGGCGCGAAGTATGCCAACGTCCAGCCGCACTCCGGCGCACAGGCCAACCTGGCCGTCTACTTTGCGCTGCTGAACGTCGGCGACACCGTCATGGGCATGGACCTGTCCCAGGGCGGCCACCTGACCCACGGTTCCCCCGTGAACATGAGCGGCAAGAACTACAACTTTGTCTCCTACGGCGTCTCCGCCGAGGATGGCCGCATCGACTACGCCGCACTGGCCAAGCAGGTCGCGAAGGTCCGCCCCAAGCTGCTGGTCGCCGGTGCGTCGGCCTATCCCCGCGCCATCGACTTTGAGAAGCTGGCCGAGATCGCCCACGGCTACGGCGCGATGCTGATGGTCGATATGGCGCACATTGCGGGTCTTGTCGCAGGCGGCCAGCACCAGAGCCCCGTACCCTACGCCGACGTGGTCACCACCACGACCCACAAGACGCTGCGCGGCCCCCGCGGCGGCCTGATTTTGACGAACAACGAGTATATCATCAAGCGCATCAACTCCGCCATCTTCCCCGGCACGCAGGGCGGCCCGCTGGAGCACGTCATCGCCGCGAAGGCCGTCTGCTTTGGCGAGGCGCTGAAGCCGGAGTTCAAGGAGTATGCCCGCAAAATCGTTGAGAACGCGAAGGCGCTTGAGGCCGAGCTGACCGCCCGCGGCGTGAAGCTGGTCTCCGGCGGCACGGACAACCACCTGCTGCTGATCGACCTGACCGACGAGGACTGCACCGGCAAGGAGCTGGAGCACAATCTGGACGAGGTGCACATCACCGCGAACAAGAACACCGTCCCCGGCGAGAAGCGCAGCCCGTTTGTGACGAGCGGCGTGCGCATCGGCACCCCCGCCGTCACGACCCGCGGCATGGGTCCCGACGAGATGAAGGTGATCGCCGACTGCATTGCAGACTGCGTGTTTGACTTTGCGAACAATAAGGACGATGTCGCCAGGAAGGTCGAAGAGCTGACGAAGAAGTTCCCGCTGTATGAATAAGCCTTGATTGAAAAATAGAAAGCCGCTGCCTGTGGAATGCACATGGGCAGCGGCTTTTGTTTGTGCGCGGGGTTGGCGGCAGCGGAAGGTTTACGGATCGCCGCTGTAGGGGGCGGCGTCCCCGACGCCCCGCGGAGCGGTCAAGACCGCTCCCTGCGATGCGAAAGATAAAGGGGGCGGCAACGGCAGGGCTGCGGGCCGGGCATGCCCGGCCCCTACAGGGGCATTCACGATAGCCACGCCCTCGCCAGCGCCTGCGCCACCTTCTCCACATCGTCCTCCTTCAGGGCCGAGTACCCCGCTACCACGGTATCCGCCCGGCAGAGCTCGGGCCGGGCGAGATAATACTCACTCAGGCCGCGCAGCCGCACGCCCTGCTGCGCCGCGGCGGCGACCATGGCACGCTCGCCGCCGGCTCCCGGCAGCGTCAGCAGAAAATGCAGCCCGCTGTGTACGCCGTCCAGCTCCACGCCCGGCAGCGCCGTGCGCAGCGCTGCCGCAAACGCCTCCATGCGGCGCTTGTAGGCAAGGCGCATCCGGGCAAGATGCCGCGTGAAATACCCGCCCGCCATGAACTCGCAAAGCGTCTGCTGCTCAAAGCGGCTGACCGTGTTGGCGTAGGTCGCAAAATCCCGGCGATAGCGCACCAGCAGGCTTTGCGGCAGCACCATGCAGGCAATGCGGATGCCCGGGGCCAGGCTTTTTGAAAACGTCGTCAGGTAGACCACCGGGCCGTCCGGGCCCGCCATGCCCTGCAAACTGGGCAGAGGGCGCGTATCAAAGCGGAACTCCGAGTCGTAGTCGTCCTCCAAAATGTACCGCCCGGGCCGGGCCGCTGCCCAGGCCAGCAGCTGGGCACGGCGGGTCGCAGGCATCGTAACACCCGTCGGAAAGTGATGACTGGGCGTCAGATAGCAGAGGTTTGCGCCGCTTTTTTCCAGCGCGTCGGCGGGCAGGCCCTCGCGGTCAATGTCCACCAGCGTGCAGGGAATGCCGCTGTTCTGCAGGACCGTCCGCGTGCGGAAGTAGCCGGGGTTCTCGATGGCCGCCATGCCGTCGCTGAACAGGTGCGCCAGGCACCCGAGCAGATACTCAATGCCCGCGCCGACGACGATCTGCTCCGGCGTGCATTCCACACCGCGGTACACCGACAAATATTCCGCGATCTGTGTGCGCAGCGGGGCGTCGCCCTGCATCTCGCCGCGCTGTAAAAGCTCGGGCCGCTGGTAGAGCAGCTCCTTCTGGATGCGTCCCCAGCTGCGCGCCGGAAACAGCGCCGTGTCCACGCTGCCGGTGGACAGGTCGTAGACCGGCTGCGGCGCGGCGGGCGGCTGCGGTGCAGGGGCGGCGGGTGC
>ENA-UONW01002859-UONW01002859.1-human-gut-metagenome-genome-assembly--contig:-CS52-NODE-2859-length-15825-cov-5.190552_pt1 | contig 15825 bp, 11 predicted proteins | sample MGYA00242463_ERZ724010 | MGnify/ENA metagenome assembly ERZ724010 | reverse complement strand
TTCTCGTTGTGCGAGTGGATGGCGTTGCTTTCCAGTCCGAATCCCATCAGCACCGTCTTGATGCCCAGTACCTGCTCAAAGGTCGAGATGATGGGGATGCTTCCGCCGCGGCGTACGGCCAGCGGCTTCCGTCCGAACGCTTTCTCGAATCCTTTCTCGGCAGCCTTATAGGCGGGGAGGGTGATGGGGCAGACGTAGCCCTGTCCGCCGTGCATGGGCGTCACCTTTACCTGTACCGTAGCGGGGGCAATGCTTTGGATATAGTCGGCAAACAGCTGTGAAATCTTGTGGTGGTCTTGGTGCGGGACGAGGCGGCACGACACTTTGGCGTGGGCTTTCGACGGCAGCACCGTCTTCGAACCTTCGCCCGTATAGCCTCCCCAGATGCCGCAGACATCGAACGACGGGCGGCAGCTGTTGCGTTCCAATGTGCTGTAACCTTTCTCGCCAAACAGTTCCTTCACTCCGATGGCGGCTTTATAGTTTTCTTCGTCGAAGGGGATGTGGGCTATCATGTCGCGTTCGGCCTGCGGCACTTCCTCCACATCGTCGTAGAAGCCGGGAACGGTGATACGGCCGTCGGCATCCACCACGCGGGCCAGCATCTGGCACAGCACGTTGATGGGGTTGGCCACCGCTCCACCGAAGTGACCCGAGTGAAGGTCTCGGTTGGGTCCCGTCACTTCAATTTCCCAGTAGGCCAGTCCGCGCAGGCCGGTGGTCAGTGAGGGCAGGTTAGCTCCCAGCATGCTGGTGTCCGACACAAGGATGACGTCGGCCTGCAGCAACTCCCGATGGTCCTGGCAGAAAGCCTCCAGACTGGGTGAACCGATTTCCTCCTCCCCTTCGAAGATGAACTTCACGTTGTGCGTCAGAAGGTTGTTCTGGACGAGGTATTCGAATGCTTTCACCTGGATGAACGACTGCCCTTTGTCATCATCGGCACCGCGGGCCCAGATGTATCCGTCGCGCACTTCGGGTTCGAAGGGGGCGCTCTTCCACAGTTCCAGCGGTTCGGCGGGCATCACGTCGTAATGGGCATAGATGAGGACGGTCTTCGCCTCTGGATTTACCGTCTTCTGGGCAAACACCATCGGATTGCCCTGCGAGGGCATCACCATGGCCTCGTCGGCACCGGCTTCGAGCAGCAGTTGACGCCAGCGTTCGGCACAAGCCAGCATGTCGTCGTGGTGCTCGGGCTGGGCGCTGATGCTGGGAATGCGGATGAGGCTGAACAGTTCGTCCAGCAGGCGGGGTTCGTTTTCGGAGATGTAGGTCTTGATCATATTCGGATAGTTTCTCCCTCCGGCCTTGCATAGCAGGCAGGGGTGGTGGAAAGTTAAGAGTTATACATTATATTAATAAGGTGTACACTGTCTCTTTTCAGAAAGTGCTTTATCTTTCACTACACATTGCACAGGCTGGCACAAATATCTTAGACGCTCAGTTCAGATAATCTGTGGAAATCCGGGTAATCTGTGGTGAAAGTTTGTTTTAACACGTTTTCTTACTTACAGTTGTGTCGTTCTGTCTATCAGGTAGAAGTCCAGGATGGTCAGTGCCGCCATGGCTTCGACGATGGGTACGGCACGCGGCAGCACACACGGGTCATGACGTCCGCGGGCTTTCAGCGTGGTGTCCACTCCGTCGATGTTCACCGTATGCTGTTCCATGAGCACGGTGGCTACAGGCTTGAAGGCTACGCGGAAGTAGATGTCCTGTCCGTTGCTGATGCCTCCCTGTATGCCGCCCGAGTGGTTGGTATGGGTAGTGATACGTCCGGCGTTGTTGTAGAACACGTCGTTCTGTTCCGACCCCTTCATTTTTAGTCCTTTGAAGCCGTCACCGTATTCAAAGGCCTTGGCGGCGTTGATGCTCAGCATGCCGGAGGCCAGTGCTGCCTGCAGCTTGCCGAAGACCGGTTGTCCCAGTCCGACGGGGCATCCTGTGATGACACAAGTGATGACGCCACCTATCGTGTCGCCTTCGGCTTTCACCTCAGCGATAAGTTTCTCCATCTCTTTTGCTTTTTCAGGGTCGGGACAGCGTACGGGATTGGTTTCTATCAGATCCAGGTCGTAGGCTGTATAGTTTTCTTCCAGTCGGATGGGGCCCACTTGCGAGGTGTAGGCCGTGATGCGTATGCCCAGTTGTCGCAGGGCCAGCTTGGCCAGTGCACCGGCCACCACGCGCGAGATGGTCTCGCGTGCCGATGCACGTCCGCCTCCCCGGTAGTCCCGGATGCCGTATTTGGTCTTATACGTATAGTCAGCGTGTGAAGGCCGGTAGAGGTTCTTTATGTTGTCGTAGTCGCTGGAATGTTGGTTCTCGTTCCATACAATGAAGCCGATGGGGCAGCCTGTTGACTTGCCTTCGAAGATGCCGGACAGGAATTCTACCTTGTCCGCTTCTTTGCGGGGAGTGGTAAGAGCCGATTGTCCCGGCCGGCGACGGTCCAGTTCTTTCTGTATAAAGTCCATGTCGATGGTGATGCCTGCTGGGAATCCGTCGACAACACCGCCGATGCCTTTGCCGTGCGACTCACCAAAACTGGTCAGGCGCAGGATGTTTCCGAATGAGTTGAACATAATCAGATGCTTTAAAGGGTTGTATCTAAGTTTTCTGTGCTTTAACGCTGTCTGAAACGGTATGTTTCAGTTGTATAAAAGTAAGCATTTGTTTTGAATATCGCAAATTTTGGCATTAAAATCTCTGTGCGCCTTTCATTTTTTGGATTTTCTGTTTCGCTATATCTGAATTGTGAATATTAAAAATGGAACATCTATTGACGTAAAAAGGACTTGTATAGCTCATTTAAAACCTGTTACTTTGCAGCCGAAATGAAAAATAGAATATTATCAATTTTAGTTTAATTATTAACTAAACCAAAAATGAAAAAGAGTTTGCTTTATTTGTTTGCATTGATTTGTTCAATGGGAATTTTTACGGCTTGTAGTGACGACGATGAACTGACCATGTCGCAAGTGATTGAAACGGAATTGGCTGGTACTTATGCAGGAACATTGAATATCACGTCGAATGGTATGCCTATTGGTGCTCCAACTGATCAGAATATTTCATTGTCAAAATCGTCTTCTTCAACTGATGCGCTGAAACTTGAATTAAAAGATTTCAGTTTTATTCCAGATATGCCTTTTGATATTACGGTAGAGCCTTGTGTAGTAACAAAGAGTGGTGATGAGTATGCTTTTGAGGGATCACAAGAAGTAGCAGTACCTGAACTTGGTAGTTTCCCTGTAAGTGTTGAAGGTACTACAGATGGAAAAAATGTGGAGATAACAATTGTGGTGAGCAATGTTCCTATGTTTAACACGGTTAATGTATCTTTCACAGGTGTGAAGTAATGATTCTGAGAAAATAAAAAATAAAAGAGCTGCTCACTACGGGTAGCTCTTTTTTTGTATCGTGTCAGAACGAATAGCCGAATCCGACATTCAGGTAAATAGGATACATGGCAAAGGTGATGGTCTGGAAGTCTTTCTGGAAGATATCGTTCAGCCCCCAGCTTAAGTCTGCATTGACGTTCAGGTGTTTGAAGGCGCGCCAGCTGACTCCTCCTTGCAGGCCCCATTGGAAGGTGCGCAAGTCGTTGGAGAAGTCATAAGGAGCAGTGGTTTCACCTTGAAACTCCACTTTATTGCCGGTCGGATCTCCTTCACGCAGATATCCGTCGAATACATAACCCGAGAAATCTCCGTTGGTCATGATGGAGAAGTAGGGACCGAGATTGAATCTCAGACGAGGATTGGCCTTCCAGGCTGCCAATACGGGAATGGTAAAATAGGAAGCACGGAATTTGGTCTTTACCATTCCGGTCCAGTTGCCTTTCATGCGTTCTCCTCCGTTGCCGATAATTTCCATACTGTAGTTCTTGGTACGTGCTTCCGCTTCCATGCCTTTGTTCTCCATTCGAAGTCCGAGAATGATTCCCCATTCCTTTTCTTTTCCGAGCCATTTGATGATGTTTCCTTCGATGGAAAAATTGACATTGGGCGAATAGCCGGTCAGTGCACGTATTTCTTGGGGGAGTGGCAGAGGGGTGGTCCCGCCGATGTTGAAACCGGCTTTGATTTCATATTCCAGACCGTAGAGCGCCGATTGTATGATGCCACGGTTACGGTCTTCTTGTGCCTGCAAATGGCAGGTTGTTGTCAGCATAAGGCTCATGGCGAGCCACAGAATATGACGGCGATGTTTCATAGGAATTCTATCTTTGACGATTTTTTTATTCTTCATAATTGAGTGTCACTTCATCAATGCAAAGTGTGCTGCCCGGTGCGCCTTCAAAGTAGTCGCCCCGAATGCTGGATGCAAAAACGATGGTAAGGTTATATTTGCCTTCCGCCAATTTGTTGGCGTCTATACTTTTCCCTTCTCTCAGTTGGAAAGGGAGGGTAAACTCTGTCCATTCGTCCGTTTCATGGGCATCTTCAATCTGTGCGACCGAGATGATTTGTTCATTATCTTCGGCCAGCACATTGGTTCCGTCCAGTACGGGGTTGTCTTCCGTACTTTCGTAGAAGACGGCATAGATGTTGAATATGTCTTTGCGGTCGGGTATGGGCTTCAGCTTGTCTTCGGCACTTGTATCCAGCTCATAGAATGTTTCTCCTGCCTTGAATTTGTAGTATCCGTGCAGGGAAGTTGGGATACGATCGAATTGAGAACCGAATTGGGTGGCTTTCAAAGCATTGGTCAAGGCATTGGCCAGATTGAACGAACCGATAAACAGGTTGCCGGAAGCAATCGGCATATTGACGCTGCTGCCCAATGAGCCTGTCTTTCGGGTGACCAAGGTCAGACATTTGCTGCCATCTCGTCCTCCGTCTGCTTGATAGGTGGGGAACTGGGTAGGTTGGCTAAGTGTGTAGTCAGTCAGTGCAAAACCTGGATTGGCACTGGCCCAGGTCATGGTTTCTATGCCTAATTGATCTGTTTCATAAAAGATGTGGTATTTGCCGTTTCCTCCCAGTCGTACGTGTTCGAAATCGTATTGATTGCTGGTAAATCCGGTGCTGGTCACTTCGATGCTGTATTTTCGTTGCCATTGTCCGTCTTCCGAAGTGACGAGATAGCTTTGTGGAGTGCTGAAGTCCAGAACGGTTCCGCTTTGGGGTACGACGGTAGCTCCGGGAGTTAAGGTGAATTCCGGTGCAAGGCGGGTGACATCTGTCCCTTTTTTGACATAAAGAACGATGGGATGGATTTTACCGTTGTTCGCGTCTGTAATGGCATCCAGTTCAACGAAACGTACCAAAACATCGCCTGGCAGGCTGACCGATTCGATGTCTGCTTCGGTGTTCAATGCCTCGTCTTGGATACATGAGGTGATTGAGGGGATTATCAGCAGAAAACAGATTGCTATATCTTTGAATTTCATTTTGTAATGGTTGGGTTTCACAATTGTGTTATCATACTTGGTGGAAGTCAGTAACAGCAGCCAGTGTCTGGCTGGCCTTTTTGCTGGAACGTTTCACAAAGGTAATCATTTACACAGTGGTTTGCAATGTATTTATGGTCTTTTATGATGTTGACTGAAGGACTAACTTTTTTTATTGTCATTTTGTCACGCAAAGAAGTCTTTTCTGTATAAAATTCGTATCTTTGTATAACATTTGAATTTTATTTCCAAGTATATATGAACGAATCAGAAAGACGACAGATTATAACACTCGTGAAACGTGAAGTGGTTCCGGCCATCGGATGTACGGAACCGATAGCTGTGGCTTTGTGTGTGGCCAAGGCAACGGAAACATTGGGTGTGAAGCCCGAGAAAATTAACGTGTGGCTCAGTGCCAATATCCTGAAGAACGCCATGGGTGTCGGCATTCCCGGAACAGGAATGATCGGGCTGCCCATTGCCATTGCACTGGGGGCGTTGATTGGAAAATCGGAATATCAGTTGGAAGTTTTGAAGGACAGTACACCCGAGGCGGTGGAAGCCGGCAAGCATTTCATTGACGAGAAGCGCATCTCTATAGCCTTGAAGCCGGACATTACGGAGAAACTGTATATTGAAGTGCGTTGTGAGGCCGGAGAGAATTGGGCGACGGCTGTTATTGCGGGCGGGCATACTTCGTTTGTGTATGTAGCCCGTAACGGTGAAGTGCTGCTCGACAAGCAGGCCGCTTCCGGGGAGGAGGAAGAAGAGGCCGTCCTCGATTTGAACCTGCGCAAAGTGTACGACTTTGCCATGACAGCACCGCTGGATGAGATTCGTTTCATTCTGGAAACCGCCCGTCTGAACAAAGCGGCGGCCGAACGTTCTTTTCAGGGAAACTATGGTCACGGATTGGGTAAGATGCTTCGCGGTACGTACGAGCATAAAGTGATGGGCGACAGTGTCTTTTCGCATATCCTTTCCTATACTTCGGGGGCTTGTGATGCCCGTATGGCTGGCGCCATGATACCGGTTATGAGCAATTCGGGCAGTGGAAACCAAGGTATTTCGGCTACACTTCCTGTGTTGGTATATGCCGAAGAAAACGGGAAGTCGGAAGAAGAGCTGATTCGTGCCCTGATGTTGAGCCACCTGACAGTCATTTATATTAAAGAGAGCCTGGGGCGTCTGTCTGCGCTGTGTGGTTGTGTGGTGGCCGCTACGGGGTCCAGTTGTGGTATTACGTGGCTGATGGGTGGCACTTATGAGCAGATAACTTATGCCGTACAGAACATGATAGCCAATCTGACAGGAATGATTTGCGATGGTGCCAAGCCAAGTTGTGCCTTAAAGGTGACGACCGGTGTGTCTACAGCCGTCCTTTCCGCCATTATGGCGATGGAAAACCGCTGTGTCACTTCGGTAGAAGGCATCATAGATGCCGATGTCGATCAGAGTATCCGTAACCTGACTAAGATAGGGTCGCAGGGAATGAACGAAACAGACAAGCTGGTGCTGGACATTATGACAAGCAAGTAGATGAAGAACTAAAGCTAAAAAATGAAGAATGAAGGATTTTCCTATATTATCAGACAAGGCATATACGAAAATTCTTCATTCTTCATTTTTAGTTTTTCATTGTTTTAGTGGCAGCATCCACCTTCGCATCCGCAATCGTCGCCACAGTCGTGGTCGCCGCATCCGCCACCACAGCTGCCGCATCCGCCGCCGCAACCTCCGCTCATCATGCGAGCCATTTCGGCCAGTTCTTCGTTGCTGGCTTCGCGGCTGGTCACAACTTCACCGACAAAGTTCAGGTCGCATCCGGCCAGAGGATGGTTCATGTCCATTACTACCACATCATCTTTCACTTCTACCACGCTTCCGTTGATGTGCTGGCCTTCGGCTGTCATCAGAGGCACGATAGCCCCCGCTTTGATATGTTCGTTGTCAAACTTGCCGTCAATCAGGAAAATATCTTTCGGCAGGTCAATCACGTGGTCTTCATCATATTCTCCGTATGCGTCAGTGCAGGCGATGGTAAAGTCAAACTTGTCGCCGGCGTTCAGGCCTTTGATTTGTTCCTCGAAGGCATCCAGTGTCAGTCCCAATCCTGAGATGAACTGGAAGGGATGTTCTACGGTAGCTTCTTCGGTAAATTCGCGTTCTCCGTCTTCGATGGAGTACAATTTGTAGGCTACGGTGATGTATTTGTTTTCCATTTCTATGAATTGTTTTTGGTGAATAATCTTCAGTTCAGTGGGCAAAGATACGAAACTTTTGGCTTATGTTGCAAAACTTCGTATCTTTGACACACCTTTTCCTGTAGTGGAAGGTGTGATGGAAAGGAAGACAGCGTATGATAAAGACAGCATTCATAGGTGTAGGCTATCGGGGCATGCAGTTGCTTCGGCTGATATGCCATATCCCCGGTTTCCGTGTCGTGGCCGTTGCCGACCCTGGGGTAGAGGATGTCGGCATGCCCGATGTGGTTTGCTACAACCGTAGTGACGACGATTATCTGAACATGCTGGCCGAACAGAGGCCCCGTCTGGTATTCGTGGCTTCGCCGTGGCAATGCCATGTGCAGCATGCTATGCGTTGCGTGGAGCAGGGGGCCGATGTGGCGCTGGAAATCAAGGGTGGACTTTATGTGGACGAATATCGTCCGCTGATAGAGCTGGTCGCTCGCACGGGCCATAAGGTCTATCCGCTGGAGAACACTCTTTTCATGCGGGAGAATCTTGCTATATATAATATGGTGCAGGCCGGTACGTTGGGGGAAGTGGTGTATATGCGTGGCGGTTATCGTCACGATTTGCGCCGGCTGCTGTTGGACGACGACGGTACGCTGGGCAACCGGAGCAAAACGGAAAGTGTGTGGCGGAGCCGTTTCTATCAGGAAGAGAATGGTGACCTGTATCCCACGCATGGCTTGGCACCATTGTGTCTGATAGCGGGTATCGGGCGTACCGACCGTTTCAAGTGCCTCACTTCTTTTGCTTCCAAACCTGCCGGCCTGCAGCAGTGCATCTGCGATTTGGGTGGCCCTTCCGAGGTGAAGATTACGTTGGGCGATGTGGTGGTAACCCAGTTGGAAACCGAAAAGGGAGTATTGGTCACGTTGACACACGACACGACCTTGCCCCGTCCGCGCAGCCTCGATTTCGAGATACAGGGCACAAAGGGAATCTGGCAGGGTGACCGTCGGCAGATTTATATCGAGGGATGCAGCCCTGATGAGACTTGGGAGTCGGACGAGCCTTACATCCACCGTTACGAACACAGCTATTGGAAGCGGTGGGGGCAGGAAGCCCTTCGGGTGGATACCCATCATCACGGCATGGATTATGTGATGTTGAAAGCGTTGGAGGCAGATCTTAGCGGTGCTGAATCTTATCCGGTAGACATTACTGATCTGGCGTTGTGGACTTCTGTCACTCCCTGGTCTAAACTATCCATTGCCGAGCGACGGACGGTGTATCTCTGAACCATGCAAACCGATAACTCATTTAAACAAATCTACATATGAAGAAAAATACCTGTCTGTCAGCTTTATGCCTGGTCTCAGCATTGGCCTTGGGCATGCATTCGTGTTCGTCAATCCATGTGGAGTCTCCTGCGCCTTTGTTACCTGTTCCGGAAGCCAAGCAGGTGGAATGGCAGAAGATGGAAACTTATGCTTTCATTCATTTCGGACTAAATACGTTTAACGACCGTGAATGGGGATATGGCGATACACCTGCGGAAATGTTCAATCCAGCCCGTCTTGATTGTGAACAGTGGGCCCGTACATTGGTGGCTGCTGGAATGAAGGGAGTGATTCTGACGGCCAAGCATCACGACGGTTTCTGTTTGTGGCCTTTTGCTGGTACAGATTACAGTATAGCCAACAGTCCCTATAAGGAAGGCAAGGGCGATGTCGTGCGTGAATTGTCGGAAGCCTGCAAGAAGTATGGATTGAAGTTTGCAGTCTATCTTTCACCGTGGGACCGTCATCAGGCTAATTACGGGACACCGGAATATTTGGATTATTTCTATGCCCAGCTGCGCGACTTGCTGACCAATTACGGCGAAGTATTCGAAGTGTGGTTCGATGGTGCCAATGGTGGTGATGGATGGTATGGGGGAGCCAAAGAAACCCGGACCATCGACCGGCGTAACTATTATAACTATCCTCGCATTTACGAGATGCTGGACAGTATCCAGCCGCAGGCTGTTATCTTTTCGGACGGTGGACCCGGATGCCGTTGGGTGGGTAATGAACGTGGATTTGCCGGAGCTACCAACTGGTCTTTCCTTCGTAGGGGGGAGGTTTATCCTGGTTATGACAAAAGTTACGAACTGCAGTATGGCCATGCCGATGGCAACCAGTGGGTGGCTGCTGAGTGCGATGTATCCATTCGGCCGGGCTGGTTCTACCATCCGGAACAGGACAGCTTGGTGAAGACGCCCCAACAGCTGGTCGACCTTTATTATCGCAGTGTAGGCCATAACGGTACCTTGCTGCTTAATTTCCCGGTTGACAGGAACGGCCTGATTCATCCGGTCGATTCGGCCAACGCTGTCCGTTTTCATCAGATGATACAGAAGGAGTTGAAAACAAACCTGGTAGCAGGAATGGTTCCTCAGGTAAATGACGAACGCGGTGGCAATTATGTGGCTTCAGCCTTGACGGACGATGATTATGACACCTATTGGGCTACTGCCGACAGTGTGACGACGGCCGACATTACGTTCTCTTTTTCCTCACCGACGAGGATGAACCGTATGTTGTTGCAAGAATACATCCCTTTGGGTCAGCGTGTGAAGGCTTTTACCGTGGAATATCGTGATGCTTCGGGTGACTGGCGGCCTGTTGTCCTGAACGAAGAGACCACGACTATTGGTTACAAGCGCCTGTTGCGTTTCTCTTCCGTTGTTTCCGACGGCATCCGTATCCGCATTACCGATGCGCGTGGTCCGCTGTGCATCAACAACATTGGAGTGTATGATGCCGGTGAAAACGCCGACATACTTTTTGAAGCAGTACCTACTACCCAGATGCAGAGCCTTCCTTTCACCCTTTCCGGTGTGGAGCCGGAAGAGGCAGTCTTTGCTTCCGACCGTAACGAGAAGACCACCTGTTTTGTCGGCGGTGATTTGCTGACAGTTGACTTGGGTAGTGAACGCTTTGTTTCTTCCTTCCACTTTTTGCCCGACCAAGGTGAACCAAACAGAGGGTTGGTTTCACATTATGAGTTGTCTGTAGCCGACATCGATGGAAAGAATGCTACTATGGTCAAAGCAGGTGAGTTTTCTAATATCCGTAACAATCCTGTGATGCAGTCTGTTTACTTCACGCCTGTCAAGGCACGCTATCTCTATCTGAAAGCAATCCGTATGGTTGCGGAAGACGAACCGATGGGGTTTGCAGAGATTGCTGTGCGTTGATAGATGAATGGACGGCAAATTTTTAGAATGAGAGTAAAGGAAAAAGCAAAAAGAGAAAAGCGGATAACGGGCTTAGGATTAACTTTGCGAGCCTAAAGAATATATAATTATGAATTATAGAAAAGAATTTTTGTTTTCGTTCATTGGATTGATGATTGTTTGTGCAGGCATACCTGTTCTGTCACAAGATAATGTACAGCCGGGAGATGAGTTTGAAACGCTGATGCAGATGATCCGTCAGGATTTTGTATCCAATCCCTCCATTGATGGGGCATTGGCTAAGTATAACGAAAAAGACGGTTCGTTCACTGATGTGGACTATGCCAGTATTCGGCGTACCAATTGGCCGCCGTTGGTTCATGTGGAGCGTATCAGCGATTTTGTGTTTGCCTATACCAATCCGAAGAACAAATATTTTGGTGAAAAGACTTTGTATGATAAGATTGTGAAAGGATTGGAATTTTGGCAGGAACGTAATCCGTGGTGCCATAATTGGTGGTATAACCAGATTTCCGAACCTCAGAAACTGGGAGTACTGCTCATCCAGATGCGTACGGGCAAACAGAAACTTCCAGCTGAATTGGAAAACAACATATTGGATCGTATACGGGAGGACGGAGGCGATCCGGCCAAATGGACCGGTGCCAACCGTACGGATATTGCCTTGCATTGGATCTATCGTTCGTGTCTGCAACAGAATGCCAAGGATTTGGCTTATGCGCTGGAGAATGTCTATAATCCGGTGGTCTATACGACGGGGGAAGGCTTTCAGTATGATAACAGCAATTTCCAGCACGGGCAACAGCTCTATATCGGCGGATATGGTGACGAGATTCTTAAAGGAGTGACGCAGGTGGCGATGTATACCCGTGGCACCCGTTTCGCCATGCCGCAGGACAAGCTGAATCTGATCAGCAAGTTCATGCGGGAGACCTACTATGCCGTTATGCGTGGCAAGTATATGTCATTCGATGTATTGGGGCGCAGCATCAGCCGTCCTGGCATTTTGGACAAGTCGCGTACGGCCCTGTTTGCCAAGCGTATGGTGGAACTGGATCCGGTCTATGCCGATGAATTCCGTGACATCGTGGCTCGTATGGAAGGGACAAAGGCACCGGGTGAAGGATTGGCCCCGAAGCATACGCATTATTTCCGTGGCGACTATACGCTTCACGTGCGTCCACAGTATGCTTTTGATGTCCGCCTCGTGTCGGCCCGTACAGCCCGTTGCGAGTATGGTAACGGAGAAAACCTGAAAACGTATTTCCTGTCAGACGGATGTACGAACATCACGACCCGTGGAGGTGAATACTTCAATATCTTTCCGACGTGGAACTGGACCCGCATACCGGGAGTGACGGCTCCCCAGCTCAAGGAAATTCCTTTGGCAGCAAGCGACTGGCAGTGTATGGGTACCTCGAACTTTGCAGGCGGTGTGTCCGACAGCCTGTATGGGGTTACGGCTTATGCGTACATGGATACGTACAAGGATATCAATACCGGAGCGCACAAGGCTTGGTTCTTCTTTGACGATGAAGTGGTTTGTCTGGGCTCGGATATCCGTTCTTCTTCGTCCGAAGCGGTCTATACGTCGGTCAACCAGTGTCTGGCCTCCTCTACGGGTGCCGTCATTTCGGTTGGAGGAAAGCAGGAAATGCTTCCTTCTCACGAAACGGTTTACGGGAAGGCCGACTGGGTGCTGCACGACGGTATCGGCTATCTGTTTCCGCAGGGAGGCCGTGTGGTGGCAGGTGTACAGCGTCAGAGTGGCAGTTGGTATGACATCAACAACAGTGTGAACCGGAAGGAACCGGTTGAAGAGAATGTGTTTACATTGAGTCTTGACCACGGTCAACAACCTCAGGCTGCGACTTATGCCTATGTGGTGGTGCCCGGCAAGCGTACAGCCGAGGAAATGGAGGCATATCGGAAGGCGGCTTCGGTCGAAATCTTGAGTAATACCGCCAATGTGCAGGCCGTTCACCACAAGAAGCTGGGCATTTGGCAGTTGGTGTTCTATCAGCCGGGCGAATTTGCGGATGGTAGGTTATCCGTTTGTGTGGACAAGCCTTGTACCTTGATATTGAAAGACGCAGATACCCGGCATCCGATTCTCCACATGGCCGATCCTGGACAGACGCGACAACCCATCCGGGTGACAGTACAGGTGAAAGGGCGGAAAGGGGGAGAGCAGACCGTTGAATTCCGTCCGTCAGACAATCCCGTTTATGCGGGTGCAACGCAGGCATTTGTTTTAGACTTCTGATGTCATGAATGTACAAAAATGGTCGGGTTCCGTTTGGACCCTAACGTTAGGCTCTTGTCTGGTGCCTGTGTTTTTGGCGGCACAACAGAAACCGCATATTATTTTGATTGTGTCCGACCAGCATCGGGGAGATGCAATGAATTGCATGGGCAATTCTTCTGTCTTCACTCCTCATTTGGATGCTTTGGCTCATGATGGCACCCTTTTTCTTAACGGTTATTCGTCTACGCCGAGCAGTACGCCAGCCCGTTCCGGACTGTTGACGGGGCTGTCGCCCTGGCATCATGGCATGTTGGGTTATGGTAGGGTTGGAAGTCGGTATCGTTATGAGATGCCGCAGATGCTTCGTGATTTGGGCTATTATACGTTTGGTATCGGCAAGATGCATTGGTTCCCACAAAAATCCTTGCATGGTTTCCATGGTACGCTGGTTGATGAAAGCGGACGTGTGGAGAGCCGGGATTTTGTCAGTGATTATCGTTTGTGGTTCCAGATGCAGGCACCTGGACTTAATCCGGATTCCACGCATGTGGGTTGGAACGACCATGGTGCAGCAGTCTATACATTGCCCGAGCGGTTGCATCCGACTGCATGGACAGGCCAGATGGCTTGTGAAATGATTCATAATTATAAGAAAGGTAGCGGACAACCCTTGTTTCTGAAAGTATCTTTTGCTCGTCCGCACAGCCCTTATGATCCGCCGCAACGGTTTGCCGATCTCTATGCGGACAGAGATGTGCCGGCTCCCTATGTGGGGGAATGGTGTGAGGACAAGGAGTATGCTGTTCTGAAGGAGGCATCCGATGCTCCTTCGGATGCTGCGTACGGTAATTTTAGTGAAGACTATGCCAAGAATTCACGCCGTCATTATTATGCGAATATTACTTTTATTGATGAAGAAATAGGCAAGATTGTACAGGCACTGAAAGAAGAGGGAATGTATGACAATGCTTTGATCTGCTACATTTCCGATCACGGGGACATGTTGGGGGACCACTATCATTGGCGTAAAACCTATCCTTATGAAGGATCGGTACATGTACCCTATATTGTGAAATGGCCTTCGACCAGTGGTTTTCTGAAGGGTGGTAAGGTAGAGGCACCGGTGGAATTGCGTGACTTGCTTCCTACTTTTCTTGAAATGGCTGGAGGAAAAGTGCCAGCCGATATGGACGGTAAGTCTTTGGCCCGTTTGATGGACGGAAGCAAAGAACGGTGGCGTAATTATATTGACTTGGAACATGCTACTTGCTATAGCCCCGATAACTATTGGTGTGCTTTGACCGATGGAAAAATCAAGTATATTTGGCGTTTTCATACGGGTACGGAAGAATTGTTTGATCTTGAAAAAGACCCGCATGAGTTAAAAAATGTGGTAGGCGACAAACGTTACAGTGTCCGGCTGGAGGAACTTCGTGCGGCTATGGTCCGTCATCTATCCGAACGGGGAGAAGAGTTTGTGAAGGACGGACAGCTTCAGGTGTTAAAGCGTACGGTGCTCTATAGTCCGTTATTTCCAGACAAGAATCCGGTAGATACCGGAATTTGACAGATTGTAATTTATGTTTATGGAAGCCGTTGAAAGAGGTGGAGAGCCTTTTTCAGCGGCTTCTTGTTTAACTACTTGTACGTATTTGGGGGATGATAGTCGTGCTGCTTGTAATTTTTTGACTGGTCAGGTAGACGATACTCTTAGTTTATAGCTGAGGATTCCCGAGTGTAAGATTGGTGGTGACTAACATGCAGCTCATCTTCCTCTGTATGTGGATTATAAATAATATTAGATTGAAAGATGGCATGGGATATTTATTGATTGGAGCAAATGAAAAAAGGAATAGAGTAACGTCTGCATTGTCTGTTTCATTACTTTTGCGGAGTATTTGTGCAATGCTTTTTATTGGCATTCATTTTTTTCTGTAGAGTGTGAGATTCGGATGTTTTTTCTAACTTTGGATGATTAATGTGAAGAATTAATGACGGTAATGATGTAATGATGAAAATGAAAATATTGTTGTTGGGGAGTTTGTTGCTGACCTGGTTCTGTGCTGGGGCGACTATTCACGACTATAAGTTCAGAACTTTGTCTCCTGAAGGTGGCTTTTATTACAATGGTGTGAAAGATATCGAACAGGATCGTACCGGGTTTCTTTGGGTGATGATGGATAATGAACTTTATCGCTTTGATGGTTATCATTATAAGAAGTATTATCCATACTTTTCAGCCATGCTTCCTACCCAAAGGTGGGTGTTTTGGAATATGGCTTCCGATTCATCTGGCTCGTTGTATGTGAATACAAATAATGGAATTTATCGTTACGAAGCCGTATCAGATAGCTGGTCAAGGGTATGGGAGCATGTTTCTGATGTAAAAATTGATGGTAAGGACCATTTGTGGGTACGTTCACAGAATATATGGAGTCGGCTTGACTGGCAAACACAACGGTTGGTTACTCCACTTTATGAAGGGCAGAAAGTTAATTATGTTAATCCGGTTTTTTGTACTTATCATCAGGATTTATATAGTTTTATTCTTCAAAAGATATATCGTTTCAATGCTTCGAAGAATCAGTTCGAATTATGTCTTTCCCTTCCCCAGTCTAAAGGTATCATCCGTTTTGCAAAGGCTTTTAAAGGAGATTTGTGGATTTTGTCTGATCAGGATGGCTTGTATCAGATTGATTTGACGACCTTTCAGATTGAACGACACTTTAGGTTACTACCGGCG
>ENA-UONW01002854-UONW01002854.1-human-gut-metagenome-genome-assembly--contig:-CS52-NODE-2854-length-15876-cov-6.538272_pt1 | contig 15876 bp, 12 predicted proteins | sample MGYA00242463_ERZ724010 | MGnify/ENA metagenome assembly ERZ724010 | reverse complement strand
TAAAAAATTCCCCCATCTAGTAGATACTGGTCTACTAAACGGGGGTGTGTTCAGAGATCGGCAGGGGTTTTGCAATGACTTCAATCACAACAAAAGCGCACGAGGAGACCGAAAACCCTCGTGCGGCCGAGCCCTACGTTCATTAGCACCTATTGCCGTTTAAAAGCGGTACTTCATCCCGATACCGGTTTCCAAAGCTTTGGCATACCCCTGCCCTTTCTCGCTCTCGGCATAGGCGTAAAAGGAAAGGTTCTCTCCTTGCGTGATGTATCCGCTCACGCCGTAATAAAAGCGGTTGTATAGAAGCTTATCGCTAAATCGCACGTCGTTTACTGTGACGCCGGACCCGGCGAAAAGACTGCCCTTCCAGCCTGCGTGCAAAGCCGCCTGGCCGAAGCGACCGGTTTCGGGTGACGTAAAGTTTTTCCCGAATACACCGCCGAGGCGCCCCGTGAGGCTTTCGTAATCCTTTTGCCGAACTTTAAGCCCGTTGGAAAGCACACAATCTTTTCCTTGTACCGCAAAGTACGCCAATTGCGCTTGCAGCTCGAAAAATACGTCATGCTCCTCGCTTACGGTCATAAGGCGCCCGACTTCGATTGAGGCACCGTACCCGGTGTTGCGATAAGACCCCTTCACACCGATACCGTCCAGCATCACGGTCGTCAGGTGTTGGTGGCTCCGACGGCCGCTTACGACAAAATCGGCATAGCCTCCGTTTTCGGCGCGATACGCGGCATACAAATCGAAGCCGTAACTATGGGACTTGCCTTTAAAAACTTCTCGGTCAATCTTTTGGCGATTTTCGGCGTAAGCAAAATCACCGCCGAATAACCACGGGCCGCTTGCATGGTCAAAGCCGGTATTCAAGCGATAGGAGGTTTGCTTAAACCGCATCCCTTCAAACCCTGTCATGCGGTCTTGGGCAGCAACGGCACGCACCCAAAGTCCGTCATCCTCATCACGCCGCACTTCTCCGAGGCGCTTACGTAGATCCGAAAGGCTGCTTACGTATTGCATGTCCTGCGAAGCAAGGCTTGTTAACGCTAAAACAGCACGGGCTGAATTGGAATAGCCCGGTCCCGGAGGATTCGGATCAGGATCGGGGCCGGGCTCCGGGGGATTAGGATCGGGTGTCGGATCGGAGCCTTGCGTACGGTCAAGGTACCAGGTGGTCCTGTCACCTTCCCTTGTCGATACCAAATCGTAACGGTACACCCCGAACTCCGCCGGTCCGTTTTCAAGAGCAAATGTCGCATCCCCTTGCAAAGTATCAATCAAACTTCTAAGAGATGCATCCGTCGGCTCATGGCCCGTTGAGCGCAACCTCACCTTGTGGCTTCCGGTCCCGGTATCTGCCGCCAGATGATCCGTGATGTCTCGACTCTTATCGACACGCATCGAAAACAGACCGCCCTCGCCCGTCAGATGTTTAACTTCCAAGTTCACGGCAAAGGGGATATCACTCTCGATGCTTGACGGATTGTGTCCCAAAAAGACGTTGCCGTTATTAAGATGGATCTCTCCCTCGAGCCTATTGTCATCGGGAACATTCCACGTCGCCCCGTTAAAGAAACGTAGGTTCGTTGTGCCCGGAGAAGCCGGTGCATCGGTTGTGCCGCTTAGCGTGAGTCCGGTGAAAAAAGACTCGGGCGTCATGAAATTGATATCGACTAAAGAGAGGCGATCGGACGGGGCATGTCGACCGTACGAGAGAAGATTGTTTTCGATCTTTACATGTACATTTTCAAGTCTGTCATGATTGACCAGAATCGTTCCGCCGTTTAACGCAGAAAGCGCATAGGCTTCGGAACTTGCGTCCGTTGTTCCCGAAACACAGGGAACCCCGGCTTCATTGACAGAAGCGGCAATGTTGTTGACGGTTAGCCCTCTTAAAAACCGAATGACTCCGTCATCGTGGGCCTCGGCTCCCGCGGCGTACGCATAGACGGACGGATCGGAACTCTTGACGGCAGCTCGAATGTCCGTAAGACGCGCATCACCCCGAACAATAATTTCAGGCGTCCCGGTTTCTTCAGAAGCAAGACCGGATGTGTAAAGGCCGTAGACTTCGGCCCCTTTCTCTGTGCTTGGGTTTCGGGCCACCATCATAATGTCATGCAATGCGACTACTTTGCCCTCGTCCCCCAAATTGATTACCGACGCCGCATTGCGTTCCGACCAAACAGAGTTGAAACCGCGATTTTGCACGCCGTAGAAAACGCCGGAGCCGACGGTTGCCGACAGGCTGACATCGACGTTGCCGCCCACTGTCGCATCTGTCCGTTCGGGAAAAAGAAACGACAAATCAGCCGGCTTATCGGGACGGTTGATGATGACCTTTCCCGTCAAATCCCCCGTAACTGAAAGCGATTGTCGATCATCATTCTCAGTGTATTGGTAAAGACGTATGACTCCTTCATCTGAATAAAGGCTCCTTACATAGAGAACAATGTTGAGGTTCCCGTTTACGGTAAGTCGGATTGCCGATTTTCCGTTGCCTTCTTCATTAAGAATGACGCCTACCTCTCCGGAGTACGACTCACTCCCTTGGAAGATATTGAGCGTTTGGTCTCCCGACCCGTTTCGGAAAAAATGTAAAGTTCCTGCCCCTTCCAGAACGACGGCTGATTCATTGGAAGTGTTGAGTCTCGCTTCATCGACCGAGAGCGTTAAATCCTTGTTATCCGCCACTTCGATGAATAACTCATTGTTCAACTCGCCAATTTCGTACACCTGTCGAATCTCGGAAATCTGTCCGAAAGCATTCTCCCCATCCGGACGTACGGTCACCGTTCTTCCGTCGACGGATACAAGCTGGTTGGAATCCCCTCGGACTTCGATTCCGGTCCTTCCGGCTTTAATCGTGATGCCGTTCGGAGTCGGCCGTTGACGGGGGGGGGGCGTTTAAGCGGTTACCCCATCGAACGGATAGATTTGGACTATCAAAAGCGTTGGTTTGATCGGTTTGACCGTTTCGAAAAAAGGAGCTGCTTTCAAGCGAAGGATTTGCGTGAGATATCGCTGTCAGAGATGAAAGGACGGCTGCAACCAAGACGCTCACTTGACCGATTGAGTGCCGAACGGATTTCATGGTTTCTCCTTTGAAAAATCCCGACAATCGTGCCGTCGGTGTTAGAGAAAAGAAGCAAAAAGCAGGAAAACTCAAAGCAGTATCGGGTAAAAGCCCTTGAGAAATTCGTCTTATATTTCAAGAAAAAGTTGCACTCTCTTCCCCGCATCGGAAGACATCCTACCGAGGGAAAAAACGTGCCATTTCAAATGAAAGATAGGATTTTTAAAGGAGTCTCCGAAAGGCGATACGCTGTATACAGTATACAAGAAACCGCGCTTTGACTCGGTATTCGTGCTAAGAAATTGTGTTATCCCTTTTACGCATAATCGCTAAAACGCATAACTCAAAGTCTCAGGGGACATTAAATTATTCATACGATGTTTTCCCTAGGAAAATATCGCCTGTCTCCCACCCATAAGACTCCCCGTATGGGGAAAAGGATTTTGAATATGTCTGAAACAGTCCAACGCGGCAAGATTAAGAAAGCTCCGGCCGCTGAAGTTGTCAAGTATTTGATTCGTCCGGCTATCGAAAGCGATTTAAAGCGTTCGTACAACACGATTCTTGATATCAACAAAGCCCACATTCTGATGCTCGCAAAAACCGGCATCATCAAAGAGGACGTGGCTAAAAAACTTCTCATCGCTACCCGCCAAATTGAAAGCGAAAAAGACCATCCGACCTTCGAAATCAATCCCAATGTCGAAGACCTGTACTTTAACTTGGAGCGATACCTCATTAAGTTAACCGGTCTTGAAGTGGGCGGACAGCAGCACACGGCAAGGTCCCGTAACGACCTGTTTGCCACCGAGATTCGCTTCGATACCCGCAAGGTGTATTTAAAGCTTTCCGAGATGTTCTTGGAATTGCGTCGTGCCTACTTGGCTTTGGCACGCAAGAACCTGGAAACCGTCATGAGCGGCTACACACACATGCAGCCTTCCGAACCCATTACGTTTGCCCACTATCTTTCAGGGGTTTTGGCGGCCTTCTCGCGTGACTACGACCGCTACGCGCGTGCTTGGAAGGCTCTTAATCTGTGCCCGCTCGGCGGCGGCTCCATGGGTTCGACCTCATTCCCGATTGACCGCAATTACACAGCCGAACTCTTAGGGTTTGATGCCCCGGTGCAAAATAGTCTGGACTGTGTAGCAAGCCGCGACTACCTCCTTGAGATTGTGACAACTCTGTCGCAAACTGCCATGACGATGAGCCGGACGGCGCTTGACTTTTACAACTGGGCAACCCCCGAGTACGGCTACATCGAAGTCGACGATAGCTGCGCCGTGTGCTCGTCGATTATGCCGCAAAAGAAAAACCCCTTCACGTTCGAACACGTCAAAGCTAAGGCCGCCCACATGGAAGGCTTTGCGACATCCGTTTACAACGCGATGAAGAACGTCATTTTCTCGCACTGCCGCGATACGAGCGTGGAAACGCCGCGCTACTTCTACACGGCTTTGTCGGAAATGGAATCGGACTTTGCGCTTTTGACCGTGACGATTAAAACACTTTCGGTCAACAAAGAGCGCATGCTCGAAAACGCCCGTAAAAACTTCTGCACCGTCACGGAACTTGCGAACTACCTTGTGCGTCACGACGGCATTTCGTTCCGCGAAGCGCACGAAATCATTGCACACGTCGTCGGTGCGATGTGCGATGCGAAAAAGACAAGTGCCGATATCGATCGGGCTGCCGTCAATGCCGCCACCCAGTCGCTTTTCGGGTTTGAGACGAAACTGTCCGATGCGATGATTGCCGAAGCCTTAGATCCCAAGCGCGTTGTCATGGAAAAGAAAGTAATCGGCGGAACGCATCCGACAGAAGTGACGCGTCAACTTGACCTCATTGAAGAAGGGATTAAGGCCGACGAAGCGGTCCTAAAGGAACGCCGCCGTCAGCTTGAGGTAGCCTCGGTCCTACTTGAGAAGACCGTGAACGAAGCAATCGGCGCTTAACGCCGAGTAGCAGGTTGCATCGAAAGGGATTCCTTTACAATCGGGTCCCTTTCGAACGAAATTCCGAGATAAGGAGTCAGTACAGATGTTTTTTTATGAATTCTTAATCGTCATCTTCGCGATGATTTTGGGTGCCCGTTACGGCGGCGTCTTCTTCGGTATGTGCGGCGGCGTCGGCTTGATGGCCCTGATTTTGATTTTCGGGCTTGCGCCGGCCAATCCCCCGATTGCAGTCATGCTCATCATGATGAGCGTGGTGCTTGCGGCTTCAACACTGCAAAGCTCGGGCGGCATGGCCTTTCTCGTGCGCATTGCCGAAAAACTTTTGCGTGCCAACCCCAAGGCCGTTACCTTCGTTGCTCCGATCATTGCCTTTGTCTTTACCTTCATGGCAGGTACCGGCAACGTCTTGTATTCGATTTTACCCGTTATCGCGGAAGTTGCGCGTGAAGCGGGCGTTCGTCCTGAACGACCGATTTCCATTTCCGTCATTGCCTCGCAACACGCCGTTCCGGCCTCCCCGATTTCGGCAGCCACCGTTGCGATGGTAGCCCTTCTGGGCTCTTCGGGCGTTTCTGTGATGACGATTCTCGCGATTGTCGCCCCGGCTGTTTTGCTCGGTCTCATGGTCGGCGCAGCGGCCGTTTGCAAAAGGGGTAAGGAACTCTCGGAAGACCCCGAGTACTTAGCTAAGGTCAATGCCGGTCTTTTTGCTGAACAGACCAAAGCCAAAGCCATGGGAACCGAAGGTGGTGATACCAAACAAGCTAAGTTCTCCGTGGTACTCTTCCTCTTAGCTGCCGTGACGGTCGTTTTCGTCGGCACATTCCCGGAACTGCGTCCGCATGTGACAAACGCCGCGGGCAAGGCCTCTCAGGTCTCGATGACACATATGATCGAACTCATTATGCTAGTCGTCTCGGCCCTGATGGTGATTTTCTGCAAGGCCAAACCCGATGAGGTCATTCGGACATCGGTGTTTCGCGCCGGCATGATGGGTGTCGTGACGGTCTTCGGTCTGGCGTGGATGAGCGATACGTGGATTGCCAACAACCTACCGTATATCAAGACAACGGTTGCGGCCGTCGTGCAAGGTGCCCCCTGGCTCTTTGCTTTTGCCCTTTTCTTCGTGTCGGCCTTAACGCACTCGCAGGGAGCGACGGTGGCGGCCTTAATGCCCCTCGGGCTATCGCTCGGCATTGACCCTCTGACACTGGTGTGCATGTACCCGGCTGTCTGCGGATACTTCGTGATTCCTTCGACGGGCGTTTTGCTTGCCGGTGTCGCATTCGACGAAACCGGCACAACGAAAATCGGAAAACTCGTGATTAACCACTCGTATCTCCTGCCGGGGTTCGTCGCGACATTTGCCAACGTTGTCCTGGCCTTCGGCATTCGAGCCGTCTTCTTTTAAAAAGTAATTAACGGCTATTTTCCGGGAACCGCTACAATCTCCCCCATCACGCGGTTCTCGGAATGATTTTTACCTTAAGCCTGCGCTATGCCTTTTTCCGAATTCTTTGCAGTCTTTGTAAAGTTCTTCTTCATTCTGACTCCGTTTTTCATCATCGCTGTGTTTCTCGCAATGACGGAAAACGAAACGGTCGAGGTGCGTCATGCACTCGCCGTGCGCATCACGATTGCCGTCGTCATCATCAGCCTCATTCTCTTTTTTGCCGGAATGACGATTTTCACGACGCTCGGCATCACGGTCGACGCGTTTCGGATCGGGGCGGGTGCCCTCCTCTTTTTATCGGGTGTATCGCTTGTAAACGGCAAACTGGAACTACCGGCGGCCAAACGCTCGATTATGGATTTGGCTGTTGTCCCGCTTGCCATTCCCGTCACGCTCGGCCCGGGCTCGGTCGGTGCTCTTGTCGTCATGAGCACAGAAACCACATCGCTCACAGCGCGCCTTTTGACGGCTTTGGCGATTATGGCGGCTTCCCTTGCCGTCGGCATGCTCCTGTACCTATCGGCGGAAATTAAGCGCTTAATCGGCCGAAGCGGTATTTCGATGCTCTCCAAGTTAACGGGCCTGATTCTTGCAGCGCTTTCCAGTCACATGATGTTTACCGGCATTGCCGCCTACCTAAAATAGTATTCGGGGGCTTTTTTCGGTATGCTCCGTCTGATTAGGGAGAAACCGATGGCCGAACCGATTAGCAAAGCCAACATCTCGCTTGAACTCTTTCAGGCGCGAGTTAAGATTTTTTGTCTCTTATGTGAAACCAAGAGTTTCACGAAAACGGCTGAGCGTCTGAAAATCAGCCAGAGCGTCGTCTCGCGCACCATTGCCGAGATGGAAGAGGATTTAAAAGTCTCCTTGATTGACCACTCGGTCCGCCCCATACATGCTACAACCGCCGGCGCGGCTTTGTATCACTTCCTGGCCGAAGAGCTTACGCGCTTTGACGAGCAACTTGGACTACTTCGCGTCAATAACGCGCTTTTGTCTCCCCTGCGCGTGGGCTTTGTCGAATCGATTGCTCGCACTATGAGTTGGCCCGTCATTGAAAAAATCCGAAAGCGTTACTCGACCGTGTCGGTTCTGACGGGAATCAGCTCGTACCTTTTACAACTTCTCGATCACGAAATCATCGACGCGGCCATTGTCCCCGACCCGTTTACCAATCGAAACGACTTAGATCGCTACTTTATCTTCCGGGAACCCTCAATCATCATTCTTCCCAAGGGAACGTCGCTACCGGAGAACTTAACCTGGGAGCGCTTGCAGTACTCGGGGCTGCCGATCGTGCAGTACAACAACCGGAACTCGGGCGGAAAACTTCAGGAAAAGTTCTTTAGCAAACTCGGTCTGAATTTTGTCTATCGCTTTGAAATCGATATCAACGCACTCTTACTTGACTATGTAGCAAACGGCGCCGGCTGGGCCCTAACGCGTCCGACAACGCTCTTGCAACACCCGAACCTGGCAAAGCAGGTCGATGTTCGTCCCATGCCCACTCCCGTGGCCTCTCGTGAGGTTTACGTCGTGGCCCGCAAGAACACGCATTCGGAACTGGCCGGTCACCTCGCCCACCATGCCTGTGAGTATTTCCGCACGACCATTGCTCCCGAGATGCTCAAAATAACGCCCTGGGTGGCGCCGTACCTGTACACGGCAGGTGAAAATTCGTCAGATCGCATTCCGGTCTATCAAAATACCCGAGCTCCGGATTCGGAAAACGTTTTCGTGTTGTAGGGGGCTGTAGGCCGTACGCCTTCGCTTGCCGGGTTTCTTCCGACTTGCCTTGCGTATCACAATGCAAATCCCTTTTCGGGTTTCAAAAGACAATCGCAAGACGCCGGCATTGTTCAAATGCGTCTCCTGCGCTCATGGGGCAAATGCGGACGTAGCGGCTGCGATAAACAGCAAAGAGCGCGGGCAAAGCTCGTTAGCCTGCGGGGAGTCTGAGAAGAAGACTCAAGTGAATTCGGGGCGGTCTAAAAAGCCGTCAACAAATCAACGAAACGAAACCACCGAAGTCATCAGCGGCGCAAGTTGCTTGCAGACAAGAATCTGCCTCGCTGACGGCAGGGAGACCGTCAATAATGCTCGAGCGAACAGCTCCGCCCTTTGATTTCCGACAATCAAAAGACCGACGGAGTTACTCAGGGCGACGCCCGGTGGCAGGCCACGGTCCGCGGTCCGTTCTTGCCCTCGAAAGTCCGCGCAACGGGCCGCTCGTGTCGACACTTCCCGCAAGCCATCGGGCACCGCGGATGAAAGGGACACCCGGAAGGCGGATTAATCGGACTCGGAACCTCTCCTAAAACATGCAAGCCCGATTGTCTCCCGTCGGTTTTGACCGTTGGAATCGCAGCAATGAGCATGCGGGTATACGGATGCAGGGGTTCGGAGAAAAGATCTTCTTTGCTTGCTTTTTCCACAAGGCGTCCTAAATACATCACTCCAACCGTATCGCTCATGTGATGCACGACCGCCAAATTGTGCGAAATCAGCAAATAGGTGATTCCGATTTGTTCCTGAAGTTCACGCATTAAATTAAGGACCTGAGCCTGAACGGATACATCCAGCGCACTTGTGGGCTCGTCGCAGATTAGAAAATCCGGACGTCCGGTTAACGCCCGAGCAATGCAAATTCTTTGTCGCTGCCCGCCTGAGAACTGATGCGGGTACTTGTCAAGTACATCCCGCGAGAGTCGCACGAGTTCCACGGTCTTGACAACACGTTCGCGAATGTCTTTTTCCCTCATTTCCGGATGCTGCACGCGTAGCGGTTCGGAGACGGCATCGTAAATGCTCCGACGAGGATTTAAACTTGCGTACGGGTCTTGGAAAATCATGTTCACACGGCGTCGTAGGATAGCCTGCTCGACCTTGTCTTTTGTTCGGCTGTCCATTCCGAAAAGGCGAACCGAGCCCTTGTCGGGACGATACAAACCTGCGACCGTGCGCGCTAATGTGGATTTTCCGCAACCGGATTCGCCGACAAGCGAAAACGTCTGCCCCGGGTCAATCGTAAAACTGACGTCGCTGACGGCTGTTAGGACGCGCCTCGGGTGCCCGAGAAGGCGCTCGAAAAACGAACTCGGCATCTGAAAGGTTTTCGTCAGATTCCGTACCTCAAGGACAGGGCCCTTCCCGGGCATCGATGTTTTCGGATTCACACTCGGCCTCCGGTTTCTTCTCTTTTCAACGTACGGGGCCTAAATGTGACAAGCCTCTCAGGCACGGGACCTCCCGTAATCGAGGCTTTCCAGCAACGCGCAAGACACGTACCCATCGGCATTAAGGGGGGACGCTCTGTGAAGCATTTTCCCTCGGCTGCACGGCACCTCGGGTGGAAAGCACATCCGGTCGGAACGGCATTTAAGCTCGGCATGGCCCCGTCGATTTGCTCAAGCCACCGGCTTTGCGCGTGAATGTCGGGAATCGATTCCATCAACCCGAGAGTGTACGGGTGTTGCGGGCGCAAGAACACATCTTTGACGCGTCCGATTTCGACAATCTGACCGGCATACATGACGGCAACGCGGTCGGCCGTCCGGGCAACCACCCCCATGTCGTGCGTGATCAGGAGCACGGCAACTCCGCGTTTGAGGGCAAGGTGTTTAATCAAATCAATAATCTGTGCCTGAATGGACACATCTAAGGCCGTTGTCGGTTCATCGGCAATCAGCAGTTCGGGGTCTCCGGCAAGCGCAAGGGCAATGACAAGCCGTTGGCGTTGCCCTCCCGAGAATTGATGCGGCCAGTGAGAAAATCGCTCGGCAGCGGCGGCAATGCCCGTCTCTTGCATGAGGCGAATCGCTTCGTCTTTCGCTTGGGCTTGCGTCAAGGCGGGCCTATGGGCTAAAACCGTTTCGGCAATCTGGTCTCCGACGGTCATCAAGGGATCAAGACTTGTTAAAGGATCTTGAAAAATCATTCCGATCTGCGAGCCGCGCAGTGCGTGACGTTCTTTTTCGGGAAGGCAATCAATGCGGCGTCCCGAAAGGAAAACGGCTCCGCTCGTAATGGCTCCGTGCGAAGGAATCAGACCGATCACAGCACTTCCCGTCATGGATTTTCCGGCGCCCGATTCGCCGACCATACCGAGAATCTGACCTGCGTCAATCGTGAACGTGATGTCATCAAGAGGCTTCAAGGGGCCTCGGCGCGTCGGAATCTCAACTTTAAGGTGCTCAACACGCAAAACCGGTTCCAAATGGTCTTTCGGCATTTTCCGAACTCCGATCAGTGTAGTTTCGGGTTCATAGCATCGCGTAGCCAATCGCCCATCAGGTTCACGGAAAGCACGAGAACCACGAGAACAAGCCCCGGGAAGATGCAAATCCACCATTCACCGGAAAAGAGATAATCGTTTCCGATGCGAATTAAAGTTCCCAAAGACGGCGTTGTCGGGGGAACGCCGACCCCTAAAAAGGAAAGTGTTGCCTCGGTCATCACGGCCGTGGCCACGTTAACGGCAGCAAGAACGTACACGGGTTCCAACACATTCGGAAGAATGTGCCGAATCATAATCGAAACTTTTGTCAGGCCCGTCAATTCCGAGGCAAGCACATATTCCTTTCCCTTTTCCACAAGCGTCAAGCCGCGGACCGTGCGGGCATACGGCACCCACCCGGAAAGCGTAATGGCGAAAACCAACACGAAAAACGCGAGCGACTCATGAAAAGTACTCGGGAAAATCGCCCGACAAACGCCGTCAATCAGAAGCGCCGTCAAAATCGCCGGAAACGAGAGCATCACATCGCAAAGACGCATTAAGAAGGCATCAAGAGCCCCGCCGACAAAGCCCGAGGTAAGGCCCACTCCGACACCGATGACAATGGAAAGCGCGACGGAAATAAGGCTGATTGAAAGAGAAATCCGTAAGCCGTAGAGCATCGTCGAGAGTAAATCGCGTCCCTGATCGTCCGTGCCGAAGAAAAACCGCGCATCCCCTCCATCGCAAAATACCGGCGGCAGGTGCGCATCGAGCACATCGATTCGGGCTAGGTCAAAGGGGTTTAACGGAGCCAGAACAGGGGCCGCGAGCGCGAGCAAGACCAAAAGGGCGAACACGAGCGACGAGAGTATCGCCGACGGAGTATGAAAAAACGCAAAAAGCACATCGGAGGCATCAACCCTTGCGGCAAGGCGCGCGAAAAGCCCTTTTTCGGAGGTCTTAAAAGCAAAAGAAGTCACTGAGAGCATCCTTCAAGAGCATCTAAGCGCCGCTTGATTAAAAGAGAAAACGCCACGGCGGTTTTTTCTAAAACCGCGTCGTTAAAGTCGTAATGCGGATTGTGAAGATTAGCCGTGTGATCGGCATCGCGCACGCCGACCCGAATGTAAACACCGGGCTTTTCATTGCACATAAAACTAAAGTCCTCGGCTCCCATACTCGCCGGGTTATTCATATCTACGTTTTCTTCTCCGACAAGTTCGCGAAGAACGGCTCCGGCAGCCTGACGTTGCGGCTCGGCGTTTTTAAGCGGCGGGTACATGCGTACGTATGTCAGTTTCACGGCGCAACCTGTCGTTATCGACACGCCTTGGCAAATCGCGTTCATGCGCCCTTCGATGGTGTCGCAATCGGCGGGAAAAAGGCATCGCGTCGTGCCGGAGACTCGAACCGAATCGGGAATGACCGACACGCCGTTTTCATTGCCCCCGTGAATGCTTGCGACCGTAAGGGCAGCCGGGTGCATCGGGTCAATCGAACGCGAAACAACCGTCTGAAGGGCAAGAACCAGTTCTGAAGCTGCCACAACAGGATCGCGCCCCAGTTGGGGTCTTGCGCCGTGACAGCCCACGCCCGTCACATCGATGTGAAAAAGAGCGGCGGCCGAGGTCATGAGCCCCGGCGTCAGACCGAATTGCCCGGCCATAAGTTCCGGCGCACAGTGCCCGGCATACACCTCATCGACGCTCCAGCGCGTAAAAAGCCCGTCTTCAATCATCTTGCGTGCCCCGGCCCATCCCTCTTCCCCGGGCTGTATGATAATCATCGCCGTTCCGGCAAAGTCCCGCGTGGCGCAAAGAGCCGATGCAACCGCCACGGCCCAGGCCGTATGTCCGTCGTGTCCGCATCCGTGCATCAAACCGGCAGTGCGACTTGTCCAGGGACACCCGGTGGCTTCGGTCATCGGAAGCGCATCCATGTCGGCGCGAAAGGCAACGGTGTGCTTTCCCGGTCTTTTGCCGTAAATGAGAGCCACGACGCCGGTCCCGCCGACGCCTTCTGTCACAGAGTCGCATCCGGCATCGCGAAGCTTTTGAGAGACTGCCTCACTCGTCTTAAATTCTTTCAGGCCGATTTCCGGATACGCATGTAAGGCGTGCCGAAAATCCCTGACCGGCCCGATGACGGCATGTACGGCATCTGATAGCGCTTTAACATCGGACTGCATTTATTGACCTCCTTGGGTTTTTAGTCGCGGGTCGACGACCATATAAAGCACGTCGACACAAAAATTAATCAGTACGAAAATCAGGGCAATCAGGCATAGATAGGCCGTTAACACCGGAATATCGGCAAACTGCACCGACTGCAAAAAAAGCAACCCCATGCCCGGCCACTGAAAGACCGTTTCCGTCACGATGGAAAAGGCGATAAGCCCCCCGAGCTGCAGCCCCGTAATCGTAATCACGGGGAGTAACGTATTTTTGAGTGCATGCCTGAGGTAAACAGACCGAAACGAAAGGCCGCGCGCCATACAAAAACGAATAAAGTCACTGCGAAGGACTTCGAGCATTTGAGCGCGCACGAGACGAATGACCAAAGCAACCTGGAAGATTGCAAGCGTCGTTGCAGGGAGTACTAAGTGCATCAGCCCGTCTTTTGTCAGTAGCCCCGTGGTCCAAAAACCGATTTTGACCACCTCACCGCGCCCGAACGCAGGAAAAATACCGAGCCAGACGCTAAAGACCAAAATCAGCAAAATGCCGATAAAAAACGTCGGAAGCGAAATCCCCAATAGCGACAATCCCATCAGAGTTCGGGCAACTCGCCCCGTGCGGTAAATTGCCGCATAGGCTCCGGCCGGAATTCCGATGACCGTAGCAAAAAAGACGGCAACCGTCGCCAATTCGATTGTTGCCGGAAGTCTTTCGACAATCAAGGCGGAAACAGGCGCGGCTTGCCTTAGAGACATCCCGAAATCCCCGTGTACGGCATTGCAAAGAAAATGCCAAAACTGCACGTATCCGGGCTCATTGAGTCCTAAGGAGGCTGCAAGAATCCGGCGATCTTCCGGCGAGGCATCAATCGGGAGCATCTGCGAAACAGGGTCTCCCACAAATTGAAAGAGCACGAACGAGACGGCCGCAACGGCGAGCATGACAAGCACACCCGCAAAAGCGCGTCGTAAAACAAAACCGATCATAAAAAAGTCGTATTCTCTAAAGCGACTGGCAACGCAACGCGACGATTACTCAATCATCGATCCTCATGCCGAGTGTATCGACTCGGCTTTACTCGCAAAGCCGCAAAGCCGAGTCATGCATTTATTGGACCGTGACCGCATCGAGCATCAGGCGATTATCGGGCCTATGAATGACCGTGACATTTTTGCGCATCGCCCACGGAATCATCTGCTCGTAAAGCGGAATGTGAAGCATCTGGTCACGTTCAAGCCGCAGGGCCTCACGCAGAAGGTCCGTGCGCTTGTCCGGGTTTTCTTCTCCCTTCACGGCACCGATAAGCGCATCGATCTTGGCATTGGAAATCCGGCCGATGTTGCTGATGCCGTTACCGGTTTTCGCATCAAAAGTTTGCGAGAGCGATTGCAAGCCGTACAAAGCATCGAACGTCGGAATGCCCCAACCGACCATGCCCGCCGACGTATCAAAGGAAAGAACCTTCGGGAAATACTGCGAGCGCGGCATGGAATTGACGCGAACCGTAAGACCGATTTTGGCCCACATCGATGCAAGGGCCTTACAGACGGCCTCATCGTTAATCCAACGGTTGTTCGGGCAATCGAGTGTAAAAGCAAATCCCGAGGGATACCCGGCCTCACTTAAAAGCGCCTTGGCCTTGGCGGGGTTGTATTCGGGGACGGCTGCAGCGTCTTTATCCCAACCGGCGATTTTGCGCATGACAATCGAGCCCGTGGCAACAGCCGAGCCTCGCATCACCGACCGCACGAGGCCCGTTCGATTGACGCCGTAACTTAACGCTTGTCGCACACGCACGTCTTTAAAGGGATTGGCCTTTAAGGGTTTTCCGTCCTTGTCGGTCACATAAGGACTCACGTCGCGCATCTGGTCAAGGGAAATCATGAGCGTTCGATTTTCAGGTCCCTCGAGCACTTTCACATCCGGCGAGGCTTTTAAGCGTCCGAGATCTTGCGTTGCAGGATCCAAGACAAACTGCACTTGGCCGGAAAGAAGAGCGGCCGTACGTGTAGCGGCCGACTGAATCGGCATGTAAACGACCTCAGTGACGTTACCGCGGCGCTTGGCTTGATCCCACCACCCGTCAAAGGCCTTAAAAACGGTTTTCACGTCGACTTCACGACTTTGAAGCTTAAACGGGCCCGTGCCGTTGGCATGACGCGCCGCATAGGCTTCTTTTTTATTGATATAGTCCTGCGGCTCGATTGCAGCGTGGTTTTGAGCCCATTGCCGATTCATGATTCGCAAATCGGCCATCTGATTGATAATGACCGGCGACCCGTTAACGGTTTTAACGAGAACCTCGTAGGGACCGGTCTTTGTCACGCCGACAATTCCCGTCGTGCTGTTTTTAAATTGGCTACGAGGGCCCAGAGCGCGCTGAATCGAAAAGACCACATCATCGGCCGTCAGAGTCTGTCCTTCGTGGAAGCGAACGTTTTTGCGAATCTCAAAGAGAAATCCTTCGGGTACACGCTTCCAGGACGTGGCTAGGGCCGGTTCGATTTTCATTTCCGAATTCCAACGTACGAGTCCCTCGTAGACAGCCGAACAGGCCGCATTGTTAAGGTTTTCGTTTTGCGCATGAATATCAAAGGTAAGAATGTCACCGGCGCTTGTCCATGCAAACGTTGTTGCAAAAACCGGAGTAGAAAAAGCCATCAGAGCAAGCGTTGTCGCACGGCAAATGAATCGTTTCGGCATAGGAACTCTTTCGTCACGATAAAAACCATTTCGAGCACGGATAGCCGTGCTCGATTTCAATTGATTGTATCGCGAAAATAAGACGCTCTCCTTAGGACAAATGCCTATACGGCCCCGTAAACGGACAAGGAAAAGTGATTCGAGAACGGCAGCGATGCTTCAAGAAACGAGGCCCCTTGTCGCGACTACGGAACAATAAGGGGCGCTTGAAAGAAAAACCCTGTCGCTCTATGAACACACCCCCGTTTAGTAGACCAGTATCTACTAGATGGGGGAATTTTTTA
>ENA-UONW01002853-UONW01002853.1-human-gut-metagenome-genome-assembly--contig:-CS52-NODE-2853-length-15887-cov-58.496463_pt1 | contig 15887 bp, 34 predicted proteins | sample MGYA00242463_ERZ724010 | MGnify/ENA metagenome assembly ERZ724010 | reverse complement strand
CATATATGGTAAAGCCTAGTGACGCCTTGGGTGGTTCTACTCTTACAGCTTGGGCAGAGTTTATGTTGATGTTAAGCCCTAAACGCGGCAAGCATAACGACTTTTCTAAGTTGTCAGTCAAAGCACGTGGTTACCAGTTTGATGATGATTTAAACTTTTCTTATGTTGATTCGGTATTTACTTGCGTCAATAAATCGAAAAAAGAACCAGATAGCGAACTAGTTGAAAAAGTAAAGGCTGAAACTCCAATCGAAACGACGAAAGAATCGGCACAGGCTTTCTTAGACTTAGCTAAAGAACAAGGAAAGGTAACAGAAAATGATTAATTATGAAAACAAAGCTATTAATTTACACGCAGAAGTTTATGGCTGGCTATATCGTGCATTAGAAGAAATGGTAAAAGCTGAATGGCATAATGACGAGCTTTTCAAAGTATGGCTTGGCCGTGCTGAATTTCTAGTAAGACAGTCTAAAAAATTGCATACAGCTTGCGAAAATGATTACTCCAAGCGTGCATTGATTAGGGCTTTGCAATTAAAAGTAGAAATAAATGAAAAAATATCATCTAATACTTGACAACGATAATTAATTTTGGTATAATAGTATATATAGAAATAAAGGAGAACTAAATGGTAGTTAAATTAACGCAAACACAAGCTGAATTTCTTGGAACTTTTGGTAGTCTTGAAGATGAACATAACAAAAGAAAAGCACTTTATCACATCACTCGTTTTGGTTGGGGATATAATTTAACAGACGGAGATGATTGTGAAAGTAGAGCTTTTGAAAAATCTGATAAATTGAAAATGGTTGAAGCTGTTATTAACGGTTATGAAGTTATTTATGAACCTAAATTTAAGTTTTATAACTTTTCTGATAGTAGCGGAGGTACTGCATTATATTATGCAGGTAAAGAAAATGAATTAAATGGAAATAAAAAATTTGCACTTGAAGTCAAAAAAGATAGTGAAGAATATAAAGCCTTGCTAACTTTAGGTTTCATTAGGGAGTAATATGATAACATCTTTTGAAGAACTAGCTGAAAGGCGGTTAATTACTCTCAATTATCACAAAAAAGATAGTCAGCAGTACATCAACAGTTTAAATTACTTTGAATATGCTAGAATATACTTCGAGAAAAATGGCTTTCCAGAAGATAACAGGCGAGTTTACCAAAGTGGCAAACGAAAAGGTCAAAAGGTTGGCTGGTCTGATAAAGAGGAAAAACAGCAGAAAGAAGATATTAGAAAGTTCATTTATGAAAAGCAACTACAAAAGTTTAAAAGCAGAAGAAAAAGCTAGTAAACATTATGCTAGAAGCGTCAGGAAGCTGTCTAAAGAGCTCGAAGAAATGAACGAGACAAAGTATAGGGCAGAGCCTAACGAGTGCCTGTATGGCTTAATAAATGACTTGTGGAACTACTGGGATGACGGTTGGATCCTACCAATGCTTAAGCATAATATAGAAATTACAAGACAAGGCGATGTATTCATTGTAGAGAGAGGAGAAAATGGAAACAATTAATATTAAATTTGATGAAAAACAGCTTGAAGAAGTTGTGAAAAAAGTTACTGAAGAACTTAAAAGTCAAGGTTGGAAAGAAGAGGTTGTCTATAAATGAGCATATTTGAAACCTTAAGTGTCATCAACGTCAATGATAAAAAGAGTAAAAAGAATAATCTTGATTATTTGAGTTGGGCATTTGCATGGTCTGAAGTTAAAAAAGTATATCCTGAAGCTAACAGTAAAGTTTATGAAAATGAACAAGGGTTAAACTATCACACAGACGGTCGCACAGCATGGGTTAAAGTTGGAATGACTATTGAGGGCCTAGAACATATTGAGTATCTACCTTGTATGGACTATCGTAACCAATCTATCCCACTTGAAAAACTTACTTCTATGGACGTAAATAAAGCCATTCAGCGTGGACTGGTTAAGGCAATCGCTCGTCATGGATTGGGGCTATACATCTATGCAAATGAAGATTTACCGGACTTGACAGAAGAGCAGAAAGAACTTGAAGCTGAAAAGCAACGACTTCGCGAGATTCAGCCAGCGCTAAATAGAGCCGAAGAACTAGGATATCCTAATATGGAACTACTTAAAACAAAGACAAAAAAAGAAATCTTTGATATCATGACAATTTGGAAAGCAACAGAGGGAAAATAAAAAATGGCAATCATCACAGTAACAGCACAAGCGAACGAAAAAAATACACGTACAGTAAGCACAGCAAAAGGCGACAAGAAAATTATTTCTGTTCCATTGTTTGAAAAAGAAAAGGGATCTAATGTAAAAGTTGCGTATGGTTCGGCTTTCTTGCCTGACTTCATTCAATTAGGAGACACAGTAACGATCAGCGGTCGTGTACAAGCTAAGGAATCAGGCGAATACGTAAATTACAACTTTGTTTTCCCCACTATTGAAAAAGTATTTATCTCTAATGATAATGGAAAGCAAGCACAAGCTAAACAAGACTTATTTGGTGGTTCTGAACCGATTGAAGTTAACACGGAAGATTTACCCTTCTAATGGAAAGTTGGTTTCATGTACACAGCAGAAGAGAGAGAGCAAATCATCGACATCGTGGATAAGATGAGCTTACTAAGACAAGACTTTGACGGAGCTTTCACTTGGATCAAGGAAAACGTATCAATGCCATTTGACTTTGACGGAGAACAGCAATTCATATCAGATTTGAAACAGCTAGTTAAAATAAACGCTTTGAAGTTTGGTAAAATATATGAGGGAGTGTTAAATTGAAAAGAAAACTAAAGATTTATACAAGTTATGGGAAACAAGATAATGAAATTTTAAGTGATGAAGAAATGTTCAACAGCCAAAAAGAACTAGATTGTTATCTTGATGAAGCGTACAATACCGAAGAATTAGTCGGAAAGTTCGATTTCAACGACACAAAAACACAAAGTGAATATATTTATAGTGACGGTGGAGATTGGGACGACCAAACTGGTTTCACTTATGAGTTAGTTAGTTATGAAAGTGAATTAAATGAAATTAATAAAGAAATTGAAAAATTAAAAGCTAAAACTGAAAATTTAATGAAAGAATATAATTAAATAATAAAGGGGAAATTAATTGACAACACTAAGAGAACTACACAAAAAACTTAAAATCAAGCAAACACTTGATAACTATGTACGCAACACAAATAAAAAATACAAGTATAGCTTTGTTCCTGATGAAATTCTTGGCGAGGGAATGGCTAAACTGATTGAACTTAATACACAAGGTAAACTTGGACGACATGCACAGCAGATTGCTTACATCAACCATAACTTGAGCTTACAGCGACAAAAGGTGCAACTGGAACAAGCTAACGAACGACTTGCTAAACGTGCTGAGAAGGCCCAAAAATTGCTTGATACGGAACTTCTGAAAGATAGCTACATCGAAACACTAGAAATGTTTAGTAAGTTTAATTCTAAATTTGGACTGGTTGACTTCATTGATGACTACCAAACATCACATAAAAAAGTATTTGAGTTTATGGAAAAGAACGGAGTAAAACAAGCTAAATGGCTACGTCCTGAAGGAGTTGACGCTTGGTTCAAAGAACGAATCATCTGGTTCAAAAATAAATTGAAAGAGGCTTAAATGGATAATATTGTAGAGTGCATTCATTGCAATAGCAAAAACGTGATTGGTCGCGATTATAATAATAATTATGTATCATTTGAATGCTTTGATTGCGAAAAATATTTTACGGTAAAAGATTAATATTAAAAATAAAAACTTTAGGCTTTACAGCTTAGAGTTTTTTTGATATACTTAGTACATCGAGTTAAGGAAAGAGGAAAAATGATGAAATTTTATAATAAATGTGAATGTTGTGGAAAACAAATAGAAGTATTTCCAGAAGAATATGACTGCTTGGAAGACTTAGACGAGCCTATGGTTTGTTCAGAAGAATGTAATGAAGAAATGGAAGCTAAACAATGGAACTGATTATTTGATTCAAAATAAATTGAAAGAACAATAACATCATATAAGACTTTAGGCTTTACAGCTTAGAGTTTTTTTGTTATACTTAATACATCGAGTTAAGAAAAGGAGTTACAACAATGGAATTAAAACAATGCGTAACCTGTGGGGCTTCAAGCTTTATTAATGGTAAGTGTGATTATTGCGGTAATCATTATGAAACGGAAACTATTTTTGAGGAGCAAAAAGAACAAGAAACAACTTATACAGAACTTAGGTTCCAAGAAACTCCTGCTGGTAAACTAATACTTAAAATCATGATTTATACTTTAGTATCTATTATTTGGTTTGCTGTAAATGTATTTATTCCGCCATTATTTATAATAACAATTATTTTATTAGTGGTTTATGTGAGTTATTGCTTGACAATTAAAAGAAAATAGTTTATAATCAATATATAAAGTTAAGAAAGAGAGAAACAACAATGGAAAACAAATTAATTAAAATCAACTCAATGGAAACCTTAGAGAATGGTTTTATCTCAGTTAATGCAGATTTTGAACTAGGACACTTAGAATTTTGGACTAATCAATGTGAAATTGACAGACTAATCGCCGGTGGTAACATGGATAGACTTACAGAGGACAGATACGAATGAATATAGAATCAATAATTGGTAAAGTTATTATAATAGCATTAGTCGGAATTGGACTATATGCTTTTTTTGCATTAGTTGACCTGATTAGAACGAAAGGAAGTAAATAGATGAGTAAATACTTTAATGATAAAAGATATTGCCATTGCTTCGATGTACCAACGAGTGATGGCCTAGGAGTTTGCAAAGAATGCAGAGGATACGTGAACATCTGTTATAGTTGCGATCGCTGTCTACACTGCTGGTTTACATCGCAGGTTGAACTATTTACTGAATATGATGAACCTAAGTTGCTGGAACTTATAGAAAACTGGAATAAATTATATCAAACTAGAAAGACAAGGAATTTTAATGCTTAAGTTAGACGAGAAGAAAATCAGAAAAGGTAAACCTATTGGGCTACCATATCAAGGAAGTAAGAAAAAGATAAGCAAGAAGATAATTGAAATTATCAAACAGAACTTTGGCACAGACAAGCCGATATACGACATCTTCGGAGGTGGCGGAGCAATTACAGCCGAATGTATTTTAAATGGTTTAGAAGTGTATTACAACGACTTAGACAAGGATATAACCAATGCATTTGAACGAGTTATATCACAAGACCGTGAGTGGATAAAAACCCTTATTGTTTCACGTACGGAGTTCTTCGAGATTAAGGATAAAGAAAACAAGACAACAGATGACTTTTTGAAATTACTAGTCAACTCTTTTGGGAATGATAAGAAATCATATTTATATTCTAAAGAAATTTCAGACTTAAAATATAATCTAGCTAAAGAAATTATCGAAAAGCATGACGTTTTTAGTGGTTATAGACAAACAGAAACATATAAGAAAGTTACTTCTGGACTGGAATGGAATTGGTTTAACACTAAGATAGAAACGCATAAACAACTTGAACAACTTCCACGGCTTCAACATTTTTACAGACTTCAAAAAGTAAATAAAATAAAAGCAACGAATAAAAGTTATCATGATTTTAGCGAAGTCTCTGGAGCTATATTATATCTTGACCCACCTTATGAAGGAACCAACCAAGATGGTTATATAAATTCATTTGATAGTCAAGAGTTTTACGACTGGGCATTTGAAATAGCTAAAACCAATATCGTGATAATTTCAAGTTATTCAATTTCAGATGAACGCTTTGAAGTTGTATATTCTTTTGATAAAGCACACAGAACTATCCAAGGTGGAACAAGAAATGATAAATGTGAGAAATTATTTATGGTTAAAAACAGTTAATGTTTGACAAAGTAAAATCAATTTGATAGAATGTAATTATGAAAGAGGTGAAAATATGACAGCCGAAGAAATAGTGCAAAACTATCAAGTGAAATTGTTAAAGATTATATTTAAAGAGATTGATAGCCTGATGAAGAAAAAAGAAAAGGCTGATATCAACGCACAAAAACTTGCTGAAAATGGGAATACAGTTAGAACATCAGCACATTGGAAGTCATTAGGAAATGCAGAATTTTACATCAAAGAGATGTATGAAAAGTTTGACGCTTTAGCTGAAATTGATAGACTATTCCACTGGTCAAGTCGTTTACATCAAGAACAATTGCAATTTGTTAGCAAATACCCTAATGTTATGGAAAAATACAGACAATCAAACTAAGGAGATAAAATGAAAGATACAGTAAAAACTTTAATGATAGTTGCAGGTGTCGGCTTTACACTTATCGCTATCACTTGGATAGGCATGATCGCAACGTTGCTTATTGCATGGATTGGAGGTAACATCTAAATGAATTACAGTACAAATAAGCACTATGCCAACGAATACGGAGTAGAACTTAACGAATACTTGAAACATAATTTTAAATACGAAGAGCTTGTAGGGTGGTATACAATGCAGGTATTGAAGTATCTAGTAAGAGCTGGCAAGAAAGAGGGCGAAAGCTACGACAAAGACTATAATAAGGCTTTAGACTATGCCAAAGAACTCGCTAACTTAAGTAACAAGAATGAGCTTACAGAGTACACTACTGACGACATTATGGGCTTTATACAAGATATGGCTGATGATTTCAAACAATGGAAAGACGAAGAATAATTGAAAAAAGTTTATGCTTGACAGTGTGAACTTTTTTTGATACTATTGTTTTATAGAAAGGAGATTAAACAATGGCAACTCAAAAAGCTATTATGTGTAAGAAACGTAAATACACAAAAATGGGCGCTTTATATTCAATAGTAAATGCCCAACATGCTAAAAAGAGCAAGAAAAACAAAAATGATAAAATACCGGTTAGAGCTTATTACTGCAAGTGGTGCAATTTATATCACTTATCAAGTCAGCAAAGATTAAACATAAAGACAGGAGTAATTGGATAATGAAAGATGAATTTACATACTACACAGTATCTTGGATATTGGAAAAAGAAATTAAATCACGTAAGTTTTATAATAAAAAAGAGGCTTTAAAATGGAATGAATTGCTTCCAGAAGAACAAAGACAAGAAGTTAAAAAGCATACAGAAATAATTGAGGTTATAGCATAATGACAAACGAAGAATTATATGAAAGAATTACTAGCGTACTGAAAGAACAAGGAATCGGAATCAACCAACTTGAGTTAAAAATTAAAGATGAGACAGGTACATGGCCTAAGTTACATACAACTAAATCACGCTTGAGTTTACCGCATACCGTAGCATTCCCTTATCTTACTATGTTTTTCAATGATGATGAAATGCACGAGCTTACACTTAAAAAAATGGATAGTGCAGGTTCTGGAGGAAAGGTTTTGGACTTATTAGATGAGTTATTGGCTAGTTTAAAGCCAAGCAAAGAATATCTATATAAGCAACGTTTGAAGCGTAGAATGCAAAGGGAGGCAATGAAATGATATTACACGAATACACACGGGAAATTAATAGCTCAAAATATCCACGATTAACAGCACGAAGGATTGCCAATGACTTGAATAATAAAGACCATTTCAATATTTATCTAGTCAGCTTTGAACTTGGTTCTAAACGGTATATTATTGAAAAATTTGAAATTAGAGGAATGAATAGATGAAACGTTTTTACATAGAAGAAAATGATGAAGGTAAAGAGATTAAGCGAAAACTTACAACTTTTGCTAATGACGACTTAACACAGCTTTCAGATGATGAACTAGAAACGTTATATTATGAATCGTCGGCTCAATTTTTAGCTAAAGCAATGCACTTTATGAAGATTGAGAGCGAACTATTTTCAAGAAAGAATGTAACTGTAAGTGATGAAATTCTAATAAATGCTGGCAATAATATTATTGAAGCTATTAATCAGGTAAGCAACTGAACCATAGAATAGGAGAATAAATGAAATATATAAAATTTAGAGAAATATAAAAACAGCTATAAAGCTGTCTTTTTTTATATTATTTTTTATTTGTTCGGTGCCATTTCAACTTTGAGGTTATTAGCTTGTAAGAAACGCAAGTGCCAAGGCGCTCCGTCATTCCAAACATAATGTTTAAGGTCTTTTCCTGTCGTATCTTTATAAATTTGTTTGACGATAGTCCATTGGTCGGCATTAGTGAAGCCAATTACTTTTGTTCCATTGAAGTATGATACTCCGCCAGCTGGTTTTCCGTCTTTTGTATTAACTTGATATGTAAATTTCATTAAATCATCGTCCTCTAATTCTGTATTTGTTTGTGTATTGTTTACTATTGCGCTAGTTTGCCCTGTAAGGCGCTTATTTAGTTCTGCGATAAAGTATGAGCGACAGCTTTCTACCGTGCCACCATGTGCCTCTACGGAACGTCTAGGGCATGAAGTAGATGACAACTCTTGATGTAGCTTCACAGTATCATGATTAGGAGTTAGTCCCCATTGTTTCATGTACTTAGCAACGTCATCTAGTACCGCTTGCTCATTTCTCAAAAACTGGTTTAAATCGCCCTCTGATTGGCATACTTCCCAACTGGCATAATTTGCATTACCGTATGAGTTAGCACAATGCCATGCCATGTTAGAGAAGTCAGAAGCCTGCAATCTTCCGTCATTTCCAATATAAACATGAGCAAAGCCATTTTCAGGGTTATGATTAGGTAACCAGTTGTTGTAGAAGCCAGCGTTAGCACCATTTGAACCAGCGTCATTGTGAATTACAACCCCAGTAGGATTATGCCCACGTACACCAGCGTTAGTTATATTCATTCTTTTTTATCCTCCGTTTGTTCTTCTTCAACTTCTGGAATACTTACACCACTCTTTTTGATAAGTTTAACCAAACCGTCAAACATAGGACTGATTTTTGCGATTAAATAAATAAATTGTCCTACGAAGTACAATAAACCTACATTAATCACAGTTTTAGCGATATCAGAAGTTGAGGGTGTTTGTGTAAAGTGAAAGACTGCATATAAAACCCATAGCGCGAAAATAACAGTTAAGTCAATCACGAGTCTACGGTTGAAAGGTGGGTTCATCGCTTCTCTATCTTTGACCCACGTAGCGAAAAGAATCGCCAAAATTAAGATAGTTATTAAAATCATTCTAGTTACCATTTTGTTTTGCTTTCTATTTTGTTATTTAATAAAGTAGCTTGCGTTACCACGTGACGACAAAGGGTCACGACCAATATCTTCCCCCCACCAAGTAATACTACCATCTGGGTTTAGGTCAATATGGAAAATGCTATTTCTTCCAACAAGATGACCAATAAGACTTTGAGCAACAGATGGGCGAAACGGTTCATCTACCCACGTTCTAGACATCGTTTGTCCTTTTTTTATATTTGCCACACTACCAAGGAATCTAACAATTACTAAATCATCGTTCTTTTTAGTAAGTTGCAATTGCAAACCATTTCCAGCTTCAACTGTCAACGTTTGAACCGGAACATTGATTGAACCTGTAACTGATATATCATTTGCAGAAATACTATCTAAAATACTAGTCTGAACAGTCGGTTGAGTGCTTGTTACACCAGTTCCTGAAGTCGTAACAATATCAAAACAAACTTTCAAAACGCCAGAACCGTTGTTTATATCAACACGGTTACTATTATTTGATGTTTCGGCTGATAGACTTACAGGGTTTGCTGTTTGCGTTAAGTCAATATTTGCATGAATATAGTTGACAGAATTAGCCTTTAAAGCTACTGTTTCGTCTAATAGTTCAAAATACCTCCCGCCTGCAATGATTGATGTGTTAACATATTGAATGTTAAGAGCTGTATTTAACGGACTTGTCCAGTCTTTGCGTCTAATCGTTCCGTAGTCCATTCCTGTCAACATCATGTATAGTTTTCCGTCATTATTAGAACCGACCGGGAACTCTGTACCATTTTGACTAAAAAACGTGAAATTTTTAATTGTCATTTTTAACCTTTCTTGAAATTATCTTCGCTTTATCTAAAACTGGGTCATCAGTAATTGATAATTCTAATAATCTAAATTTTCTACCGCCATAAGGATAACCACCAATTGATACAAATTGACCGACTTCGTACAAGAGCGTGGTTTCAATTCTAAGCGTGTTTTTGCCGTTATAGTATACTTTACCTTGCAATAGTTCTAAGTGGTCTTTGCGAAGCTCTCTATGCCCTTTAAAGCTATCTATTCTATATTTGTCACCATAAGTAGCTACATATTCATATAACATTTGGTTTATTTCCACTTTCTACAAAAATAAGTCTATCACTGAACTCTGTTTTAACCCTGTCTGCTATATACCCCGAATATAGTTTTCCTTCGTACCAAACATCAACCAAGTCATTAACATACAAAGGTAAGAGCTCGTTTTGGTTAAAAATTAATCTCGTGACGATTGTAGAGGGTGAAATTTCAGCCTTAATAGTAGATATGTCTGGCGGGTTTCCGTGGTCATCTCTATCATAAAATAATGTTTTAGGTGTCCTTATTTCTGGCAAATCTGTTCCGTCTCCATGATAAGTAATATAATCTACAACATCTCCGTTATTTTTTGCTGTATACATTTTAGGAGCGTCTGTGTAATCGCCAGTTGCTTTGTCTTTAATGAATACGATAGCAAAATTATGAGCTGAACGTTCTACTATTGTTTCCGTGTCCATTGCCACATTTTGCTTAACATCCACCCTTGTTGTGATTCTTTTTCTATTCCAGCTCCTAGAAGCGAAGATAATAAATAACAAGTTCCGGGGGTCTGTTTCAGATGAAGCATGTTGAATAGTTGTGGTTGGTTGGAATTGAACCTTGGAAAATATCCTTTTAGCTACGTCAGTAGCTGATGAAGTTTCTGCTTTTCTGTTGATTGTAGCCTTTCCAGCGAAGATACTTGAATTGAAAAAGTAGCCATAACTCATTAAATCATTCTTATTAGGGTCAATCAAATAGTCAATGATAGCGGAGTTTGTCGTTTTAGTTTTAGTTATTGCGTTCGGAACATCTAGGCTTTCAATCATTGCCCAAAAATAGTTCTTTAACGTAGCTTTATTACTTTCATCTACATCTGTCACAAGGTAAACCATATCTAAGTTCAACTTTTTATTTTTACCTAGAGCTTCCTCAATTGGAACAACTTCAGGAAAGAGAATTTGAACAATATCGCCAACTTCTACCGAAACGGTCAATGTAGCTGATGAAGCGTAAAGGTAACCCGTTTCCCACAATTCATAGTTAATAACTTGACATCTTGCCTTTGGTATTGGTAGGCCTCTTTTGTCTTTTTTACCATTGGGAAGAGTAAAATCAGATATATTATAATAGTTAGGATTAAAGTTATCATAAACGTTAGCTTCTAACATCAAACGAAGTCCGCCTTTCTCTTAATTTTAAGCTCTGCCTTACTTAAGTTGATTAGCTCCATTTGGCCTTTTTTAATTATACGAGTTCTGTATCTCTCGAAGTCCATTACAGGGAACAAATTTAATGAAGTCGTTCCGTTCCAGCCTTGATAAATTTCATCATTTACATCTGTATTGATTAAAATATAATTCTGTACCTGTTCCGTCTTAAATACAATTGCAGTATATTCGTTTCCAATATCGTCTAAAAATCTAACTCCAGCAGGTGTTTTAGGAAGTTGCGGATATAATATTCCCATAAAACTAAATATTTCGTCTTTTATATCCCAGCGACTTAATCGTTCTATATTTGTTTCCCCATAATAAGTGTAAGAAATTCCTTTGACATATTTATAGCTTCCTGGTGCTTTTCCACCGTAAATTTTAGATTTACCAGCGATAACTTTACCATTTTGAATTTTATCAAAAGTTAGATTTTCGTAAGTGTACCACTTTGTGATTATATCAAATGTTATCTTTTCGCTAAAAGTTCCGTTTTTACCATAACCCTCTGTCTTTGTGACATCTGCTAAAGCTAAATCAGCATACACCTGAAAAATCTCTGTTTGATATTCAAGTGTAACGAATTTTTGGTTAAGAATGTCGTTTATGAAGTCTTTCATTAGTTGATAGTTTTCTTCCAAACTTTCGCCAAACGTTTCTAGTTTGAACTCTATTTGTGGCTGGGTAATTGAGCGTGTTCCCATTACTCCAATACCATTACTTTGCCAAATATTATTAGTTGATTGTAAACCTAAATTAGAGGGCTGATAAAATCTAACTTTTCCATTTGTAACGTCCCAAACTTTATCATCTGTTCCGTCTAAGTTGGTATGTATTTTGTACTGTCTTACCATTAAGCCCTCCCTAGGTCAAATTCTCGTCTGATTGCTCGTGCTAAGTTAGAAACATCTTGACCAGCACCGCCTTGTACGTTAAATGTGTTATATGTTCTGTTATCGCTTGATACGCTGTTAGTGCTTAGACCGTAACCGCTAGAAGATAAATTAACATCTGTTAAGCCTACTACCATTGAACCTTTGAACAGTCCGCCGACAGTCTTAGAAACTCCATCAATTGCACCTTTGATATTGCTAATTGTATTTTCTACACCGCCCAGAACGTTATCTATCGTATTTTTCACTCCTCCAAATATATCACTAAAGAAGCCGCCAATACCATTAAATACATTTTTTATTGAGTCGTAAGCATTAGAAGCAATATTTCCAAAAGCGTCGAATACTCTGCTAACTGCATTTTTAGCACCGTCAAATATATCACTAAAGAAGCCACCGACTCCGTTAAATACATTTTTTATTGCATTCCAAGCATTTGAAGCAAATTTACCAAGAGCGCTGAAGACATTTGCTACAACATCTCTAACACCATTAAATATGCCAGCGTAGAAACTTATAACAGTATTCCATATTGACTTAATAAATTCCCAAGCATTTGAAGCAAATTTACCAAGAGCGCTGAATACTGATGATACGACTCCTTTTACAGCGTTGAATATACCGCCAAAGAAGCCAGTTACTCCGCCCCATGCAGATTGAATGCCACCAATAACAGTTGTCCATAAATTGCTAAAGAATGTTTTTATCCCGTCCCAAATGTTTTGGATACCTTGTACAGTTCCGTGGAACCAATCAACTAAACCTTGCCAGATTCCTTTTGCTCCGTCAACTACCCCATTCCATATATCGGCAAACCATTGACCAATACCGCTAAAGAATGAAACTACACCGGCCCATGCACTCTTTAAGAAGTCTACGAAACTAGCCCAAGCCTTTTTCCCTGTTTCCGTTTGAGTGAAGAAGTATACCAAGCCAGCAACAATGGCTACGATTGCTATGCCAAGAGCCACGAATGGATTTATAGCCATTATAGCATTGAAAGCACCTTGTATAGCTGTTCCAATTTTAACTATGTTATTATAAAGTTCAATCGCCTTAACAATTCCATTAATGACTTTTAAAGCTACGAAAGCACCAGCAAAAGCAGCTAAAGCTACTTTTATATTATCCATTGCTTCCTTGCTTTTACTAATTTTTTCCAGAAAATCAGCTATTTTTTTCGTGACTTCTGAAAATTTACCAGCAAATTCAGCTATGCTCTTTGCTACGTTATCTATATTTGTTGAATTTTTTGCTGTTTCTGTATTTATTCCGAGAAATGAATTTATGACTTTTCCTATAATAGAAACTATGGAATCAAATGCGCTTTTTATATTATCCCAAGCCTCTAAAAAGGCTAAAGTGGCTGCATTTTCTTGCAGTTTTTGAAACAAGTCTTGAAAATACTTAATAACACTTGTTATAGTTTTACCAGCACTTTCGCCCCAGTCAGACATCTGGTCTATTAAGCCACTAATGATAGGTGTTAAAGCGTCAAGCGTAGGAAGCAAAGCAAGCGATAATGTTTCGTTAAAACTATCCCAAGCGTCACCAATAGTAGTTACTCCCTCACCACCTGCTTTGCCAAGTTTTTGCATAGCCTCATCCAGCATTTCAACAGATATTGCACCTTCTTCACTAGCGGAAGCAAATGATCCGTACTGTTTTAACGCTGGGTTCATTTCCATAACAGTCGATTTAAGCGCTGAGCCAAGAGCTGTATTATTGTCTGTTAGCTGATTGATATTTTCAGCCGTAACTTTACCAGCTGCCGACATTTGACCATAAGCCTGAACTACACCTTTTAATTGTTCGCCAGTACCACCAAATGCTTGGTTAGCTTTTACTAATGCTTCCGTTTTACCAACTGCTGATTTAGCAGTATCGCCTAAACCAATGAACGTTGTTGAAAGTTTTAAAGTATCTTCGGTATTTGCATTTGTTTCTTTAGCAAGATTCTGCATAGATTTGCTTACATAATCAAACTCTTGCCCACTGCCTTTGAACTTCATTGTATTTTGCAATGAAATCATGGCTTTTTGAGTATCCATTGCGTCAGATACCCAGCCTTTTAAGCCATTACCGACAGCACTAACAGCACTTGCACCAATTTGCCTGAATGCACCAACCGCAATTTCTCTAAGACTGCTAAAGCGTGACTTCATGCCCTCAATTCCGCTGTTAATGCCCTTAGTATCCATTTTAGCTTCAATGTTCCAAGAGCCTGAACTAATAGCACTCTCGACTTGCTTTATTTCGCCCTCTAGCCTGTTAGCTTGTGTTTCCGCTGTGCCTAAGTCTCTAGTAAGCTGTAACCATTTCTTTTGACCTGCTGGCGAGCTTTTATCTACAGTAGCAAGCTCTTCTTTTAATTTTGTTGCTTTGTCACGTGATAAGCCCAACTGCGTTTGTAAGTTCTTCTGCAATTGTGCCATTTTACTGGTATTTGTTGGGTCAAGTTTTAGAGCTTCACGTAAGTTTTTAGCTTCTCCTCTAAGCCCTGACATTGCGGTATTAACGCCTTTAAGTGAGTTCTCGAACTTTGTGGTATTACCATATATCTCGACCTCAAATGTTGCATTACTTGCCATTACATACCCTTTCTTTTACGCCTTTTCTCTTTTTCTTTTTCCTCTTTCTTCTTCTCTGCAATAAGTTCGATTATTTTATAAACAAGTTCTAGTTCCATTTCCATGAACTGTGTTATATCAATTTCATTATTGCCTAAAATAGTCAAAAGTTCTAAGGTTTTATTTTCCCTTACAGTATCTTTCTTTTTCTTAATCAATGAACTAGAAGAAAAGAAGACCATATCGTCTTCCGTTTCCTCTTTTTCTTTAATAAAAACAGTCTTACAGAAGGTATTGATTAACTCGTTAGTTGTAGGAAGCTCTGTTTTATCATCTAAGGCGTTTTGCATTCCTCCGTTACAATCTACCCAAAGTATCAACAACTTGTCTGTAAAGCTCTCCATTTGCTCTGTAAAGTCATCAGGAATATATCCAGCGACAAAAGAATTTTGTAGGTCTGCAAAGTCTTTTAAATCTGTAATAAAGTCCGAACCAGTTAGCTCTAAGTATCTAATTGCATGTTTTAAAATCATTTACAGTCCTTTCAGCTCATTAAATTTCTTTCTGCCACAGTTCGACTAGTTCTTTAAGTCCTTTACCGGCAGTATCGAACTCAAAGCTAGAACGGAAGTCTGAGAAGTCGCTTTTAGCTTTTACAATGTTATCTTGAAAAAGAGCCAAGTATAGACCATATTGAACGAACTCCATTACATCAGTAATTTCTCCGTCTTCTTTTTTAAGTTCTGTATCCATTGCCTTTTGTTGTTGGAAAAGGTCTTTCCCTGTAATCATTTTAAATTTACGTGCTGTACTCAATTGTTTTGCCATTTTATTTTATATTCCTTTACTTATTTAATTTTTAGTCTTATGAATGGTCAGTTACTGAAACTCCTGCGGTAACATCTTCATAACCACCAGCTAGAACTGTGTCAGGTTGCATGATGAACAAGCCGGCTTCCATTTTGTTTGCGAAGTCTTTTGCTTGGTCTCCCCAAATTTCGTACTCAATAGCAGGGACTTTTTTATCTCCATTCAAATAAA
>ENA-UONW01002847-UONW01002847.1-human-gut-metagenome-genome-assembly--contig:-CS52-NODE-2847-length-15925-cov-5.454505_pt1 | contig 15925 bp, 16 predicted proteins | sample MGYA00242463_ERZ724010 | MGnify/ENA metagenome assembly ERZ724010 | reverse complement strand
AGCTCCACTTCGGAGACATGGCAAAGCACTATCTCGACTGCTATGACTGGTTCGCCCGCGAGGCTGCAAAGCTCGTGCCTAAGCCCGATTATGCGGAGCTTCCCATATGGTGCGCAGTTGAGGCCGGCCGCTGCCTGCCCCCCGAACCCGGCACCGTAGTATACGTGGTGGATATCCCGAAGGAAAAAGTGATATACTTCGATGACGGCAAGTGGGACTATGTTTTGAACCACCACTACCTGCCAGCCTCGCCCGATGACGAAAAGGCCTACAAGAAGCACCTTGCCGACTGCGGCTTTACTAACGGCTTTGAGTTTTTTGAGGGACGCTACGCCAATAAATTTCCGGACGAGATGCGCCGCATAGAAGAAAGCTGGAGCCGGGTGTTCGATGTGAACATGGCCTCCCCTACCCTCTGCGGCAACATATGGGAAATACCAAAAGAAAGCATAGTCCGCATAGTGCGGCCCGGCGAACGGGTCACAGAATAACATATATATAAAGGAGTACACAATGGAACTCAATACTGCACTGCAAAAGCTCAAGGAATACGAAAGGCGGGGCTTTGCCCTGTCCCATGCTTCAGGGCTCATGTACTACGACGGCGCGACGACGGCCCCCAAGGGCTCTGCGGGGGTACGCGCCATAACCTTGGGCGAGCTTTCCCGCATAAGCTATGAGCATACCACCGCTAAGGAATCCATCGAAATGCTGGAATGCCTCATGGCGCATTCCGACGAGCTGGACCCGGTTACCCGCCGCAAGGCCAGCGAGCTTTACAGGGATTACGAGCGCACCCACAGGGTACCCATCGAGGAATTCGTCGCCTACCAGCAGCTTTGCAGCGAGGCGGACAGCGTATGGCACGAGGCAAAGGTGAAGGACGACTTTTCCATGTTCGAGCCCTACCTCCAGAAGATGTTCGACAGCACGAAGCGCATGGCGCTCTATATGGAGCCGGACAAGCGCCCCTATGATACCATGCTGGATAACTTTGAGCGCGGCCTTACCGCATCAGCCTGCGATGCTTTCTTCGATACCCTCAAAAAGCGCCTCGTACCGCTTATGCACAAGGTCGTCGAGCATGGCGACAGGGTAAACGACGCGCCCCTTCGCCAGAGCTTCCCCATTGCAAAGCAGAAGGAGCTTTCGAGTTACCTCATGGACGTGATGGGCATCGACAGGGATCACTGCATACTGGGGGAGACCGAGCATCCCTTCACCACCGACTTTTCCAAGTACGATGTGCGTATAACCACACACTACTATGAAAACAATTTCGCCGCCTCCCTGTATTCCGTAATACACGAGGGCGGCCACGCGCTGTATGAGCTGCATACCGGCGACGAGCTGTCCTGATCGAATCTCGGCCGCGGCGCGTCCATGGCGATGCACGAGAGCCAGTCCCGCTTCTATGAAAATATAATCGGCAGGAGCCGGGAGTTCTGCGGCCTCATCTTCCCCTTTGTAAAGAAGGAATTCAGCCCGCTGCTTGACGGCGTATCCGGCGAGGAGTTCTACCGCATGATAAACAAGTCCTCCCCCTCCCTCATACGCCTGGAGGCGGACGAGCTTACCTACTGCCTGCACATAATGATACGCTACCAGCTCGAGCGCGCCATGATCGACGGCAGCATCACCGCGCACGACCTGCCCCATGAGTGGAACAGACTCTATAAGGAATACCTCGGCGTGGACGTGCCCTCGGATAAGCTCGGCGTCTTGCAGGATTCCCACTGGGCAAACGGCAACATAGGCTACTTCCCCTCCTATGCCATAGGCTCCGCCTACGGCGCGCAGTACTACAAGGAGATGAACCGCGATTTCGACGTGAAAGCGGCCTTAAGCGCGGGCGAGCTCTGCAAAATAAACCGCTGGATGGAGGATAAGATCTGGAAATACGGCTGCATGAAGGATCCTATGGCGCTGTTCGAGTCCGTCTGCGGCAAGTTCGACCCCACCTGCTATGCCGATTACCTCGAGAACAAGTACTCTGAAATATACGGCCTGTAAAAGCGCATTGCAAAAGCGCCCCGAAAAAATTCGGGGCGCTTTGCTGCTTTTTGGATCAGTTGAGCCTTACTTCCTTGGCAGTCTCGGGCAGGAAGCAGCCCTTGAGGTCGTACTTGTTATAGCCGCTGTAATCGGACAGCATACGGCCCTCAAGACCGTAGCTTCGGATAAAGCGCTTTCCGTCAACGCTGGTCCAGTTCTCCAGATCCCATGTGAGGTAGCCGTCCTCGTCCGTCTTCTTCTCGGCGAATATCAGGTCTACCTGACGGTTATGGTTGGCGATAAGGTCGACCAGTTCTTCAGTAGTTAGGTCCTTTTCCACCTTTTCTATAACGTCATTTACCTTCATATCATATCTCCCTTAGCCAACATACCCGGCCTTCTTGAGTATCTCAAGAGCCTTTTCATGGTTGGCTTCGCTCATCATTACCAGCGGGCCGGTGCAGCCCATGCCTGATTCTGCGTAGATGCCTGCCTTCCAGAGGGCCTGTACCGCGTCCTCAAGATCCATGACCTCGATGCCGGGGATAGAGGCTGTGCAGGGCTCCGCGGGGGGAGCGGTCACCGTCTCTGCCTCTGCCGCGGGCTTGGCGGCTGCCTTACGTGCGGCAAGTATCTTGGATAAGCCGGCCTTCTCGGCCCTGGCAAACTCCGCCCTGGCAACATCGAATACCTTGCCCCGGATGAGCTGTGCGGCGTATTCCAATGCGTTGGCTATTACCGGCGCGCCGGAAGCGCGGGATACTATCATTATGAGCTTATCGTAGCCCTCTCCTATGCCGGGGCCGTAGCCGTATCCGGAGGCCTCGAAGCTGCCGCCGGTGGTGAAGCTGGAGAGCATCTTTACCATGACGTTGCCCGTGAGGGAATCCATCACCATTACGTCGGGAGTGCCCTGCAAAACGTCGTTGCCCCGCATGACCGCGCCGCCGTCCGCCCTTGCGGATTCTGCAAACTTAAAGTCGTAGCCGTTCTTTTGAAGCTCCTTGAGCGCCATCTCGGTCTGGCGCGCGCCGTCCACGTTGAGTATGCCCAGTGTGGGCTCCTTTACGCCGCAGGCCTTGGCCGCTATAATGCCGTAAACCGCGTTCTTTATCATGCCCTCTATGCGGTCGGCGCTGCTGGTGCCCGTGGTGTTGGCAACGAACATCTCCTTGCCCTTAGCCGGGGTTACTACGCGGCCCACGGTGGATACGCCGATGGGGAAGGGGAAATGCATGGTGACTGCGCCGTCCACCTCGCCCTTTTCCACCATCTCCTCCATCTTCTTGTGGCCTTCCTCATCGTCTGCCACATGTATTGTGGTTATGCCTTCATGCTCCAGAGAGCCTATGTAATATACGTCCACGCCCCGGGCCGCTGCCATGACCGCAGCCTGCATGGCGTTCTCTTCGCCGTGCTCGCTGCCCATGCCGGTAAGGGCTATTCTGGGCTTAACGCCGAAGCTGCCGCTTTCCAGGCCTTCCGCCATTTCCATAAAGGCCTTGGCGATTATCTTTTTCTCCATGCTCATGGGTTTACCCCCTTTACTCTTCTTCGCTTGCGAGGAGAGCGGCTGCAAACTCCTTCATGGACTTGGCGATCATCTTCTTGATTTCTTCCTCACTTACGCCCGCCGCTTTCTCTGCGCCGGAGTTGGCCTGGATAACGAAGGATACGCCGTCGAACAGGTTGGTCATGCGGCCGAGGAACAGAGATCCCTTGCCTATTACCATTACCCTCTTCATCTTGCCGTCCATTATGGCGTTGCGCACATGGCCTATGCAGGGCACGCCGCTGGGAATATGGCCCTGAGTGGGAGCCCAGCCGGTAAAGCCGTGCTCAACTGTGAACTTGGCCAGATCTGCCTTCTGAAGGTCACCCTTCTTTACGGCGAGGGCGGCTATCATCTTATAGTTGGCAAGAGGTACGTCTCCTGCGCCTGCGGGCTTGGTTATATCAGGGTTCTGCATCTCGGGGGAGAATTTGTCGATGTCAGTGACCTTGAGGCCGTTCCTATCCAGGGGATCGGTCACAAGGGAGCCTATTACGGCCTGGGGGGCGGAGCCGGTGCCCACGCTGTGACGGCCCAATATGTCCAGGTTGATCTCTGGGCTTACGCCGTCGTCCTGAGTGACTATTACGGAGAACCCGCCCAGCATATCCTCAAGTATGGGCAGGCCCTTCTTAACGTGATCCTTGCCGTTCATGCCAAGCTTTGCGGTGCAGCCGCCGGCGGTCACGGCAACGGTCTTGTATGCGCCGGAAGCCACGAGGGCTGCTGCCTCTATCATGGCGTGGGCGGGCGCGGCGCAGAAGCCGCGGCAGTCGGAGCCGGTGGCGTTGCTGAGGCCGGCTATTTCAGCCGCCGACTTTGCGAAGTTGCCGCCGCCGCGCTGGTTCATATCGCCGCAGGCCTCTTCTGCGCAGTCTATCACATATTCTACATCCTCTTTTGCTATGCCGGCATTCTTTACTGCCGCAAGAAGCGCAAGAACGCTGGAAGCCTTATCCGCGATGTTCTCGTGCATTACATGGGCGGAGAGGTTGACATCTATGTCGTGGGCGCGCTTTACGCAGCCTACCAGCTTGTCGTGGTGATACAGTCCCTCGCTGTGCTCCTCTGACACCAGCCGCTCTATTTCGGAGAGCTCTATGCCGTCGTTCACGCGGGCCATTACGGTCTCGTCAATGAGGGGGTTTTCCGCAAGCTTCGCCTTGTTCTCCGCTACGAAATCCTTGTCAAGATATACCAGCTCAAACACGTCGCAGGCCTGCATGAGAAGAAGGAACTCCTCCTGAGGCATCATCTGACCGAACTGACCGAAGCGGCCGTTCTTGGGGCATACCTTGTCGCACCAGGGCTGGGGTACTTCAGCAAGCTCATCGGGGGTGACGTTGCCGATGTAGACCTGGTTGGGATAGTAGGAAAGCACGTCCTCAAAGCTCCTTATATGACCGGGCAGCTCCTTAAGGTATTCGCTTTCGGGGTTCACTATGCGCTCGGTGGTCTGGGTGGTGCCGTTATGAATGACCATATCCGGGGTGTGTACCAGAATATAGCCCGCTCCTTTGATTACGCTTTTCATTGCTTTGCTCCTTGCTTTTATTTTATATATAAAAGAAATAATAACTTTATTCTAAAAAAGGAGGCGGTAGGACAAAGCTATCGCCTCCCCGTATGCGTTACTTGTCGAGATACTTGCAGTACTGCTCCCTGATAGCGCTCATCTCATTGATGATATCGTCAACATCGAGGACCATCTCCATCATGCTGACCTGCTCGTCATAAACAGCGGGATCGAATTCTGCCTTTACCTCAGGCTCACATACGTGATAAACCGTAAGTCCAAGCTGGACTCCTGTCAACGGACCTGCGTAGGTGGGGTCACCGTTGGTGACCGTCTCAGCAGCGAGTCCGGAAGCCTCGCCTTCAGCTGCGCCCAGGAGAACTACTACGTTCTCGGGGCCATACTGCTCGGCGAATTCCTTGACGCGCTTCTGGTTTTCCAGATCCATTGCGCCTGCGGCCGTTCAGACAAAGCACTCGGTGGAGGAGAATACTACTTCTGCGCCAGCGGATTCAGCGCAGGCAGCTATCGCCTGTCCCGGTATACCGTCGCGGTCGCCTATGATCACGCATTTCTTACCGGCTAAAATGCTCATTACCTTATCTCCTTTCTCAAAATTTACCTATATAGACAGCCCTTTGGGGCTACCTAACGCTTTTGTGTGTACGCGATCAGGCGTACTTCTTTATCATGGCCTCTACGTTCTCCGGAGTGGCGTCGTCCTTAACACAGGAATCGATCATTTCGCCGTTTTCGTATACTGCGATAACGGGCAGGCCAAGTATCTTCTGGCTGATGGCCAGACGGCGGGCTTTAGTGGTGTTGAGGGCGCAGAACTTGAGAGTTGCGCCGTACTTCTCTGCAAACTCGTGTACATGGGGCATGAGGGCAGCACAGGGTACGCAGCCATCGCCATAAAAGTCCACTACTACCTTACCGGGAGCCTGAAGCACTTCCGCTTCGAACGTGGTCTTATCTACTTCCAGCATGATTTTTTATCTCCTTGTATTTATTTTTAGTTTAAATCAGCTATGTACTTTTCAGCCTGCATCGCAGCTATTGCGCCGTCGGCAGCTGCGGTGACTACCTGACGGAGGGACTTCTTGCGGATATCCCCTGCGGCGAACACGCCCTCAATGTTGGTGTGCATGTTGTCGTCGGTCAGGATATAATTGTTCTCCATATCTATTATGCCCTGGAACAGATCGCTGTTGGGCAGCAGGCCAATGAAGCCGAACAGGCCGAATATGCCGTCGTCCTCGTCCGCCTCGATAGTGGTCAGTTCCCCGGTCTTGGTGTTCTTTACGATCATCTTGCTCAGCATTCCGTCGCCGTCCACTTCTTCAACGACGTGATCCCACATGAAATGAAGCTTTTCGTTCTTGAATGCCTTTTCCTGAATGGACTTGGCGGCGCGAAGCTCGTTTCTTCTATGTATAATGGTCACCTTGCGTGCGAACTTGGTAAGGTACATGGCCTCCTCAACGGCAGCGTCGCCTCCGCCGACCACATACACCTCGAAATCCTCGAAGAAGGCGGCGTCGCAGGTGGCGCAGAAGGAAATGCCCTTGCCTACGAACTGCTCTTCGTTCTTGCAGCCTATGGGACGGGGATGTGCGCCGGTGGCGATGATGACGGTCCTGGCCTCATATTCGCCCTTGGTGCCCACCAGCTTCTTGGTCTTGCCGGAGAAGTCCACGGACTTTATGGTGTCGCTCACTCTCTCGCAGCCGAACTTCTTGGCCTGCTCGGTCATCCTCGCGATGAGGCTGGGGCCGGATTCGCCCTCAAGCTGCTGGCCGGGGTAGTTCTCGATCTCGTTGGTGATGGCGATCTGGCCGCCGTCCTGACCCTTCTCTATTATAAGGGTGGACAGTCTGCTGCGTCCGGCGTACAGGCCGGCGGTAAGTCCTGCCGGGCCCGCTCCCAGTACTATTACGTCGTATATTTTGCTCATAACAAGTACTCTCCTTGTTTAATAGTCGCTTTCATACAGTCATCCGCGCCTTAGTCAATACGTTCCGCGCGCAATCACCGTTATTTCAAATATGAAATCTGATCCATTCATCATTATAAGGCTTTACGTCAGATAAAACAAGTGACACTTCTGCCTTATTGTTCATATTTGCATATAAAAATCAGGATTTTGTTCAAAATTTTGTTTACCGCCTTTTCCGTTGAGAGGCCGCGCCCCTTCGAACAACCCTCTCCCGATTCTCTGAGGGAACCGGGAGAGGATCCAGCGATTATACTATTTATAGTATATTAATCAGACCTCGAAGATGGTCTGGCCGGTGACCTCGGTGGTCAGGGCCTCAAGGGCGCGGTTGACCAGCTTCTTGCGCAGAGCGTACTCTTCGTCGTGTGAGAGGTTGGGGTTGCCCAGGGGGTGAGGTATGGCGATGGTGGGAACTATACGGTTCGCACCAACGGTCATGGATATAGGAGTTACAGTGCACATATGAACTACGGGGATACCCGCACGCTCGATTTCCTTTACCATCGTTGCGCCGCAACGAGTGCAGGTGCCTCAGGTAGAGGTCATAATTACGCCGTCAACGCCGGCCTTTTTGAGCTTCTGTGCGTACTCGGCGGCGAAAGCCTTCGCGGATGCGACGGCGGTGCCGTTACCGACGGTGGCATAATACAGGTTGTGCAGCTTGCCGATCTTGCCCTCGCGCTCAAACTCGCGCATTACGTCTACGGGCAGTACGCGGTTGGGGTCCTCATTGGCGTATACGGGATCGTAACCGCCGTGAGCGGTCTCGTGATCAGCAGAGGAGAGCTTATCGAAGCCGTCCAGGCTGTACTCGCCGTAGTGGGAAGCGGAGGAGGACTCAATGTGGTCGGGGTTGCCCTTGGGAACAATACCGCCGGAGGTGCACAGGGCGATGGTAGCCTTGCTCAGATCCTTGATGGCGGGATTGGGGGCCACGCGGTCAAAGGAGGGCATGGGATACTCAGTTACGAAGTGCTCGCCATTGAGCTTCTTGAGCAGCATATCTACGGCACGCTTGGAGCCGCGCTCCTTCTCGAAGAAGTTCTTGCGGATGCCGTTGGGCATATAGCCTTCCTCACAGGAAGCGCCTATCTCCTCGCCCTTCATGAGCTTGAGAGCCAGCTTTGCCATGCCGGGAGCAGCCTTGCGCATACCGGCGGCGCTGTTGGCGGTCTCATATATGAGGACCTTGTTCTTCAGGTCTGCGCCGGGGTTCTCGACGTACATACCGGTAAGAACGGGGATGCCCAGCTCTTCCTGTACCGCGAGGGCTACGTTAGCGCAGGCATAGCCGTAACGGCCTGCGTTGAAGGCGGGACCCGCGATGAACATATCGGGCTTCTCGGCCTTGACCCACTCGAGGATCTGAGCCTTGGCGTCCTTTTCATGCTCCGCATAGTAGGAGTCGCCGCAGATGATTGTCTTTACGATTTCAGCCTCGCCCTTCCATGCCTGATTGAAAGCCATGCCGGGGCCTACAAAGCCCTCACGAAGCTCGGGGGCTATGTGAGCCATTTCTTCACCGCCGATGTTGGCGAAGAACTGGTTGATGTAATGAACTACACGATAACTCATGGATTTGGCCTCCTTCCTTATTACCTTGCGCTGAGATAGCCGAAGCCCATCTCGTTAGTAGCGCCGGTGATGACCTGTATCTCGGCCTCGATGGTGCCGTCAGGACGCAGGGAACCCGCATGGCTTCCGGCTATCCTGTCGATATCCTCCAGCGTGCCGATGACCTTGTCCATCTTGGGCAGGATTATTACCTGGTTGGCATTGCCGCCGGTTACTACCGCGTCTGCCAGAGGATCGGCGTCTGCCAGGGACTGGGACTTGCCGTCCTGACCGGCATACTCGTCGGTGATGATGGTGGTCTTTACGCCCTGAAGCTCGATCTTCTTGGTGTTCATGATAAGGTCGGTATCGGGATTGCCGAAGCCTTCCTGAGATACGATAACGCCGTCAAGATCCAGCAGGCGGCAGAGCTTTGCCGTCCAGTCGGAGGAGCGCATCTTATCAGCCAGGTATACGTTCTCATTGGTGATGATATTGCACACGTAGTTGATGGTCTTGCCGTGCTGCTCAAACAGGTCTGCCACCACGGGGTTGTTCTGATGATGATAAGTGGTGTTCTTATCGCAGGCAGAGACGCAGTTGCCGCTGATGATAGCGCCATCCATGGTCTCGGTGGGGTTGATGATGGTGGTAAGGCTCTTCTTGGCGTCTACGCCGTATACGTAGGTGTCATGGAGCAGGCCCTGGCTCTGGAGCATATGGACATACGCTACACGGGGCAGGTCGGGCCACTTCTGCATGCCTTCCTTGATGCCGAGGGTCTCGTATTCCTTGGTGGAATCGGGAGTCACATTGCGGCCCAGCTCGCCGATATAGGTGGCGGCGCGGAGGCCGGCGATGCGCACGGCGTGCTCATACTCATGCTGATGTACGCCCGCTACAGGCTCGCATACCAGTACCAGGTTCAGCAGCTTGGAGAAAGCGGTGTAGTCGGCGCCGGGGCCGGTCATATCGATAACGCCCTCCTGGAAGCCAACAATCTTACCGGCGGTAACGACTGCCATGCCGCGGAGCACATGAGTCTTGCCGGAGCCTACGGTGTCTACCTTGGCGATGACGCCGGGGAATTCGCCGCCGGGGCCCTCGACCTTAACACGGGGTTCGATTACGTCTTTGACCGGGGTTATGCGAACGCTCTCGCCGGGTTTGGCAATGTCAAAATGAGCGTCCTTTACGCAGGCCTTAACGTCGTCGTCTCCGAAAACGAAATTCTTGGCCTCGTCAGCGTTTACGAAGAGAATGCCGTTTTCAAGCTTTGATTCCTTTGAGAATTGAATGTCCTTGATCTCTATGAATCCAAGTTCCAATTTCAAAGAAAACACCTCCTTTTCTTATTCTTATTTGGGAATGATGTTCTATTTTGCTAAACCCGCCGCCGCGTCAAATTCCATGGCGCCTGCGATCAAGGTATAGTCAACCAGTTGAAAATCCTTCAAAAGCTCATCTGTAAGTATGCGCTTTTTAGGGGGGAATTTATCATAGGCTATGATGCTGTTGGACATCATCTCCGCCTGCTCCGCCGAAAAGGTGTGCGGGCTTTTCGATACCGCTATGGAGCGGTATATCGTCTCGTTAGGCTTTACGCTGCCCGCAAGCGGGTGGGTGTACAGGGTATGTCCTATGTATACCAGATCGCGTACCTTCACGAGCACGTCCCTGTATCCGCCCTCCACGAATTCTATGGGATAGCAGTCGCCCATGCACTTTACCACAAGGGGATTGTTGGTTATCAGCAGGTAATCATGACCGCTGCGCATTATTGCTCCCTTTCCGCCCCCAAATAAAATACAGAGGGCTAACAACATACCGAATATGCTGCCTGCCCTCTGTTTATTAACCTGAGAGATTCCCTGTTTTTCATACCGTTACAGGTTGCTCCTTCGGTGCCCTCGCTTTCCAGAGTTCCGTCAGAACACAGTCTTTTTGCCTGAGATATTCACAGCGCACCGGCAATGCGCGCCGCTTATTCCTTCGGCCTCCGCCAAGTTACGGCGGAATCTCCTGCATTCATCAACCGCTTTATGTCATTCTCGACCCGCAGGCCCGATATCGATCCTTTTTTCTTTAGTCCTTTCCTTATCCCTTTTCCTGTTATCGCTAATCGGTATCATCTATTGATTTCATCTATATTTTATATCGTTATCAAAGGTTTTTGCAATAGCTTTTTTATGTTTTATTGACAAAAAAGACTCATAAGTTTATTATCGCAGACGCGCCTGTCATCATTCCCGCTTATGGTTTTTTAGCTTTGTGCGGATACCGTCCGTCAAGCTGTATCAAAAGCTGTTGAAATGATCCCCCCTCCGATTTATAATTTTTGATTATGAGGTATTCAAATACAAAAACAGCCCGTTTCCTTTCCCGCCCCAACAGATTCATAGCCATGGTGGCAATCGACGGAAAAGCCGAAGCGGTTCACGTAAAGAACACCGGCCGCTGTAAAGAGCTGCTTATACCGGGCTCCACGGTAGTGCTCACGAAGCCCGGCGGTTCTGCCAGGAAGACGAGCTACGACCTTATTGCCGTTTACCGGGACGGACAACTGATCAACATTGACAGCCAGGCCCCCAACAAGGCCGCGGCGGAATACATATATACGCTGTATCCTGACGCGGAGCTTATAAAGCCGGAGTATTCCCACGGCGATTCCCGGCTGGACTTCTACATAGAACACGGCGGCGGAAAACCGGTATTAATGGAAGTCAAGGGAGTAACGCTGCTTGAGGGAGCCACGGCGTTATTCCCGGACGCCCCAACGGAGCGGGGTGTAAAGCACCTGAAGCACCTCGCCGCCTGGGCAAGAGCGGGCTATGAGGCCTGCCTGCTTTTTATAGTGCAGATGAAGCTGGCAAAGCTTGTCATGCCCAACGACGTTACCCATCCGGCCTTTGGTCAAGCCCTGCGCGAAGCCGTGGCAGCAGGCGTCCGCGTCTGCGCGGTGGACTGTAAAGTGACTGAGGACAGCATGACCCCCGACGCGCCTGTGCCGGTGGTTCTGAACAGAAAATAATATTTTTAAAGGAGAAAGCTGCAAATGTCAAATGTGGGCATAATAGGTGGAGCGGACGGCCCCACCGCCATATTCGTTACCTCCGCCCTTCCGAGAATGCTCAACCCCTGGGGCATGGCTATAATACTGCTTATGATGATACCCAACGTGATATTCGCCCTCAGACACCGTAATATGGAGAACAGGTGCAAAAGCAGGTTCATCAACATACTTGAGCAGATAGGCCGCTACGGCTGCCTTGTTCTGATGATAATCTGCATAGGTCTGGATAAGTTCGGCTTCGGATCGGTAGAGGATTTCCTTATATACCTCTTTGGCAGCGCTCTGCTGCTTCTTGCGTATTTTATCTTCTGGATACTCTACGGCAGATCCCCCTCCCGCAAAAAGGCTCTGGCCCTTGCCATAATACCCTGCTGTCTGTTCCTGCTCTGCGGCGTAACGCTCAGGCAGTGGCCGCTGGTAGTATTCTCGATGCTTTTCTGCGTCGGTCACATCTGTGTGACCCTTTCAAACAACCCTAAATAGAGATCGTTTTTTTGCAATTACAAGACGAAAAATATTCATGGCTGAAATTTGAGCGCCGGCATCGTCACCGGCGTTTTTTATAGTATTGGAAATATCATTAAATATTTAAATATTGTGATTTTATGTATTTGCAAAATTTATACTTTACAAACCCGTCTCACCGCTACTACAATATTAATGGGTGAAAGTTTATCCTTTTATGCAAAATCATTCGCACCGTATTTCACTCGCCCTTACCATCACTTTAATAAGGAGAAGCGACAATGAGCAGACTTGACATCATGACGCCCAGTCGTTCCCAGACCGTCATTGACGGCCTTTACAGGGACGTTGAAAGGCGTATTGCTTCCAGTCCTCCGGGCCTTTGCCCAGTCGACCTCGCCCTCAGCTTTCTCAGGCTGTGCCATGCGCAGACCTGCGGCAAGTGCGTACCCTGCCGCATAGGCCTGGGTCAGCTTGCCACCCTTCTGGAGCAGGTCCTCAACGGAGAGGCTACCATGGAGACCCTATCCATAATCGAGCGCACCGCCAGGGTAATATATAACTCTGCGGACTGCGCCATCGGCCGCGACGCCGCCCGCCTTGTATCCGACGGGCTCGCGGGCTTCCGGGATGACTATGAGGAGCACATACTGCACCACCGCTGCCTCGGCGGAATGCAGAACCCCGTGCCCTGCGTGGCCCTCTGCCCCGCCGGCGTGGATATACCCGGCTATGTGGCTCTTGTCAAAAACCACCGCTATGCGGATGCAGTCAAGCTTATCCGCAAGGACAATCCCTTCCCCTCCGCCTGCGCTTACATATGCGAGCATCCCTGCGAGGCCCGCTGCCGCCGCCGCATGATAGACGATGCGATAAACATACGCGGCCTGAAGCGTTACGCCGTAGATCACGCCGGCGACGTGCCCAACCCCTCCAATGCCCAGCCCACCGGCAAGACCGTAGCCGTTATAGGCGGCGGCCCCGGCGGACTTTCCGCGGCATACTACCTCTCCCTCATGGGCCATAAAGTGACCGTATTCGAGCAGAGATCAAAGCTGGGCGGCATGCTGCGCTACGGCATCCCCTCCTATCGCTTCCCAAGGGAAATACTGGATAAGGAAATCGAATCCATACTCTCTACCGGCATAGAAGTAAAGACCGGCATAACCGTCGGAAGCGACGTGAGCTTCGACGAGCTTAAGAACAAATATGACGCACTGTATATAGCCATAGGCGCCCACACCGACAAAAAGACCGGCATAGAGGGCGAAAACAGCGAGGGCGTGATGAGCGCCGTGGAGATGCTCCGCGCCATAGGCGACGACAGCCTGCCCGACTTTACCGGCAAGGAGATAGTCGTGATAGGCGGCGGCAACGTGGCCATGGACGTATGCAGAAGCTCCGTCCGCCTCGGCGCAAGGAAGGTATCCTGCGTATACCGCCGCCGTCAGGCCGACATGACCGCACTTCCCGAGGAGGTGGAGGGCGCGATAGCCGAGGGCGTAGAGCTCGTTACCCTTGCCGCTCCCGTCCGCATAGAGGCAGACGAAAACGGCCGCGCTACAGCCCTCTGGGCACAGCCCCAGATAATAGGCACTATAGACGCCGCCGGCCGGCCCCGCCCGGAAAAGGCAGCCCGCGATGAGATACGCATACCCGCCGACATAATCATTGTAGCCATAGGTCAGGGCATAGAGACCCACGGCTTTGAGCAGAGCAAGATATCCATAAAACGCGGCACCTTCATCGCCGAGGCCAGCGGTCAGATAGACAACATGGACGGCGTATTCGCCGGCGGCGACTGCGTTACCGGCCCCGCAACCGTTATCCGCGCCATAGCCGCAGGCAAGGTGGCTGCAGCAAATATAGACGAGTATCTGGGCTTCCATCACGAGATCAGCGTCGATGTCGTCGTGCCCGATCCCCAGCTCTCCAGCAACCCGCCTCACGGCCGCATCAACACCACAGAGCGCCAGGCCTGTGAGCGCAAGAACGACTTTACCTGCATCGAGTGCGGCATGACCGATGAGGAGGCCAACGCCGAGTCGTCCCGCTGCCTGAGGTGCGACCACTTCGGCTACGGAATATTCAGGGGAGGGAGGAAGAGCACATGGTAAACCTCAAGATAGACAACATACCGGTATCCGTGCCGGAGGGGACCACCATACTGGAGGCCGCCCGTTCCGTAAACATCGAGATACCCACGCTTTGCTACCTCAAGGGAATGAACGAGATAGCGGCCTGCCGTATATGCTGCGTGGAGCTTGTCGGTCACGACAGGCTGATCCCCGCCTGCGACAACGTAGTAGCGGATGGGATGGAGGTGCTCACCAACAGCCACAAGGTGCGCGAGGCGCGCCGCTCCAATCTGCGCCTGCTGCTTTCCCATCACGACGTGAGCTGCACCAACTGCACAAGAAGCGGCAACTGCACGCTCCAGTCGCTCGCCAACGACTTCAATATGCGCGGCACGCATTACCCGAAGAAGCTCCTCATAGACAAGGCCGACATCACCGCGCCGCTCATAAGGGAGAACAACAAGTGCGTAATGTGTATGCGCTGCATACAGATCTGCGAAAAGGTGCAGACCGTGAATATATGGGATCTGCTCGGCACCGGCTCGCGGGCGATGGTTGACGTATCCCGCAACCGCAGGATAAAGGATACCGAGTGTACCTACTGCGGCCAGTGCATAACCCACTGCCCCACCGCCGCCATAAGGGAGCGCGACGACACCGGAAGGGTATACGACGCAATAGACGACGAGAATATCGTTACCGTAGTTCAGGTGGCTCCCGCGGTGCGCGCCGCATGGGCAGAGCGTTACGGCCTCGATGCCGAGTTCGCCACCCCCAGGCGCATGGCTGCGGCCCTCCGCCGCATGGGCTTTGACTATGTGTTCGATACCGACTTCACCGCCGACCTCACCATAATGGAAGAAGGCAGTGAATTTATAGAGCGCTTTACCCATAAGGATCAGCACAAGTGGCCCATGTTTACCTCCTGCTGCCCGGGCTGGGTGCGCTTTTTGAAGTCCCAGTACCCCGAGCTTACGGATAACCTTTCCACCGCCAAATCCCCTCAGCAGATGTTCGGCGCCATTGCGAAGAGCTACTTTGCCGAGAAGATAGGCGTGAACCCCCACAAGATATTCGTGGTATCCGTGATGCCCTGCGTATCCAAGAAGAGCGAGTGCGCCCTGCCCACCATGAAGGACGCCTGCGGCGATCCCGACGTGGATGTGGTCATCACCACCCGCGAGCTGAATATCATGATGCGCGCCAACCACATCAACCCCGTGTTCCTGCCCGAGGAGGACTTCGACAGTCCGTTGGGTACCGGCACCGGAGCCGCCGTCATATTCGGCGCTACCGGCGGCGTTATGGACGCGGCGCTGCGCTCCGCATACTACCTCATCACCGGCAAAAATCCTGATCCCGACGCCTTCAAATCCGTCCGAGGCATGGACGGCTGGAAGGAATCCGTATTCGAGATACCCGGCGCGGGCGAGGTGCGGGTAGCCGTGGCCAGCGGCCTCGGCAATGCGCGCAAGCTTATTCAGGCTATCAAGCGGGGCGAGGTGCATTACGACTTCGTCGAGATAATGGCCTGCCCCGGCGGCTGCGCTGGCGGCGGCGGACAGCCCATCGTAGACGGCTGCGAGCTGGCGGATGAGCGCGGCAGCATCCTTTGGAGGCTGGACGCCAAGGATAAGCTCCGCTTCTCCCACGAGAACCCCGACGTGCTGGCGCTGTATAAGGAATATCTCAC